>Ga0315541_1001179_pt1 | contig 25072 bp, 30 predicted proteins | sample SalMarSW160190MG_FD_203095 | JGI IMG/M metagenome (GOLD analysis project Ga0315541, IMG submission 203095) | Salt marsh sediment microbial communities from the Plum Island Ecosystem LTER, Massachusetts, United States - Salt Marsh Sediment SW1601-190 ...
GGGAAAAATATCGCTTTGCTTTTTGAGAAAACTTCCACACGAACTCGCTGTGCTTTTGTTACTGCTGCATATAACGAAGGTGCGCATGCAGAATTTTTAGGAAAGAATGATATTCAATTTGGGAAGAAAGAAACTGTTGAGGACACTGCAAGAGTTCTTGGAAGAATGTTTGATGGTATTGGTTTTCGCGGATTTAAACAAAAAACAGTGGAATCTCTTGCAAAATATTCTGGAGTTCCTGTTTGGAATGGGCTTACTGACCTTTATCATCCAACACAGATTTTAGCAGATTTTATGACCGTGCAGGAACAATTTGGTTTTTTGAAAGGTGTTAAATTCGCTTATGTCGGTGATGGAAGAAATAATGTCGCAAATTCATTAATGATCGGTGCATCAAAAATGGGTATGGACTTTCGTATTGTGGCTCCAAAATCATTGTGCCCTCAAAAAAAACTTGTTGAAGAATGCCAATTATTTGCAAAAGAATGTGGTGCAAAGATAACTATTACTGATTCTGTAGATGCGGGTGTGAAAGGTTGTAAAGTAATTTATACAGACATCTGGGCTTCTATGGGCGAAGAGGATAAAATTACAGAAAGAATTGCTCTCCTAAAACCATATCAGGTTAATATGGGTATGATAAAGAAAACAGAAAATGATAATACAATATTTATGCATTGCTTGCCTTCCTTTCATAATCTTGAAACAGAAACAGCAAAGAAATATCCGAAAATTTGCGAAGTAACAGATGAAGTCTTTGAAAGTAAATATTCCAGAGTTTTTGACGAAGCAGAAAACCGTGTTTGGACTATTCAAGCGGTAATGGTGGCAACGATATAAAGGCAAAAGGTAAAAGGTAAAAGGCAAAAAAAGATTATCCGTCTTCGTCCCAATAAAAGAGTCGGGACTTCGCCGTGACTAAAGAAGGATGGAAAGATTATATATTAAAGGCGAAAGAAAAAGCAAAAAAAAGTAAACAAGATTGTCATTCCCGATGTCATCCCCGACTTGATCGGGGAGGGAATCTATAATAAAATGTAAATGTAAAATGAAATAAAAAAAGATTATAATAAAAAGATTAAGTAGAAAAAAGAAACAATGATTCCAGATTTGGAATTAAAATATTATTTTCGGTAGTTTACGGTGTTTACCCCGTGAAATATTTTGTTTGTAAATTCTTCTACCCTTTTAATAAGTTATTATTTCACCCGTCTGCCCGTCTCCCGATATATCGGGAGCCGAGACAGAGGAGCCGAGCCTGACGGGGTGAATCGGTGGTTAATTTAATTATAATGACTGAAAAGGTAAAAAGTGAATAATAAGATAATCTATTGTTTATTTATTTTCTTGCTTCTATTTAATTTCCTTCAAGCAGATGAGTGGAAATTATCATACAAATTAGATGTCCCGATTATTATCTCCTCTTTAGGTTTAGATTTATCTGCCAATTCATATAAAAGAACAATTGATGGGCTTTCAGAAAAGCAAATCAAGGAATTGGACAAAAATAAGATTTTCGTTTTAGATAGATTTGCCGCGGATTTATATGATTTGAATTTGAAAAAAGTAAGCGATTATACAGTTTATACCAACTTTCTAATCCCAATTGGAACCTCACTTCTTATTGATAAAGAGAATTTTCTTTCAGATATGGTTATTTACGGTGAGATGATGTATTTACAAGCTGGTATAACCAAATGGTGTAAGTTTTTGACCAAAAGAAATCGTCCATATACTTATAATGATAAAGTTGATGATTCAAGGAAAGATAATCGTGATGCAAGATTTTCCTTTCCATCTATGCATACATCAACAGCATTTTCTGCCGCAGTTTTTGGCTCATATCTATATCAGGAGAGAGGTGGACAGTATCCAACTCTATTCTGGATTGCTAATCTTTCCTTAGCAACAGCAACAGGCGTCTTACGAATTGCAAGTGGAGACCACTTTCCAACCGATGTAATAGCTGGAGCAGTAATTGGCTCTGCTATTGGATATTTGATTCCAACCCTGCATAGAGTAAAAGATTCAAAAGTGCCTTTTCATTTTACAAGAAATTCAATTTTTTTAACAATGAAAATATAGATTCTTTACAAAGACCTTCAGGGTTTGGGAAACCCTGAAGGTCTTATGTTTTTATCAAAAAATCTCCGAGGCAAACCATATATCAAACAAGATTTGATCCCCGCGTACGCGGGGACTGTTTACTTCTTTTCAAACACCATTATAAATGGTGTTTGAGCATTTGTCATATCTTTCTATTGTTGGGTGTCAAAGGTAGGAAAAACTCGTGCAAGTTAATGTGGTTCGTGTAAATTATTTTGATTTAAATAAAAATCCCCGAAGTGATTAACTTCGGGGATAATATATTGAGAAGAAAGAAAACCTTATCTTACGATAACCAACTTCTTAACTTCATTGAAGTTGTCTGTCTTGAGCTGATAGAGATAAACGCCAGGAGAAAGGTTTCTTGGAACCCAAGTTTCTGTATATTCATCAATCATTTTTTCTTCATTAACTATTTCCCTAACCAATTCACCTAAAACATTATACACTTTAAGTTCAACATATTTAGTATTTCCTTCAAGGCCACCAACCATAAACTTAAATCTTATCTCATCTCCAAGTTGAACAGGATTAGGAAAGCAGGGATTCAAATTTCCAGTAATTATATTCAATTCTCCATTACCATCAATATCAATTGATTTGTATTCAATTGGACCGTGAATATCATTCATTCCACCAAGATTTACTACTTCAAGCCAATAATAGTAATTATTCAGCACATTTGCTGTAATATCCTCAAATGTGTAACTTTGTGTTATAGAACTATTCCCATGACCATCAATAAGCTCATAATTGATGGGATTTCCAGCAGTATTGATATCATCATTTTCAGAGCGATAAATATAAAATCCTTGAACATCTGTCTCACTCGCAGTTTTCCAGTTTATTAAAACATATTCCATATCAGCTTCATTAATAGTATAAACCGCGGTGAAGGAGGAGAGTTCTACTGGGAGGGTTTGGTCATCATTATCTCTGGGATTTATTCTATAATATGGTCCACTATTATACCAATCCACAACACCTGTCATCTCTTGATATGTTGCACCAACAGTTAATGAGAAAACTCCAAGATGATAATCTACATTATCGCCGACATAGAAATATGTAGTACCTCCATCATCAGTACATCTATAATAATAATTACCTGAAGATTCCACATAAAAATTTTCAATCTTTACAAGTTGACCTTCCCACTTTTCACCGGGGTTAGTATCTACTGTTATATTTTCATTAATATCTGAGCCATCTATAATTGTTGGACCATAAGGAGTATTACCACTTGAAATTGTTTCAAGTAATGTCGGATCTGTCAATTCTGTAAGCCCTAGATATTCATCTCTTATAGCTGTAAATAAAATTTCATCTCCAACTGTTACTTCACTGTCAAAATCGTAATCAAAAACAAGAACACCGTTATAAGCACCTATAGCATCGCTAACCCAAACATTATTGTAAGCATCATTTGCAGAAACAATTCCTTGAAATGTTGCAAGATGTGTATTATCAATATGTCCACCAAGGTTGTTGGTGTTAGTGTTTGCAATAGGCATAATTCCTGCATAGAAATCGTAATTAGTACTGTTGGCTGCATCTGCAATATTATCAACTGTAGTATCTCCTGTCATACTTGCAGATGCTCCTGTAAGGTGAACAAGTTTGGCATTACTGCCATCAATAGTTGCAGATGAGAATGTGATATTTGCTGTGCCTGTTAAGCTATAGTCTGCTGGGTCAACAGAAGTTAGATCGGCGTTATATTCTATATCAACTTCATTAGAACTTATTGAATAAGCTTTTATAATTTCCGCTCCTGTTATTTCAAAGCTATAATCGTCAACATAAAATTCTGCATCACCATCCCAACTTGCCTCAACATCATAAAATCTAAAGCCAACTTGAACTCCCGTGACACCAGTTGGAACAGAACCAGTATATGTTAATTGCTGCCAAGAAGCCTGATCTGAAGAATACTGCCCAGTATATGTCGGAGAAGCACCATTCCAGTATAAAACCATTGTAACTCTTCCGGCGGGATCATTATCATATACCCATACACTGCATGTATATGGATCGCCTGCAGAAACAGCAGCTTCAGTATTTTGTGTATCAGTATTGCTCTGGTCTTGTGTAGTTAAATAAACATATGCACTGCTACTGCCTCCGTGCACAGTAGTTGTTTCTTGGGTAAATGTAACACCTGATTCATAAGTCCAATTATCTGGTTCACCACCAGTCCAATTCTCAAATCCAGGATTAGAAACAAGATTCTGAGCAAAAGCCAAAGAACTAAATCCAAAGACAAACAGACCAACAATTAACGCTATTAGAATCTTTTTCATCTTTTCTCCTTCGTCCCTCCTCGATTTAATCGGGGATAATCGGGACTTTTTATTTTAATTGGTTAACATAACTATGTAAATCCACCTATTTAAGACATTATCGTTTCATACCGAAGGCATCATGCCTGAGGCAGATCCGCCTCTGGCGGAGATCCTTCGGATTGTTTCCTATCAAATAAATTAACATTTTAAACTTAAGCCAATTTTTGTTCTTGAAGAGCACTTTATTGTTCCATACAATCTATCTAAGATTTAATGATAAAGTATCAGTTTCATAAAGTTTTACTATCTTTATTAAATTTTGCCTTTTAATATAATCTCTTGCTGGATTATATTCATTAATTATATTGGTAAGAACTTCATCTTTATGTATATTTTCTTTTTGCATTTTATCCTTTATACACCTGTTGAGTATTGATAAGAGCCAAATTGTAATTTCTCCCTTTCTTCCGTAGATATATTATCCAATTTTATTATACTTTCATAGAATTTCTGGATCTTTTTAATCTCCTTATCAAGCAGAATAGTTTTTTCTATGTTCTGGAGATTTGAGTTAAGATCTGTTTTTTCTTTCATATAATCTTCAATCATCCTAAACAGTTTCACTTTTTCGCCAAATAAATTTCTTATTTTAATTGGTTAACATAATTATGGATTAAGACATTAATATCTAAGTTTGCGTACCGGTTATAGTGAATGGGGAGTTCCGATTTATCGGAGTTTATTGAAGCGAGCAGCAAATACGCTTTCAGGCGATATCGTGGATTTATGAATAGAGATTTGATGTTTCACACCATTGTCCTGCGGTTGAATACTGCTTAAATTCACGATGTTTTATAAACGGTGCTATCTCCTTTTGCATTTTCTGAAAACTTTCTTTTGCTTCAAGAAAACGTTTTTCCTTCTTCTTTGTATCTCTTTTACTTGATTCTGTTATTTTTTTCATTTTTTCTCCTTCTTTATTGTAGCAACGAATGAATGTTTCTGGCTTTCAATACATTTAGCGGCTCTCGTTGATACAAAGTTATCTGTCCTAATATACAACTCATAAAGCAATTCCCAAAATTTTTCTCTTATATCCCTTAATTCAATTTTTAGACCACACTCTGAGGCCTCTTTTGCGTAAATTGGTCTACCGTGAGTTTTTGTTCGTTTTGGTTTCAGGAAAACTTCTATCTCTTTCTTTATTTCTTTTTCAGATATACCTTTCATCATGCCAGAACCAAGAGTTCTTATTGCAATATCTTCTGATAAAGAAATAGCTGCTCTAAATTCTTTTATGTCATTAGACTATCTTTTATAATCACTCACTTCATGATCCAAATCTAACCAAAGTAAACTCATTTCATTTGCATCAAATAAGCAAAAAACTCTTTGTGGTCCAGTAATCCTTATTGAAAAAATGCTTTCATGTCCTCTTATTTGGAGCTTTTCTAGTTCATGCTGAGCAACTTTTCTCAATTCTGATATTGGTATAGAATGATGTGGTTTTGATTGCAGTAATTCATGAAATGTATTGCTTTCAATTTGTCCCAACTTCTTAAATATACTATTAAGAATTACTTGCTCTTTAGAAAACCAATCCCACTTTCTTACTGGATTTAGATTCATTTTGTTAAATTTCCAAACAATAGGCAAATGTCTCCTATTTTCAGGATTTTCATGCATGACAACATATTTTTCTGGGTCAGGTTTTGAAGAATCAGGAACTTTTTTTTAGATTTACTTTTAGCCATGTAAAAGACTACTATAATATTGACTTATTACATCTAATGGAATTTCACGATTTGATTCTTGACCATCTGGAATACCTTTTCGAGTAATAACCCAAGGTTTCTCCATATGAGCTAACTCGATTAACCACTGAGCAGTTTTATCTCCATAATAATCTAAAACTGCATTAATACTATTCTTCTGGTTTGCACTTAATTTTTCAGGATTTCCAAGGCTTAATTCTGCCTTATCAATTTTGAAAAATCCTTTATGTTGAAAAAACAATCTTGGTATTACTGGTCCATTTGCCCAGGCTTCAATTCTTTCTGGGAATAAGGGTTCCTCATCCCACACTAATGACCAAGCTTGCGAATAATAAACTAATTTTTGCAGTTTCATGGTAGAGATTTTACCAAGTTTTTCTAAGATATATGCTGCTACATCAAATACATTAACCGAGACATGTGTGCTTTCATTTAATTCAATTGGATTATCAGGAACAGATTGGTTATTTGATGATTTTGTTTTATAATAATGATTCTTCTCAATAATTGAAGAATCTGAACTTGATATTATATTTTCTACGGTTTTAATGTTTTTTTTATTCATTGGATTCCTTTATAATAGAATCAATAATCTTCTCACATTTCTCTTTCATTTCATCTAATAATCCAATACGAAGAATTTCCTTTACCTCACTAATATCCTTTACTTTGTATGAATAATTAAAATTCACAAAGATTCTTTCTTTCTTATTGTCAAGGTCGATTTTGAGAATGAGAGTATTATCTTCTTCATCATCAGAACCTAACTGAAATTTCAAAGTAGTAGTTTTTGCATTAGTATATTCTTCAAAATCATCTATAAATTTTGCATTAATTATTTTATTAAACCATGTATATTCTTCTGAGGAAAATATAAAATTAATTCCTAAAGTGTGAACCGGTGTGTGCGGCAGTCTAGATAAAATTGATAAAGCTTTGTCAGTAATAATATCATAGTGTTCGGTATCTTGTTTATTAGGCATAAAACAGATTCGTCCGGTAGATACCTCAAGTTTAAACTTTGGTAATTCCATTATCTTGTTCTTTAATATTATATCTTCTAAATTAAGCGACAGTCGAATCTTTTCAGGTAATTTACCTTCAAATATATTATCGTTTAACCATTTTGGAGAGATTAAAGGTATGTTCCAAGAACCTGCAATGATAATATTTCTTACATCATCCTTCATATTCATAATATACCAACCCGTTCATTATTTTGATGTTAAGACAACATTTATGTTCAAATTTTCTTTTTGCATTTTATCCTTTATAGACCTGTTGAGTATTGATAAGAGCCAAATTGTAATTTCTCTTGCTCTTCTTTGGAGATGTCCTTAGGTTTAGCTATAGTTTTGTAGAGTCTCTGAATTTTTTGAACCTCCCTATCAAGTTTAACTATTTCTTCTATGTTTTGCAATTCTATCCCCGATATTGGGAAAGCATTTGTTTTCTTTTTTTTATAGTCCTGAACTATTTTAAAAAGTTTCATCTTTTTCCTCCCCGCCAAAGGCGTCCAAAGGATCCGCCTCTGGCGTGAGATCTGCCTATGGCATGATGCCTTTGGAATGATTTGAACTAAGAGCGATATTTTTTTCATTCATATTAATAAACAATAAATAATTTTTCAAAATCTTTTGTCAAACTTTTTTTTAAATTCTGCAAAAAAACTAAATCAGAGAAAAATTTATTGTCACCAATGGTTGAGTAGAGTTCTTTTCAAAATCCATCACATCAAAAATGGAGTGTTTAAATGATACAGACTTGGAAGCCTGTGCTACTTCGCTTTCTTCATAATAGAATTCATCAAAAAATAAGCTAATATACACCCAACCAAATAATATAGAAAATCAGTCCAGGTGAATGAATTACCTATTAGCGTTCTACCAATAAAATTCTTGCGAATTGCTTCTAAGAATGGTGCCTTCCATAATTGTGTAAATTCTAATCCCGAGGTTACAATAAAAACGACTATGGCAATCTTAAAAGGAGAAAGTCTGAAAAATATAAAGAAAATAACCAGACACCAGAAAATCTCGTAGAATATACCGCACAAAGAATTATTTACCCAATTCGCATAAATCCCGTGATGGAATTTTGTAGCAAAACCAAGGGGGATTATAATTAGTAAAGATATAATGGTTAGGAATTTAGGTGATTTATACATCCAATTTTGGCTAAAGAACTATTCTTTGAGCAATTTAATTCCTAGGTCTTTTAACTGCTTCTCATCCACTTCTGAGGGGGATTCACTCATCAAATCAACAGCTTTCAATGATTTGGGAAATGCAATTACATCGCGAATAGAATCTGCACCTGTCATAAGCATCACTATTCTGTCAATTCCTGGGGCAATGCCGCCGTGAGGAGGAGTCCCATATTGAAATGCTTTCAGGAAAAATCCAAACCGTTTTTCTAAATCCTCACCTTCAATTCCAATTACTTTAAATATCTTTTTTTGAATATCTGTATGATGACATCTTATACTTCCAGAAGAAAGTTCTACTCCATTGCAAACGAGGTCATAAAGTTGACCTATGATTTTTCCATAATTTTCTGGTTCATCCAGATACTTTATATGTTCATCTTTAGGCATTGTGAACATATGATGTGCGGTTTCCCAACAATTTTTTTCCTCATTCCATTCAAATAAAGGAAAATCTGTAACCCACAAGAAATTGAATTTTGATTTGTCAACTCGTCTGGGCGAAGCCATCTTGTCTGGGCGAAGCCCGATGAGATTAAGTTTGCGAGCCAGATAATTTCTAAGCTCCCCTAAAACTTTGCAAACCATCTTTTCCTTGTCAGCTACGAAGAGCAGTAAATCATTTTCTTTAACTTTCATCTTTTCGCAGATTTTCTTCTTTGTATCGTCAGAGAAGAATTTTTCAATATTGGATTGAAGCTTGCCGTCTATAAAACGCATTCTAGCCAGTCCCTTACCACCCAAATGTTTTGCTATTTCCTCCATCTTATCTATTTCTTTGCGTGAGAAATCACCACATCCTTTTGCATTAATTGCTCTAACGCAACCTCCATTATTTACTACATTAGAAAATATTTTAAAATTTGAATCTTTAAGTATTTCGGATAAATCTTTAATTTCCAGACCGAATCGTAAATCCGGTTTGTCCGTTCCATATTTCAGCATAGCTTGTTTATAGTTTATTCTTGGAAAAGGAATTAATAATTCAATATCCAATACCTTTTTAAAAATTTCTTTGAACATCTGCTCAGTAATCTGAAAAATATCTTCCTGGGTTGCAAAACTCATTTCAAGGTCTAATTGAGTAAATTCTGGTTGACGGTCTGCTCGCAGGTCTTCATCACGAAAGCAATGCGCAATCTGAAAGTATCTATCAAAGCCGCTAATCATCAAAAGTTGCTTGTAAATCTGTGGGGATTGTGGAAGTGCGAAAAATTTACTCGGATAAATTCGGCTTGGAACCAAATAGTCACGCGCACCTTCTGGTGTACTTCGCATCAAAAGTGGGGTTTCTATTTCATAAAAATGATGTCTGGCAAGAAAATTTCTCATTGCAAGAATAATTTTATGCCTTAAAATAATCTTCTTTTGAAGTTCTGGTCTGCGCAAATCAAGGTAACGATACTTCAGTCTGAGGTCTTCATCTGGGAGAACATTCTCATTTATCTGGACTGGCAATGGTTGTGAGTCATTAAGAATTTTTAATTTATGTGCAGAGATTTCTAACTCACCTGTTCGTAATTCTGGATTTATCATATCTTTGGGTCTGGGAGCAATCTCGCCTTTAACTGCAATTACAAACTCATTTCGCAATCTATGGGCTTTTGCGTGGAGTTGTGTCCCATTTATAGGATTGAAAACAACCTGTATGATTCCGGAAACATCGCGCAGGTCAATAAAAATCAGATTTCCCATATCACGACGGCGATGCACCCAGCCCATAAGTGTTACTTCTCTGCCAGCATCATTTACATCCAATTCTGTGGCATAATCAGTTCTTTTTGTATCTTCTAATAAATCAAACATTTTATCCATTCTGCTTTTGCCTAAAAGGTTTACCTATTGTATAATTTTTTTTATTCTATTTAGTAATTGTGGAATATGATTAACAATAACATCCCAAACTATCTTATAATCTATTCCAAAATAGCCGTGTATTAGTACATCTCTCATTCCTGCCATTTCTTTCCAATTTACCTCTGGATACTTTTCTTTGAATTCAGATGGAATTTTCTTTGTTGCCTCACCAATAATTTCTATGCTTCTAACAAAAGCTCTTTTGAGAGTTTCATTATGAATAAATTCTTCATAAGATAAGCCCTCTGATCCTTTAATTAAATATTCACATTCATCTCTTATATGTCTAAGATACTCATTATAATTCTTCAATGTATTCAACCTCCTTCAGAATATATGGTTTAATATAAGGACTTAGACTATTGGAAGTAACAAGGTCAACCTTTTTACCAAGCAAATTATTAAGAAATAGATAAAGATTCATTAAATTAGTAAATCTCTCACTTTCTTCAGCAAATTCAACTAATATATCAATATCACTCTCATCTTTTGCCAATCCTGTTAAATAAGAACCAAATAAACCTATCCTTTTAACACCAAATTTTCTTATGATTTCTTTACTCTTTACCAATTTGGTTAAGATTTCACTTTTCTGATAACTCATAATTTTTTGACCTTCTGAATTAAATATGAACCTTCATTTTTTTTAATATATATTTATGCACATCTTTTATTGGAATTTTTTCTTGAGATTTCTTGCTGATATCCTTAATAACTAACTTACCTGATTTAATTTCATCCTCGCCAATTATAATGGCAAATTTGACATCATCCTTATCACAATATTTCAGATTATTTTTTAATGAGGTTTGAGTATCTGCAATAATAACAGATACATTTTTCTGATGAAGTTCTTGCTGCAAATGGATTGATTGTGTAAGAAATCCAGAGTCTAAGGGAATAATAAAAATATCCAGACTATCTTCTTTTGGAATCTGCACCTTTGCTTTATTAAGAGAGAGTATAACTCTTTCCAGACCGCCAGACAGTCCTACTGCAGGTGTTGGCTTCCCGCCAAGATATTCAATCAGGTTATCATACCTTCCACCACCACCTATTTCATCCTGAGCTCCAAGATAGTTAATTTTATATTCAAATGCTGTACGAGTATAGTAATCCAAGCCTCTAACTATATTAGGATTTATTTTATACTTTACATTCATTTCTTTTAGTAAATCAAGTACATTTTTAAAATGTTTAGCACAATCGTGACAAAGGTTATCCATCATTCGTGGAGCGTCTTTTAACAAATTCTGGCAGGATTCATTTTTGCAATCAAAAACACGCAGGGGATTGACCTCCATTCTACGCTGACAATCAGAACAATATAACTCTTTACTTCTTAGTAAAAATTTCTTAAGGATTATATTATATTCTTTCCTGCAAATTGGGCAACCGACACTGTTAATTTCTAATTTTACATTAGGTACTTTTGCATCCTGGTATATTTTCATTCCAAGAGCAATAATCTCAGCATCTGCTATTGGTTGTGGATTTCCAATGTATTCTAAACCGAACTGATAAAACTGTCTATAACGACCTTTCTGAGGTCTTGAGTATCTAAACATAGGTCCTAAATAGAAAATTCTTGATGGATTTTTTTGAGAAGCTCTTAAATTGTGCTCAATGTATGCTCTAACTATTGAAGCTGTTCCTTCGGGACGGAGAGCAAAGGTGCGTCCTTTTTTGTCCTTAAAAACATACATCTCTTTTTCAACTATATCTGTGCTCTCGCCCACGCCTCGCTGGAAAAGTTCCAATCGTTCAAAAATAGGAAATCTTATCTCTTTATAATTGAAAAGTTTTGCATTCTTACGAACAATATCTTCTAAATAATGCCATTTATGAATCTCATCTGGCAAAATATCGTAAGTTCCTCTTGGCGCTTGATAATTCATCTATTCCTCTCCAATTCTAATCTCAATCTATGATTTTGAATTTTATCAAATATAAATGCCATTATGACTATTCCAAAAAAATCTGCTGCAATATCCAGAAAATCTGTTGACCTACCTGGAATAAAAAGTTGATGCAGTTCATCAACAACAGCTAGTAATAAACCAAAGCACAAAATAGTTAACAATCTTCTTTTGCGATTTGCAATCCTATTTTCCTGTCTAAGCATAAGCAGAAATAACAAAGCGAAAATAGCATATTCTGTAATATGCGCAATCTTATCTTTCCATGTAAAATGCCAATGAGGAATTATTTTCAAGTCTGGAATGGAAGAAACTGTAAACATTACAACTATCCAGATAATAAGAAGGGTTCTGAATTTGATTTCCATCTGAAAATCCTTTTTTTGCCACGAACCACACAAACTATCACGAACAATATTTTATTCATCAAATTGACCTTTTAAAAATTATTAACAATTTTCATGTTCTTTTCAGGCTCGGACTGTCCTGGCTCCTGATGAATCGCCCGTCTGCCCGTCTTGGCTCGCCAAGCCGAGACAGAGGCGCCGAGCCTGAGGAGACAGGCAGACAGGTATGTCCTGACTTATCTTCGGGATATATATCTCACATTTGCTACTGTCAGGGAATGGTCCCTGACAACTCCTGACAAACTTTATAAATATTTTATATGTCAAGTTTTAAAATATGGCAGATTGCAAATATTTTAGTCTCATACAAAAAACCTTCAATGTTTTCATCCCGATATAATCAGGAGAAGGTCTTTTAAATGTTTTACTTAAGATAGACTATTTATGCCAATAATCGTTTAAATTCCAGTGGATAGAAAATGGAAACTTAATATATTTCGCTTTTAATGGAATATGATATTCGTCATCAGAAAACCAAAAGATAAGGCGGCTCTTTTCCCTAAAAAGATTGCCTGTTAGAATATCAGTTCGTGAATTAATATTATTATCAAATCTCTTTTCAAATTTCATTACATATTTTAAACATTCTTTTTTCTTATTTTTAAATTCTAAAAATTCCTTGCCTGAAGATTTGATTTGGACATTCCATATATTGTAATTAGCCAGGCAATAAAAAGAGCTGTCTTCAATGGGAAGCAAATTTCTAATTTCAAAAAGTAAAGAAAATATGTCATAGGTATGACCTGGTATTGGATAACTTATTTCATCCTCATTTATTAAATTAATGATTTTCGCTACAGACTTATCGGATTTGAATTCCACTATTTTCTTTTCCTGGAAATTTCTCTGGAAAATCTCCTTTTCATAGGTTATAGGTAGAAAATTCAAATCGCAAATGGAAATATATTTATTATCAACTATATAGATTGCATTAATAATCCCTTTAGAAGAGGCTTTTACAGAAATAATTTGTATTGAATCTCTCTTTTCTAAATTTATTTTAGTAGTAGCAATTGGTAAAGATAGATAGCTTATTGTTATATTTAAAGTTTCTATAACTTCTGAATTGCAGTTATTAAAAATTAAGAAAAACAGTAGGATAAAAAATTTATGCTTCAATATTATTTCCCAGGATTTTCATTTTGACAGAACTTATACGTTGTCCGTCTAATTTTTCTATAAAGAATTGGAATTTCTCTTTGAAAATTATTTTTTCATGCTGTTCAGGGATTTGGCCAAAAAGGTGATAGAGAAATCCTGAAAAACTATCAAATGAATCATCAATTCCTAACCCAAATCTCCTATTCAGTTCATCAATATCTGCTGAACCATCCAGGAGATACTCGTCTTTACAGATTTTCTTTATTTCAATCTTTTCAACATCAGTCTCATCCAGAATCTCGCCAACAATCTCTTCAAGTACATCTTCCAAAGTGACGATTCCCGATGTGCCTCCATATTCATCAACAACAACAGCCAGATGCACTTTATTCTTACGAAAATAACTAAGCAAATAGCTAATCTTCATATTTTCTGGAATAAAATAGCAACTTCTTATCAAGTTCTTTACTCTTTTTCTATCTTCATAGTTCAGAATAATATCTTTACTATACACCATTCCGATTATATTATCAATATTTGCTCTATATATTGGTATTCTTGAGAAACCAGATTTTTTTATTGTATTTATCAACTTTTCAATTCCTTCTTCAATATCAACTGCTGTTATATCAATTCGTGGAGTCATTATTTCTTTTACTCTTGTATCAGAGAATTCAAAAGCACTATTGAGCATTTCTCTTTCATCTTTCGGCATATCAACAACATCAGACGATGAATCATACACGATATTTTTTATATCTTCAGTTGTAACTTTTATTTCCGAGTCAATGAGACCTGACTTCCCGCCAAGAGTAAAGATATAAGCCAGCCATTCTAATATCTTTACAATTGGGAAGAGTATTATTTTAAAAAAACTAATGGGAAAAGCAATTAGGGATGAATATTTTTCAGCATATTGAATAGCATAAACTTTGGGTACAATTTCACCGAAAATGAGAATAATTATTGTAGCTAAAGCAATTTCAATGATTATTGCAACTGATTGTGAAATTAAATTAAACCCTTCACTAACTTTAAGTGCTATAATTGCAGATAAAGATGCAAAACTCACATTTACAATCGTATTCCCAAGAAGAATTATAATCAATAACTGCCTGGGATTCTTGAGTAACTTTGTAATACATCTTTTGCTTATATTAGTTGAATTCTCCAGCTTTTTACGATACATTCTGGAAAGTGAAAATAGAGCAGTCTCTGAAGAGGAAAAAAAGGCAGAAAGTATTATTAAAATAATAAGAAAGGTAATATTTAATAGCATTTTACCACCGATATACACTGATAATTATTTACCACCGAGCTCACCGATATACACTGATAATTATTTACCACCGAGCTCACCGATATTCACTGATAATTATTTACCACCGAACTCACCGATATACACTGATAATTATTTACCACCGAGCTCACCGATATACACTGATAATTATTTACCACCGAGCTCACCGATATTCACCGATTATTATTTACCACCTGTCTTCGCCAGGGCTACGCCAGGCAGGCCGAAAACACCGAAATACTTTTAACAGCATTTATAGTTCCGTTTTAGCAATTTTATTAAGATAATATTCTGTCTTCTCAGTCATCTCTTTATCCTTATCTTTGTCATTATGAGTATATCCAATAAGATGTAATATTCCATGAATCATAAGTCTCTCAATCTCATTTTGTAAAGAAACCTTATATTGAACCGCTTGCTCTTTTGCTTTTTCAAGAGAAATATAAACATCACCTAAAATTGATAAATTATCTGGTAAAAATTTATTATCAAATGGAAAAGAGAGTACATCAGTTGAAGTGTCAAGATTTCTGAATTTGTAGTTTAATTCCTTTAAATACTTATCATTTGTGATAACAATATTCAATTGTTTATCTTGCCTGATATTTTCATTATGAAAGATTAGATTAATAATATTTTTTAGTCGGGATAAATTTAGATTGTTCTTTTCTAAATTAATAATCTGCTGATTTGAATCGTTCATAAGAAAAAGCACAATTGAGGACTCCGATATATCGGAGTGTTACAAGAACATATTTATTCCGGATAAACAATCCTTTTCTGATATATTCCAAGTAGAATGGGCATTATACTTTCTTTTATAATTTTCAATTCTTTTAAAGATATACCACTATCAGATAATTGGTCTGTGTCCACCAACTTATTTATAGTCTTTTTAACAGCATTTCTAATTTCTTCATTAGTAGGATTATTTAGAGATTTCGTTGTAGATTCAACAATATCAGCAATCATAACAATTGCAGATTCTTTCGTTTGTGGTTTTGGTCCGTCATAATAAAAATCTTTTGGGCCTATTTTTTCTCCGTTATTTTTTGCCTGCTGGTAGAAGTAACTAATTTGAGAAGTTCCGTGATGTTGCTGGATAATATCAATAATTCCTTTAGGTATATGAGTATCCTTTGCTAATTTAACACCATCATCAACATGTTTTTTCACTATTTCTGCACTTTGGGTAGAGTTTAGATTATCATGAGCACTTTGGTATTCTTTTACATTCTCAATAAAGTAGTCTGGATTTTTAGTCTTCCCAATATCATGGTAATAACTTCCAACCCTTGCGATAAATGGATTCGCATCAATTGATTTTGCTGCAGCTTCAGCGAGATTACCTACAATTATACTATGGTGATAAGTGCCAGATGCCACCTCAGATAATGTTTTCAGAAGTGGGTTGCTAAAATCTCCTAATTCAAGTAAGTGAATATTTGTAATTACAGGTAATCTCTGCTCAATAGGTGCTAATAAGACCATACTTCCAATTAATGAAATAACAGAACCTCCTACTCCCCAGCCAAGATCTCTTATCATTGTAAAAAATTTTTCTGAATTAATGATGCCAAATATAAGAGTCAAAATGGCAAAAAAAATCACCATATAAAAGGTAGCATTATAGAAATCTCTTCTACTTCTGGGATTAGCTAATGCAAGAACTGCACTTAATCCTGCAAATGAGATAATAAATGATGTTGTGAAATTCCAGTTAGTTAATCCAATTAAAAGAAGAAAATTCACCAAACCAAAGATAACAGCTGCTGGAACATCTATTAAAAAAGCAAGCAGGATAACAGGCATACCAAAAGGAATTATATTGATAGATAAGTTACTTACAGATTTTACAACTATTATTATTACTGCTGATATAATTGTAAATATAATAGAAACTCTAAATAAAGATAAAGTAGTTAGCATTTTTGGATGTAGAAAGTAGAAAAAGATGACAAACAATGAAAGTACAAAAAGGTAGTATATAAACTGGGCAATAGAGGAAAATATTTTTTGTTTACCGACTTGTTTTTCTTTACTACTTGTCGGTGTATATGCTTGTTCTAATGCAAGCAACTTCTGATAAATATCCCTGGTAATTTTTTGATGCTTTTGTACTATTAACTCATCTTTGAGTACCTCTCCAGTAATAGCAGGAACAGAAGAGCGGGCTTGTATAACAGCTTTTTGTGTGGCTTCTTTGTCATATATAATATTCTCTTTCAAGAAATTATCTAATAATTCAATGATTAAAATTTCCCATTTATCATTTTTAACAATCTCCTTATTATGTTCAAGAAAATATTTTTTAGCACTATTTATTGTAAGAAAATTTTTAACTGAAAATTCTTCTTTTTTATCTGAATTAATAATTATAATTCTATCCTTTAAAGGTTTATCGCTAATTATTCCTTTTTCTAAAATAGTTTTAATACCTGATAGAAGTTTATTATAAAGCAATTCACGATTTTCTCTTGACTTCAGGATTTCAAAGCTTGTTATAGAAATTTTAAAATTTCTTTTAGAAAGTTGGTTAAGTTTTTCAGAATCAGAAAGTCTTTGAGAATTTATGCTTTCAAACTCTTTGAAAAATTTGTTAATATTCTCCTGGATTTTGAATGTTGCATCACTTGAAATGAAATATCTGGGAAGAACCTTTTGTTCTGCATATTTTTGTTTTTCTGCAAGTATTTTTTCATCTTGATAAATATAAAAATTAAATGGTGCAACTACTGTCTTATCGGAAATCTGTCCTATTTCAAATTTTGTTTTTTTAGGAAGTATAGTTTGTTTAGATAAGAAAAAGTTTAAAAGGAATATTATTGCTGAAGCGATACCAATAATAATAAACGCTTCAGAGATTCTTTTACTGGGGATATATGTTTTCATCTAAAAATCTCTTTACCACAGAGACATAATCCCTGCGGACGCAGGGACACAAAGGAAAAAATATAAATAAGATAAAATCAATAACTCTTCCGCCAGAGGGTGGGCAGGCAAAGATACCCCAATGAAATATGCTTCACATTTCATAGGGCAGGCATGCAAAATTACGCAACGAGCCTAACACTCCCTAGGCTGGTTCAAGTTTGCAACTTGAACCAAGATGTTAAGAAACAATGTGGTTCAGATTTCCAATCTGAACCAGCATCAGGGATAATAGTGTTTTAGTAAACAGGCTGAATTCGGCAAGAGACTTGCCGACTCCAAATCATGTTAAATCTTTATACTCCTTTTCTTTACACACCCGTCCCGTGTAATATAAAACGCTTCTCCCCGATTAAGCCCGTTCCTGGTCCCCGATTTGCTCGGGGAGCTCAGGAATCGGGGATTACACAGGACACCCCTCTTCCGCCTTCATTTCATTATGGCGAGACGAGCAAGAGGGGAATTAAAAAAGCCCCCTTTAATTTAAGGAATATTTAATTAAAATTAGGGGGCTTTAAAAGCTCGGGGGATGGAATAATTTAACACAGATATATTGCAGACTCTATAAAATAGTTGCTCTTGTGTAATAGACAGGCCAGTATATTACAAGGAGCAATTTTTATTCCACCCCCTAAAAATTAATCTCGGGGAATAAGCAATATTTGATTGGGATAGATAAGGTCAGGGTCTTTTATCTGGTCAGTATTTGCATGAAATATCCGAGGCCAGTTAAATGGATTATTATAGATTTCAGGATAGCTGGAAATGGTCCACAAGCACTCACCTTTATAGACTTTCCATGTAGTAGGAAGTCCACGAGGAATCTTAAAAACTTGGTCAGGATATATCAAATCCGGGTCTTTAATCTGGTCACGATTGGCACGATAGATTATACCCCATTTAGTAGGATTGTTATAAATATGTTCATATCCAGAAATAAACCAGAGGCATTCACCTTTTACCACAGCATGAGTATCTTCATAGTATTCTGGCTTAGCTTGTTGTAGGTCATCACTCAATTTTAGAATTCTTTTATTTAATTCTTCAAAATCCGAACGAAATTTTGGCACCTTTGCAATATTCTGATTTTTTAGATTATTATAGTTATCAATAAAAGCGAGAATCTCATCTTTATTCTTATAAAGTTCAGAGTCGGGCATTTTCCCATAATAATCCAACTGAGCCTCAATATTATCAAGTTGGCTTTGAAATTCTACTATCTCATCGCGAGTAATACCACCCAAAGCTTCGTTAATATTAGCATACAGATTCTCATAGGCATTATCAACTGCCTGAATTTTCTGTTTTAGTTCTGCGATTTTTGCTTCATTTTCAGGGATTGCTTCTCTTGCTGCTGCTTCTCTTGTCTGCCACATCATAAGTTCGTTTTCAAGGTCTTCCCAGTAAGTTAGAAGTTCTTTTTTGGACAGGTCTTTATACTCTTCATCTGAGTAATATCTAACATCTGCATAAAGGAATACAGGAATCAAAATGATTAGCAAGCTTATTATAAAATACTTTTTCGTTTTCATCTTATTCCTCCCCCAAGAATCCTTCATCTTTCAATTGCTGTTCATAAGCCTTTAGCTCAGCGAGTTTAGCTTCTTTTTGCTTTAATTCTTCCTCTAAAGCTTTTATTTTAGCATCTTGTTCAGAAACTTGTTTTTCTACATTCAAGGCTGCGGTTTTAACTTCATCAATTTGGGCTTTAGAAACAGGAGGCGGTGATGGGGCGCAACAAGCTGAAAGAATGATTAATATAATTGAAAGAAAACAACACAATTTTAAGATAGTGTTTCTCATTTTTTCTCCTCTCTTGGATATTTTAGTATTTTTGATTTCATAAAACCAAATTTGTATAATATTTTTCATAGAGTCAAGTTTTTTCTTTTGGAATTATAAAATTCTTTACTTTTCTAAAATGCATTTAGGGGATGTAAAACGAGTAATACACTAATATTCCATTTGTTCAAAAGGATTTATCAATTTAATACTATTCTTATTCTTTAATATTTCTTTATCAGCAGTGGCAAGAATAAAATTGTTCTTATGTGATTGTGCACATATAATTGCATCAGGAAGTTTCAATCCTGTCTTCTTTCTTATATCCGCAGTACTTATTGAAATTTCTGGATCAGGGTAATAAATCTCTATAGAATCTAAAAATTTCTGAATATTCCTCTTCTCTTCTTCTTTAACATCATAGCATAGTAATTCTATTTCTGTTATAAATGATATTGCCAATCTTTCTGCATTTCTAACAAGCTCAACTGCTTCTACAATTCCTTTTAGAAAATATATTACTACATTTGTATCAAGAAAAAGATTCACAGTCTTTTATCCCACTCATTACGGATTTTAGTTTGAAACTTCAATGGCTCACTCCCGGATTTTATAGAGCCAGAAAGTTCTAATAGGGCTTTTCTATTGAAAAATTTACCAATCCGTTGGCGAACTGGAAGTATAATTATCTCTGTATCCTTACCAATGAACTTTTTTAACTCCTCAATATGCAAGTTAGTGGACTTTATATTTCTAATAACTCTTATTACATTCATAGATTCTCCATTCTAAAATTAATTCATTATAGATTCATTAGGACTGTTCGGGGAACAGTCCTCTTTGATATTTAAGTATTTTCTATTTCATAAATTTAAATTTGAATAACAAATTTCATAGAGTCAAGTTTTTTCTTTTTGAGCCAATAAAAAATAGTTTAACTAAAAGGCTATACCAAAGAATATTGATCTTATTTTCAAAATATAAGATAGTCAAAAGACCTATAATTCCTTAGAAATAATCTCCTTAATATATTGAGTAACCATATGCACAGTAATTAAGTGAATATCCTCCGCAATGCCATAATTTTCTTCTTCACTGATGATAGAAAAATCAACAATGTTCTTCATTTTACCGCCACTAAAGCCAATCAAGCCTGCCGTAAATGCGCCAAGATTATTTGCATATTCAAGTGCTTTTATTACATTTGTAGAATTGCCACTTGCCGAAATACCAATTACAATATCACCAGGATTAAGTAAATTCTTGATTTGTTCTATAAAAATATCATCATAAGACAAATCATTGCCAATGGCAGAGATAGTTGAAATATTATCAGTAATACTTATAACCCGAAACCGTTTTTGTTTTTCAAAGTCTGTAATTGTTCCTTTCCCTAAATCGCAAGCAAAATGTGAAGAGGTTGCGGCGCTACCACCATTACCCAAAATAAATATTTGTTTGTTCTCTTCTCTTGCTCTCAATAGGATATCTACGAACTCTTTAAACTTTTGAGTATCTATTTGTTGCAAATTTGTTTTTAGTTTTTTTATATATTTTTGAAAAAAGTTATCCATTACTTCGCCTTTTGACATGAAATTTTCTATTTTTTCCTCTTTGCAAAAAAATATACAAAATTAGGTGAATTACTGGCAATAGAGTTGTATAAAGTCAGCCAAAGGCTGGTGAGCCTCTCCAACTGAGGTGGATGAATCTCCGACTCAAGGCTGAAAAGAGGTATTATTTTTGGGTTGCACCATCTAAAAAGTTTGAAGTTTTTTCTTTAAGGCTTAACAACTCTTTCCCAAAAGTACCCATAATTGAATCATAAATATCTTTAATCTCTTCTGGTAAATAGCCATGCACTATTCTATTTCTAACATCTCTCATCTCCATCCAAAGTATGACTGAACTAATCCATTTTAATTTTTCCATCCGATTTAATAGGTCTCTCAAAGTTTCAGAATTTTCACCATACATTAGCTTTTCATAGCTTTTGAAAAATGTTATACTTACTTCAACTGCTCTAATAAACCTATCACTTAACGCATCATAAGGTTCTCTCTCTTTTGGGCTATATACCTTTTCTTTATCAAATGGCTTTATTTCTTCAAGAGATGCTTCTACTAATTTTATCGCATCTATAGCCTTATTTAAAGCTGATTTAGTTAGAATTTGTTGGTCTTCTTTCATTTGATTTTCTCCATTGTAATTACATTTAAAAAAGCTTGCTGTTCTTGTGTGAGTTTATTAGGATTCATTACAATGACATCAATTTTCTCTTCACACTCCATAAAAAATTTAATAGAAACTCCTTGTGAGAGTCTGTATGAATTTTCTTCCGAAAATATCAATATATCTATGTCACCACCTCTTTTGTCATCATTTACTCTTGAGCCAAAAAGATAAATCTCATCGTTTATATTTTCAACAGCTTTTTTAAGTGCTGTTTTTTCTTTACTATCTAATCTCATTTGTAACTGCCTTTTTACTAATTATTGAGAGTTTAGAAATCGCAAGCAAAATGTGAAGCTGTTGCGGCGCTACCACCATTTCCCAAAATAAATATCTGCTTGTTTTCTTCTCTTGCTCTCAATAAGATATCAGTAAATGCTTTAAACTTTTTATTGTCCATTTGATTTAAATTAGATACTAACTTTTCAATATATTTTGGAAAGAAATTATTCATAAATTAAACCCCTACTTTTATTAATATCCAAATAGCAATTATCAAATAACAAACAAATCTCAAATCTCAATATTTAATGACAAAAACGTAAATACGATTAAAAGCAGAATGTTTAGAAAATTAGAATTTATGAAATTGTTATTTATTTGTTATTTGCCCCGTGAAATAGCCAGTCCCGATTCCTGAACTCGTCAGTAACGGGATTTATCGGGATTTCACGGGGTAAATAATTTGAAATTTGTGATTTTTCAGTTTATCTTCTATGATCAAAAATGACGCGACTCCCATATTTATCCAGCATAAATGGCAATTCTCTATAATTTTTAAGTGCTTCCCGTACTCTGTCCTGTTTATGTCTTGGAACATAAAGCATCATAAATCCGCCGCCACCAGCGCCAGAAACTTTACCACCTATTGCACCAGCATTTAGTGCAGTCTGGTACATATTATCTATGTCGCCATTTGTAATTTTTGAAGCCAAAGTTTTTTTATATAACCAATTTTTATGTAAAAGCTTGCCCAACTCATCATAATTCTTTTTAATTAAATTCTTCTCAAATGGTTCTACTAAATCTACCATTTTTTTTAGAACTTCAAACTTCTCTTGAGTATTCTTCTTCTGTTCAGAAAGTATTTCTGAGGATCTCCTAGTTTTATTAGTATAAAATAAAAGTATATTGGAGCCAAATTTTCTATATTCATCATCATTTACTTCTATCTTTTCAACTAATACAGATTCATTATTTTTAAATGTAATCTTATTCACACCCCCATAAGAGGCAGCATATTGGTCCTGTTTACCAATAGGTTTTTTCAGAATATCAATTTCAATTTCACATGCTTCTTTTGCAAGTTGTTCTTTGGTTACACTCTTACCTTTATAAGTATAAAAGGCATGTAACAACCCAACTGTAACGGTACTTGATGAACCCAAACCTGAACCTTCTGAGGGAATATCTGCTGGTGTAATAATTTCAATCCCATTTTTAACTCCTGTTTTTCGCATAGCCTCTCTAACAAGTTCATGTTTTATTTCATCAATAGAATCTACAACTTCTCTTTTAGTATAATCTATGATTATTTTATCATCAAATCTTTCTTTTACAATAACATAGACAAATTTATCTATTGTAGCAGAGATTACTTTTCCATCAGTTTGGTGATAAAAATCTTTTAAATCTGAACCACCACCAACAAAACTAATACGAAGAGGTGTTTTTGTAATTATCATTTAACACTCCTCACTACTCCTAAAGATTTCATTTGTTTTTCTGCATAATCTAAAATATCATCTATATTTGTTTGTTGTTCCAAATATTTTTTATATTCTCTAACACTATCATATATACTTCTCTTTGGTTCCCAACCAAGTGATTTTAATTTTGATATATCTGAAATAATATGTCTTGTATCACCAAAACGATATTCTCCAGGAATCTTTGCGGTTATGGATTTACCAAATACTTTAGCAACAATCTTTGAGAATTCAAGAACCGTATATGGCTTTCCGCCACCTACATTAAATACTTCATAATTAGCCTTATCAGATTCCATAACCAAAATGTTAGCATCTACAACATCATGAATATTTACATAATCCCTGATGGAATTACCATCTTCATAAATTGTAGGTTGTTTATTAAAAAACATACTTAAGGAAAATATTCTACAAACACCTGAATATGCATTATAAAAACTTTGTCGAGAACCTTGCACAATAGAATATCTTAAAGCAACAGAAGGAATTCCTATTCTCTTTCCTAAATTAATAGCTAGCATTTCTTGAGTATATTTTGACATACTATAGGGATTCTGTGGATTAACCACATTTTCGTCTGATAAGTCATAGACCAATTTTTTATTACATATTGGACAATAATGATCCCATAATCCTTCTTTAAGTTGTGATTCAGAGCGTAGGTTTGGATAAAAAGATCCATGCTTTTCACAATGATATTTACCCTCTCCCATAACTGCTTGTGAAGATGCAACAATAACTTTTTGAATAGGTAATTTTTTTTCTTCAATAATTTCATATAACAGAGATGTGCTATAGGTATTAACATGACTGAATGTTGAGTAATCTGGTAAATAATCCTGGTATGCTGCAATATGAAATACAATATCAACACCGTTCAAAGCATAAGTCATTACAGCTTTATCTCGTACATCTCCATAGATAAATTCTACTTTTGATTTATCAAGATAATCAGGAAATCCTTTTAAATGAACGGGTTTTTTTAAGCAGTCAACGATTTTGACTTGATGACCCATTTTTAGCAATCGGTCTGCTGTATGAGAACCAATAAAACCTGCCCCTCCTGTGACTAAAACTTTCATAATACATCCTCAATTTTCTTACAAATATTATTTTTTAATTCAAATTTTAATCCACAAACACACTTAGCAATATTATTTTGAAATTCTAATCTCTTCCCGCATTCACAAACATACCCTTTAATTTTGGCAGGGGTTCCAAAAATTAATGCATAATCGGGGACATCTTTTGTGACAACAGAACCTGCACCGATCATAGCAAATTTCCTAATTGTAATACCACAAATGATAGTAGCATTAGCTCCGATAGAAGCACCATATTTTATAAATGTTCGAATAACTTCATAATGATATACTTTTGATCTGGGCAACAGATCATTGGTAAAAACCATATGGGGACCAAGAAAGACTTTGTCTTCAATCCTTACACCATCCCATAT
>Ga0315541_1001180_pt1 | contig 25062 bp, 22 predicted proteins | sample SalMarSW160190MG_FD_203095 | JGI IMG/M metagenome (GOLD analysis project Ga0315541, IMG submission 203095) | Salt marsh sediment microbial communities from the Plum Island Ecosystem LTER, Massachusetts, United States - Salt Marsh Sediment SW1601-190 ...
CCACCTCGTCCCGCGACGGTGGGGCGTTCTTCACGTCGTTCAGGATGTCGAGGATCAGGCGCAGGGTGGGAGCCGCGTTCTCGGGACGGGTCCGGGTGACGACGCCGATGAGCCCTTGGTACTTCTGGGGCGTGGTCCACAGCGAAGCCGCGGAATAGGCGTACCCCATCTCGGTGCGCAGGCGGTTCATGAGCCGGGAGCTGAACCCACCCGCTCCGAGGATCGTGTTCCCGATCTGGGCGGCGAAGTAGTCGTCGTCGCCGAGCCGCACCTCGGACGGGTGGGCGAGCACGAGCACGGACTGATCCAGCAGCCTGGGGATGAGGAAGACGCCGCCGCCCTCCCGGATGCGGGGGAGGGGGGGCTCGGGAAGAGCCTGGGTGCATCGGGGCCACGCCCGCAGCATGCCCTCCAGGAGGGGCTTCAGGTCTTCCCAGGACACATCGCCGGTGACTCCCATCATGAGGTTGTCCCGGCACAGGATGCGCTCGTGCATGCGCCGGATGCTCGCCTGGGAGAGTGCTGCGGGGGCCAGGTCCTGCTCCGTCATCTCCCAGCCCACGGGATGGTCCCCGTAGAGGAGTCGGTTGAACTCGGAGAACGCCAGGCGCTGGGGGTCGTCGGGGTGTCGCCTTACCGCGTCCAGCTCGCGCCCCCGCCACACCTCGACCTCCGCGGTGTCGAAGCGGGGCGTGCGCAGCATGGATCCCCACAGCTCCAGCGTCTCGGCGAGGTGCTCGCTGAGGACGCTGATGCTGCTGTAGACGCTCTCTCCGCCTCCGCCGAAGGTGCTCTGGACGGCGTAGTACTCCAGGAGCTGGTCCACCGAGTCCGGGGGGAGCGCCGCCGCGCCCCCGTACCGGAGCATCGCCGGGAGCGCGGTGCCCGCGGCGTACATGGACCTCGGGAACTCGCCGTACCCTCCCTCGAAGCGGGCGATGACGTTGACCAGAGGGACGGAGCGGTCCTCGAAGAAGAACACCTTGACGCCCAGCACCTCGCGGAGGTTGGGCTTTGGAGGATCGAAGCGGAGGGGTGGGAAGCGGAGGCGCTCCGCGCGCGCGCGCGTGTCGGTGACCTGCGCGTGGCCGGGACCGGGAGTGGCCAGGAACCCGAGTAGCGCCACGAAGAGTGTCGAGGCCGCTCCAGCGGCGCATCGCGCGCGGGCCAAAGTCCGTCCGGGGCCTGTCATGACCCCGTCTTCGCCCGCACCAAGGTGGCCACGGTGCGGTTCTCCGACGTGAAGTACCGGCTGGCCACCCGCTTCACGTCCTCCGACGTCACCGAACGCAGACGCTCAGACATGCGAAAGGTCTCGCGCCAATCCCCGAACAGGGACTCGGATTCCACCAGCTGGAAGGCCAGCCCCAGGTTGGATTGGAGGCGGCGGACGTTCCCGGCCGCGATCTGGTTGCGGACCCGCTCCATCTCCTCGGGAGCGGGGCCCTCGGCGACGAGCCGCTCGATCTCGGCGTAGACGGCCGCCTCCACCTCGGCAGCGGTGTGGGGGGCGAGGGGTGATGCATCGATCTGGAACAGCTGGGGAAACCGCTCTCCCGGCCCCAGGGACGAGGTCACTCCGGCGGCGATGCGGTCCGCGAGGACGAGACGCCGGTGCAGGCGCGCCGTCCTCCCGCCGGTGAGGAGGTTGGTGAGGATGGAGAGCGCCGGCGCGTCGGGGTGGCGGGCGTCGGGGATGTGCCATCCGATGCGAAGGGAGGGCTCGGCGTCCCACACTACTTCCACCCGGCGCTCACCCCGCTGCGCCGGCTCCCGGGCCAGCACCGGGGGTGGCTCCTCTCCCGCCGGCACGCCGGCGAGATACTTCTCCGCCCAGGCCACGATCCGCTCCGGGTCCACGTTCCCTACCACGCCTACGACTGCGTTCCGGGCGCCGTAGTACCTCCGGTAGTGGTCCACCACGTCCCGCCGGCTGAGGTTCTCCAGGTCGGACATGGTACCCACCACGGGGACCCCGTAGGGATGCACGTTGTACGCTGCGGCCATGTGCGCTTCGTAGAGAAGCCCTCCCGGGCTCGTCTCGACGCGCATGCGCCGCTCCTCCATGACCACGTCCCGCTCGGCGTAGAACTCCCGGAACACCGGGTTCGCCATCCGGTCGCCCTCCAGCACGAACCAGAGCTCGGCGCGGTTGGACGGGAGCTCCACATAGTAGGTGGTGGCGTCGCTTGCCGTCATGGCGTTCAGGCCCCGGGCCCCGGCCTTGGTGAGGATCCGGTCGTACTCGTTGGCCTCCACGTGGACACGAGCCGAGTCCTCCAGCGCGGCGATGCGCACGTCCAGGCGGTGCACCTCGTCCCAGTCGGACCGGGCCCGTGCCCGCACCAGCGTGTCGTGGGCCGCGTCCATGCGTCGGAAGAGGACCTCCTCGGCTGCCGCGTCCCGCGTGCCGATGGAGCGAGTCCCCTTGAAGAAGAGGTGCTCCAGGAGGTGCGCCGTCCCCGTCGTGCCCAGACGCTCGTGGACCCCGCCGACCCCGTACTCCACCACGAAGGAGACGGTGGGGGCTCCGGGACGGTGCAGCACCAGGAGCCTGAGGCCGTTGGCGAGCGTGTGCTCCCGCACCGGGAGACGCTCCCCCGGCGTGGACTCCTGTGCGGGCGCGGAGATCGTGCCGAGGACGACGGCGGCCAGGAGGCCAGCGAGGACGGGGAGTCGCGGGCCCACGCTAGTTCGTCCCCTGCCGCTCCGGCTGGCACATCGGGCAGAAATAGGCGGAGCGGTTGGAGAGGATCACGCACGCCACGGCGGTGCCGCAGGCCGGGCACGGCTCGCCCTCGCGGCCGTACACCCGCAGCCGCGGAGCGTAGGCGCCCTCTCCTCCGTCGGCGTCGCGGTAGTCGCGGATGGTGGTTCCCCTTCTGCGGATGGCGTGGCGGAGCACGTCACGGAGGGCGCCGTGCAGGCGGGCCGCACCGGCCCCGTCCACGCGGTTGGCGGGGCACAGCGGGTGGATCCCCGCCCAGTGCAGCGCCTCGAGGGCGTAGATGTTCCCCACCCCCGCTATACGACGCTGGTCGAGAAGCCATGACCGCACCGGGGAGCGGGAACCCGCCAGGTCCCGCCTCAGGCGCTCGGGTGTGAAGCCGCGCGCCAGCGGCTCGGGCCCCATGCGTCGGTCGCGTTCGGCCCATTCGGAAGCCTCCAGGGCCTCGAAGGTTCCAAAGCGGCGCTGGTCGTCGAAGACGAGGACCCCGCCCGCCTCGAAGCGCAGGCGCACCGCTGGATGCGTGGGCCGCTGGGCTCCGCGAGGCGCGGTGGGAAAGGGAAGAAGGCGCCCGGTCATCCCCAGGTTCACCGCCAGGATGAGCCCGCCGTCCAGGAAGAGGAGAACGTTCTTGCCTCGCCGGCCGATCTCCCGGATCCTCCGTCCCCGCAGCCGCGCGCGGAGGCGCCGCGGGGGAGTGCGGAGCACGTCGCCGTGGATCACGTCCACGCCGGTGATGCGCTCGCCCACCACCCTCCTGCGCAGGCCGCGCACGATGGTCTCGGCCTCGGGGAGCTCGGGCATCAGTCCAGCCTGTGCCGGGTCACAGCGCTCACGCACCCTCCCTGCGCCGGCGCTCGCGCCAGCCGATGTCCCGCCTGAAGAAGCCACCTTCCAGACGGATGGATGCGGCGCCCTCCCGGCTTCGGTCCGCTGCCTCCGGGAAGGAGGTGCCCACCGCCGTGACCGCCAGGACCCGCCCTCCCGAGGAGACGAGACGGCCTTCCCGGAGGGCCGTGCCGGCGTGGAAGAGGGTCAAGCCTTCGCCTTCCAGGCCGGCCGGGATGGCGATCTCGCGTCCCTTGGCGTAGTCCCCCGGGTACCCCTGGGACGCCAGCACCGTGGTCACCGCGGCGTGGTCGGACCAAGCGACGGTGCGGCCGGCGAGGGAGCCCCCCTCGGCGACGGTGCCCAGGAGCTCCAGCAGGGAAGACGCCATGAGGGGGAGGACGGCCTGCGTCTCCGGGTCGCCGAACCGGCAGTTGAACTCCACGACCTTGATCCCGTCCGCCGTGACCATGAGGCCGCCGTAGAGGAGACCCCGGAAGGGGCAACCGTCGGCCACCATGGCCCGCAGCGTTGGCTCGAAGACCCGCGTGCGCGCCTCCTCGAGGATGGCAGGGGTCGCGATGGACACGGGCGCGTAGGCTCCCATGCCGCCGGTGTTGGGCCCGGTGTCGCCCTCCCCGGCCCGCTTGTGGTCCTGGGAGGGGAGGAGGAGCACGCACTGTTCGCCGTCGGCCACGGCGAACAGGGAGAGCTCCTCGCCCTCCATGAAGTCCTCCACCACCACCTCCCGCCCCGCCTCCCCGAAGGAGAGGTCGCCCAGCATGGAGGCAATGGCCCCGACGGCCTCCTCCACGGTGGCGCACACCACGGCACCCTTTCCCGCCGCGAGCCCGGAGGCCTTCACCACGATGGGAGCACCCCGCTCGCGGACGTACGCTTCGGCCGCCGCCTGGTCGCGGAAGGTGCGGTGCTCCGCGGTGGGGATCCCGGCGCTCCGCATGAGTTCCTTGGCGTACGCCTTCGACGACTCGATGCGGGCGGCGTCCCGGGAAGGACCGAAGACCGGCAGCCCCTTCGCGCGGAAGCGGTCCGCCAGGCCGGCGGCCAGCGGCGCCTCGGGGCCCACCACCGTCAGATCCACGCGGTGCGACGCGGCCCACCCGGAGAGGGCTTCCACGTCCGTGGGGGCGATGGCCACCGGCGTGCACAATGAAGCCATCCCGCCGTTGGGCTGGGTGGCATAGAACTCGGCGCCGGGAGCGTCCCGGCGCAGCTTCCAGAGGAGGGCGTGCTCGCGCCCGCCGCTGCCGACGATGAGGATGCGCATGGGCCGATAGTGAAGATGAGGGGCGCCGGGGGTACCCTCCCCGACGCCCCCGGGATCCCTCGGCGGGCTGCGCGCTACCGCCTGGAGCCTCCCATGAACTGCTCGCCCATCTTGCGGGCGGCGGCGGTCATGGTGTCCAGGAGGTCCTTGGCGCCTTCGGCGTATGCCTTGGCCGCCTCGCGGAGGTCCTCCTGGTAAGCGGGGTCCGGGTCCCCTCGCCGGGCGTACTCGCCGCGGATGATGCGGTCGTACTCCCCGCCCTCGATCCAGGTCCGGAGCTCGCTCACCCGCAACACGTAGAAGGGGTGGGTGGAGCCCATGAGGTTGAGGATCTTGAAGACCTGGTCCGCCACGTCCCCGCTCTCCCGGTACTCCTCGGCCTGCACGATGAACTCCTGCAGGCTGGTCTCCTCGGTGGTGCCCCCGCCGGCCATCTTGAGCATGGCGCGCATCACGATCTCCGGGTCCTGGATGGCCAGGAGGCCGGCCCGGTCGCAGGACAGCTCGCTCTTGCGTGACCATTCCAGCAGCGCTACCAGCACCGCCCGCGCCGCGATCCCCACGATGGGGAAGCCCATGGAGGCGAGCTGGAGGAGGATGTACGTCATCGTGCGATAGAGCACGTGGTCGCTCACGACATGGCCGACCTCGTGCGCCATGACGTACGCGAGCTCCTGGTCGTCCAGGAGGGTGACGGTTCCCGAGTTGAGGATGATGAAGGGCTGCTCCATCCCGTACGCGCCGGCATTCACGATGGGCGTCTGGGAGATGTAGAGCGGGTACTCGCGGGGGGCGTCCAGCGTCTTGAGGACGTCCTTGTAGAGAGCGTAGACGCGCGGGAACTGGTTCGGGCCCACCCGCACGGCATTGGCCTGGAAGGCCAGGCGCACGGGCTTCTCCCCGAAGAACCCGAAGAGCTTGCGCAGGACCTCATCGAAAACGGGGATCCGCCGCAGCGCCGTCAGGGCCGCCTTGTCGGCGGGGTGCTCCCAGGACCTGGGCGCGATGTCGGTGAGCACGCGCCGGGCCTTGGCCTCCGTCCCGGTGCCTGCGCTGGTGCGATCCTGATCGTCGGCCATGGTGCCATCCTCATGCGTGGAATCCCCACCCGCCCCCGGGAGGGACGGCTTGTCCGTCCTCCCAACCTACGCGGGCCCCGCGATCCATGTTTCAGGGGCGCGTTGGGACATCCCCCACCATTCTACCATCCCGGGGACGCGCGCGGGATCCTCCGCTCACGGGCAGGCGGGCTCCGTTGACGCGGCCGGAGCCGAGGGGGCAGACTACAGGGCTTCCCGCCAGGCGGTCACCTGGTGCCGGCCCATCCTTCCACCGCTCCGGCCATGCCCGTCCTCCTTCCTGCAGACCTGATGGTGAGCGTGTCCGGCGTCCGTGGGCGCGTGGGCGCCCCGCTCACGCCGGAGATGGTGGCGGGGATCGCCGCGGCCTTCGGAGGGTTCCTCCGGGCCGAAGGGCTTACCGGGCCGGTGTTCGTGGGCCGGGACTCCAGGACATCGGGGCTCATGTTCCAGCGGGGCGTGGAGGCCGGTCTGGTCTCGGTGGGGTGCGACGTGGTTTCTCTGGGCGTGGTGCCCACGCCCACCCTCCTCCTGGCCGTGGAGGAAGGGCATGGGGCCGGGGGGCTGGGCGTCACCGCCAGCCACAACCCGGCGGAGTGGAACGCGCTGAAGCTGGTGTCCGGCGAGGGGATCTTCCTGGACGCGGACGTGTCGGCCCGCTTCCGCCGCTACCTGGCCGAGGCGGATCCGCCCCGTGCCGGGTGGGACTCCCTCGGCACGGTCCGCGAGGATCCGGGGGCATGGGAGCGGCACCTGGAGCGCATCCTGGCCCTCCCCCACTTGGACCTGGCGGCGCTCCGCGAACGGGCGTTCCACGTTGCGGTGGATTGCGTGCACGGGGCCGGCGGCCCGGTGGTGGCCCAGCTGCTCAGGGAGCTGGGGTGCACCTTCGCCGGGATCGGCATGGAGCCCGACGGCCTCTTCCCCAGGGACCCTGAGCCCACGGCGGCGAACCTGGCCGACCTGGGGCGCCTGGTCCGCGAGTCGGGCGCGACGGTGGGGCTGGCCATCGATCCCGACGTCGACCGGCTCTCGTTGGTGGACGAGAGGGGATCGGCCCTGGGCGAGGACTACACCCTCGCTCTCGCTTCGGCGGCGGTCCTGCGCCGCACGCCGGGACCGGTGGTCACCAACCTCTCCACCAGCCTGGTCCTGGACGATGTCGCCCACGCTTTCGGCTCCCGTGTGATCCGGGCCCCTGTGGGCGAAGTGAACGTGGCCCGGCGCATGCAGTCCGAGGGAGCGGTGGTGGGGGGAGAGGGGAACGGGGGCGTCATCCTCCCGGCGCTCCACCACACCCGGGACGCGCCCCTGGCCGTTGCCCTCATCCTACAGCACCTTCTGGACGAGGGGGGCTCGCTCTCCCAGGCCGCGCGGCGCTGGCCCACCTACGAGATCGTGAAGGAGAAGCGGGGCTTCCCCCGGGAGGCGCTCGCCGCCGCGTACCAGGCCCTCTCCGAGGACCTGGGAGCTGCGGAGGAGGACCGGACCGACGGGCTCAGGCTGGCCTGGCCGGAACGTGGCTGCTGGCTCCACGTGCGCCCATCGGGGACGGAGCCGGTGGTCCGCCTCATCGCCGAGGCCCGGGACTCGGCTGCCGCCCGGGCCCTCGTGAAGCGGGCGGGCGCGGTGCTGGACGGCATCGCCTGAGAGAGGAGCACAGCCCATGTGCGGTATCGTCGGATACGTAGGGGCCCGTGAGGCCACGCCCATCCTCCTGGACGGGCTCAAACGGCTCGAATACCGCGGGTACGACTCGGCCGGCCTGGCTCTCATCAACGCTCAGGGACGGCTCGACGTCCTCAAGAAGCCGGGGAAGATCGCCGCGCTCGAGGCCGCCGTGGCCGCAGCCCGGCCGACGGGCCGGTGCGGGATCGCCCACACGCGGTGGGCCACGCACGGCGCACCCACCGAGCCCAACGCCCACCCACACCTTTCCGGGGCCCCCGACATCGCCCTGGTGCACAACGGCATCATCGAGAACGCCGACGCGCTCCGGCGGGGGCTGCAGGCCGAGGGGTACGCCTTCACCTCGGAGACCGACACCGAAGCCGTGGTGCACCTCATCGACCACCTCTGGAAGGACGGGATGTCCATGGAGGAGGCCGTCGCTGCGGCGCTCTCTCGGGTGGAGGGCACCTACGGCATCGCCGTCGTCTCCAGCCGAGAGCCGGGGAAGATCGTGGCGGCGCGCCTGGGAAGCCCCCTCCTCATCGGCGTCGGAAAGAACGGCGAGATGCTCGTCGGATCCGACGCCGCCGCGGTGGTCGCGCATACCCGTGAGGTGGTGTATCTGGATGACGGCGACTACGCCGCGATAACGGCGAAGGGCTATCGGGCCTTCCACCTCGCCCAAGGCGAGGTGAGCCGCTCGGTCCACCAGGTGACCTGGGACGTCGAGGCGCTGGAGAAGGGCGGGTTCGACCACTTCATGCTGAAGGAGATCTTCGAGCAGCCGGACAGCCTCAGGGACGTCATGCGTGGGCGGCTTCTGGACGAGGAGGGAGACGCCAGGCTGGGCGGCATCGCGGGACACCAGTTCGCCCTTGGGCGGGTGCGGCGCGTGGTCGTCACCGCGTGCGGCACCAGTTGGCACGCGGGGCTGGTCGGCGAGTACATGATGGAGGAGTTGGCCCGCGTTCCCGTGGACGTGGAGTACGCGTCCGAGTTCCGATACCGCAACCCGGTGCTCGAGGAGGGGACGCTCATCCTCGCCATCAGCCAGTCCGGGGAGACCGCCGATACGCTGGCGGGGCTCCGGGAGGCGCGGCAGCGCGGGATGACCACCATGGGCGTGGTGAACGCGGTGGGCTCCTCCATCGCCCGGGACACCGACTTCGGCATCTACCTCCACGCCGGGCCCGAGATCGGCGTCGCCTCGACCAAGGCGTTCACCAGCCAGCTCGCGGCGCTGGCGCTCATCACCCTCTACCTGGGGCGCCGGCGGCACCTCTCGGTGGTCCAGGGGAGGGAGATCGTCGAGGCGATGAGGGCCCTCCCCGACCAGGTCGCCGAGGTCCTCAAGCTCAACGACACCATCCGGGCGCTGGCGGAGGAGTTCAAGGAAGCGACCAACTTCCTGTATCTGGGTCGGGGGTACCAGTTCCCTGTGGCGCTGGAGGGGGCGCTGAAGCTCAAGGAGGTGAGCTACATCCACGCGGAGGGCTATCCGGCCGCGGAGATGAAGCACGGGCCCATCGCGCTCATCGACGCGCACATGCCGGTGGTGTTCCTGGCTCCCCGGGATCCGGTGTACGGCAAGGTGGTCTCCAACATCGAGGAGGTGAAGGCGCGGGGAGGGAGGATCATCGCCGTGGTGAGCGACGACGCGCCCGAGCTCCGGGGCAAGGTGGATCACCTCATCCGGGTGCCCCAGACGCTTCCCTTCCTGCTCCCGGTGCTGACCACGATCCCGCTTCAGTTGCTGGCCTACCACATCGCGGTGCTGCGCGGCGCGGACGTGGACCAACCCCGGAACCTGGCCAAGTCGGTCACCGTCGAGTGAGGACCGCGCCGTGAGGATCGTCCTGCAGCGGGTGTCCCGGGCCCAGGTGTCGGTGGAGGGGCGGGTGGTGGGGCGCATCGGCGCCGGCTTCCTTCTCCTGGTGGGCTTCCGCGCGACGGACGGCGACGAGCAGCTCGCCTGGATGGCGGACAAGGTGCTTGGCCTGCGCGTCTTCCCCGACGCCGACGGGAAGATGAACCTGGGGCTGGACGAGGCGGGTGGAGACCTGCTCGTGGCGAGCCAGTTCACCCTCTACGGCGATGTCCGCAAGGGACGCCGGCCCAGCTTCGTGGACGCCGCGCCACCCGAGCTGGCCGTGCCTCTGTACGAGCGCTTCGTGGGCCTGCTCCGGGAGCGCGCGCTTGGGAGGGTGGAGACCGGGGTGTTCGGGGCCCACATGGACGTGGAGCTGGTCAACGACGGGCCCGTCACCCTTCTCTTGGAGCGCGAGTGACCCGGCCTCCCCGTCTCGTGTTGGCGTCGGCATCGCCCCGGCGCGCCGAGCTCCTGGCCCAGCTGGGCCTCTCCGTGGAGGCGGTGGCGCCCGAGGTGGACGAGACCTATCCGGCCGGGGAGGAGCCGGAGGCCCACGCCGAGCGCCTGGCCCGGGAGAAGGCGGAGTGGGTGGCCGCCCGTGCGCCGGGCGCGTGGGTGGTGGGAGGTGACACGGTGGTGGTGGACGGCACGGGACTCCTCGGGAAGCCGGCCTCGGAGGAGGAGGCCGTAGCGATGCTCCTGTCCCTCTCCGGCCGGGAACACGAGGTGCTGAGCGCCGTGGCGCTGGTGGGGGGAGGTGCGACGCTCTCCGCGGTGGGAAGGGCTCGGGTGCGCTTCCGTGCCTTCGGGCCCGACCTGGCCCGGTCGTACGCGGCCACCGGCGAGCCCTTGGACAAGGCGGGAGGCTACGGGATCCAGGGGCTGGGCGCCGCTTTGGTGGACGGGATCGACGGGGACTACTATACCGTTGTGGGCTTCCCCATCACCCGCTTCCTCGAGCTCCTGGAGCTGCGGGGTTGGCGATACGCCTTCGGGCGGCTGGAACGGCACCCATGAGCACTCCCGCCATCCTCGCCATCGACCAGGGCACCACCGGCTCCACCTCCCTCGTGGTGGACCGCGACGGGCGGGTCCGAGGCAGGGCCTACTCCGAGTTCACGCAGCACTTCCCCCGGCCGGGGTGGGTGGAGCACGACGCCGACGAAATCTGGGCGGTCACCGTGCGCGTGGCCCGGGAGGCGCTCGTGTCGGCCGGGGCGGTGGACGTGCAGGGCGTGGGGATCACCAACCAGCGCGAGACCGTGGTGCTCTGGGACCGGGAAACGCTCACGCCGGTGCACAAGGCCATCGTCTGGCAAGACCGGAGGACTGCCCCGTTGTGCCGCTCGCTGCGGGAGGCCGGGCACGAGGACGAGGTGCGGCGCCGGTCGGGGCTGGTGCTCGATCCGTACTTCTCCGGCACCAAGATCCGCTGGCTCCTGGACGAGCACCCGGAGCTCCGCCGGCGCGCCGAGGCCGGAGAGTTGGCGGTGGGGACGGTGGACAGTTGGCTCGTGGCCAGGCTCACGGGGGGTTCGGTGCACGCCACCGACCCCACCAACGCCTCGCGCACGCTCTTGTTCAACCTGGCGGAGGCCGGGTGGGACCCCTGGCTCGCCTCGACGCTGGGCGTCCCCCTGGGACTCCTGCCCGAGGTCCGCCGGAGCGCCGGCGACTTCGGCGTCGCCCGGGGCGAGCACCTCGGCGTGGACCTCCCCATCGCCGGCGTGGCCGGTGACCAGCAGGCCGCCCTCTTCGGGCAAGGGTGCTGGGAGCCCGGGCTGGCCAAGAACACCTACGGCACCGGCGCGTTCCTCCTGCTCCACACCGGCAGCAAGCTGGTCCCCTCCCGGCACGGGCTTCTGACCACCGCCGCCTGCGACGCGCGCGGAGGGCTGGCCTATGCTCTGGAGGGCTCGGTGTTCATCGCCGGCGCCGCGCTCCAGTGGCTGCGCGACGGCCTGGGGATCCTGGAGCGGGCCCAGGACTCGGAGGCTCTGGCGCGGTCGCTGGACGGGAACGACGGGGTCTACCTGGTGCCGGCGTTCGTGGGGCTGGGCGCACCTCACTGGGAGCCGGATGCGCGGGGGATGCTGGTGGGGCTCACCCGGGGCACGGGGAAGGCGCACGTCGTGCGCGCCGCCCTGGAGGCCATGGCGTACGGCACGGCGGAGGTCCTCCACGCCATGGAGTCGGACTCCGGGTTCGTCACCTCCGAGCTCCGGGTGGACGGCGGCGCCGCCCTCAACGACTGGCTCATGGAGTTCCAGGCGGACCTCCTGGGGGTCAGGGTGCACCGGCCGGAGTCGGTGGAGACGACGGCGCTGGGGGCCGCGGGGCTGGCCGGGGTCGCCACCGCCGTGTGGGGCTCCGGTCTGGACTTTCTGGCGGCACAGGGCGAAGCCCGGCGCTTCGAGCCTGTCCGGGGACCCGAGGATCGGCGCTCCCTCATGGCCGGATGGAACCGGGCGGTGCGTGCGGCAGTATTCTGGGCGCGCGACCGAGGCGCCTGAGGGCCGTGGGGAATTGTCCCCGGACGCATCGGGGACGTCACGGAGGCGGGCATGGGGGGTTTTCCCGACTGTTCCCCCGACAAGCGCGAGCCCTACATTATCTGCATCTGCGGTAAATAACGCCTCAGGCTGGACTTCCGCCCTTACATCCTAAACTGCCCAGCCGGCCGCGAGGCCGGAGGAAGGAAGGGGACTCGTCATGAAGATCCACGGCCGTTTCATGATAGGGCTGGTGGGTGTGGCCGCCGTGGTCTCGTACCTGGTTTGGACCGGGGTGAGCGAGACCATGGTGTACTACCTGACCCCAGCCGAGCTCATGGCGAAGGTGAGCGAGGACCCGACCTTCAAGGACGTGGGAGTGAAGGTAAGCGGAAGGGTGGTCCAGGGGACCTACTCCCGGGTGGAGGGGAAGCTCATCCACCGCTTCGAGGTCCAGGACCTCATGGACGAGACCCAGACATTCTGGGTCGAGTTCCGTGACGCGCTTCCCGACACCTTCACCGACGAGTCGGAAGTGGTTCTCGAGGGCCGCCTCGGTGCCGACGGCGTCTTCCAGGCCACCACGCTCCTCACCAAGTGCGGCAGTCGCTACGAGGCGGCTCCGGAGGATCTGGTCGGGTGATCGTCCTCGGCGAGTTCTCCCTCTGGATCGCGCTCCCCGTCGCGATCTGGGGGACGGCCATGGGCTTCCTGGGAGGCCGGTCGCAGCGGGGCGACCTGGTTCTGAGCGCCGAGCGCTCCATCTACGCGGTGACGGTGCTGCTGACCCTTGCTTCCGCCGGGGTCGTGGCCGCCTTCCTGGGCGACCGGTTCGAGTACTGGTACGTGGCCAGCTACTCCAACCGGGAGTTGGAGACCTTCTACAAGCTGTCGGGACTCTGGGCGGGCCAGAGGGGGTCGCTCCTCTTCTGGGCGCTCCTCGTAGGGTTCTTCGCCAGCATCACGGTCTTCCAGAACCGGCGCCGGAACCGGGAGTTCATGCCCTACGTGGTGGGCGTGCTCCAGGGTATCCTGACGTTCTTCCTCATCGTGCTGCTGTTCGCGAAAGTGAACCCCTTCGAGCGCCTGGCCTTCCTGCCGGCGAACGGACAGGGGCTGAACCCGCAGCTCCAGAACTACTGGATGACGATCCATCCGCCCACGCTCTACCTGGGCTTCACGGCGTTCACGGTCCCGTTCGCGTTCGCCATCGCCGCGCTCCTGAACGGGCGCCTCGACTCCCGGTGGATCACCCTCACCCGGCGCTGGACCCTGCTGTCGTGGTTCTTCCTCTCGGTGGGCATCATTTTCGGCATGCGGTGGTCCTACGAGGAGCTGGGCTGGGGCGGCTACTGGTTCTGGGACCCGGTGGAGAACGCGTCGCTCCTCCCGTGGCTCACGGCCACGGCCTTCCTGCACTCGGTGATGATCCAGGAGAACCGGGGCATGCTGAAGGTCTGGAACATGTCGCTGGTCGTCCTGACCTTCCTGCTCACCATTTTCGCCACCTTCCTGACCCGCTCCGGCCTCCTCGACTCGGTCCACTCCTTCGCCCAGGAGTTGACCATCGCCTACATCTTCTTCGCCTTCATGGGCTCGATCCTGGCCGGGTCGGCGGTGCTCATCCTCTACCGCCTTCCCTCGCTCCAGAGCGAGAACCGCATCGAGTCGTTCCTGTCCCGCGAGTCGGCGTTCCTCTTCAACAACCTGATCCTCCTGGGCGCCGCCTTCGCGGTGCTCTGGGGAACCGTCTTCCCGCTGGTGGCCGAGGGCGTCACCGGTCAGAAGATCACCGTGGGCCCGCCGTTCTTCCAGAAGGTGAACTTCCCCATCGGGCTCGCACTCCTCGCCCTCGCAGGGATCGGCCCCGTCATCGCGTGGCGGCGGGCCACCCGGCGCAACCTGCGGAGGAACTTCGCCGCTCCCGTGATCTTCGGCGCGGTGGTGGCTGCGGTGCTCGCGGCCATGGGGGCGCGGCACCCCCTGGCCCTCACCACCTGGGGGGTGGGCGCCTTCGTGCTCTTCATCATCGTCACCGAGTTCTGGAAGGGCACCAAGGCCCGTGCCCGCATCGAGGGCGAGGGGATCCTCCTGGCGCTCTACCACCTCGTGATCCGGAACCGGCGGCGCTGGGGCGGCTACATCGTCCACGTCGGCATCGTGATGATCTTCATGGGCTTCGCCGGCGCCGCGTACAACGTGGACGTGCGCAAGCACATGCAGCCCGGCGACACGGTGGAGGTGGCGTCGCCCTTCGGGCACTCCTACACCTTGACGTACGAGGGGCTGTCGGTGTCGGTAGGGCGGGGGCAGCGGAACCTGCAGTGGCAGGCCATCGCCCTGGTGTCGGTGGCCAGGAACGGGAAGCAGATAGGGTCGCTCACGTCCGAGAAGCGCCAGTACGTCACGAGCGAGCAGCTCATGACCGAGGTGGGAATCCGCCCCACGCCCCTGGAGGATCTCTACATCATCCTCTCCGCCGTGGACGACCTGGACGCCGCGGTGAACAACGATCCGAAGGCGCAGGGGGTGGACCTCCAGGTTCTGGTGAAGCCCCTCGTGAACTGGATCTGGTACGGCGGACTCATCCTGGCCGTCGGCAGTCTCATCGGTCTCTGGCCCAGCACCGAGCGGCGGCGGGTGGAGGACCAGGCTCCCTCCGAGGAGCCGGCGGTGGCCGGGGCTGTGTAGATGGCGATCTTCGTCGGGGCCGTCCTGGTGGCGGGGGCCGTGGTCCTCTTCATCGTCCAGCCCGTGGCCAAGGGGCTGCACGCATCCCTGGAGCGGACGGAGGACGAGCTCACGGAAACCGAGGCTCGCAAGCGTGTCGCGCTGCTCGCGCTCCGTGACGTGGAGTACGACTACCTTGCGGGCAAGCTGGACGAGGAGGACTACCGCTCCCTCAAGGGGGAGCTCACCGCCGAGGCGCTGGCGGCCCTCGAGGAGGACGAGAAGGCCCGCTCCGGCAGCGTTTCGGGCGCCGCCGCGGCAGCGCTGGAGGCGGAGATCGCCGAGGCCCGCGCTGGCCTTCGCTCGGCAGTGTTCTGCCCCGACTGTGGTTTCGCCAACGAGCCGGGGAGCCGCTTCTGCTCCTCGTGCGGCCATGCTCTCCACGGCATCCCAGCGGCCTGACGGCTCGCACGTGCAAAGCGCCGTGACTCCCCAGGCTCCCGCGGTCTCCCGCGGGGCCTCTCCCGCCCTGTCCGCCCGGGGGCTCACACGGGAGTTCGGGGTGGTGGTGGCGGTGGACGGTATCGACCTGGAGCTCGAAGCCGGGGACTTCCTCACCGTGTTCGGCCCCAACGGGGCCGGGAAGACCACCCTTCTCAGCCTCCTCGGCGGCCGACTGAAGCCCAACCGGGGCGAGGTGCGAGTGGGGGGCGAGCGCCTGGCCTTCTCGGAGACGGCCTGGCGTGCCCGCATCGGCGTCCTGTCCCATCAGACGTTCCTCTACGCCCACCTCACCGTGGCGGAGAACCTCCGCTTCTTTGGGAAGCTCTTCGGGCTTACGGATCTGGACGAGAGGATCCCCGCCCGGCTGGAGCAGGTGGGACTCTCGGACCGCTCCGACTTCCTGGCCCGGCAGCTCTCCCACGGCATGCGCCAGAGGGCGGCGCTGGCCCGGGCACTCCTCCACGATCCCGAGCTGGTCCTGCTGGACGAGCCGTACACCGGGCTCGACCCCTACGCGGCCTCGGTGCTCCGTGGGGTCCTGTCGTCCCTCAAGGATGGCCGCCGCACGGTGGTGATGGTGACCCACAACCTCACCCAGGGGCTGGAGCTCGCCAACCGCTTGGCCATCCAGGTACGCGGCCGATTCGGCTGGTACGGGGAACGGAGCGCGGTGGAGCCCGATACCTTCGAGCACTTCTACCACCGGGTGGTGGAGGCCGGGAGCGCATGACGTACCTGAGCCAGATCTACGCCATCGTCTGGAAGGACCTGCTCCTCGAGTTCCGCACCCGGGAGCGCATCGCGGCCATGGGCGCCTTCGCGGTGCTCGCCGGCATCCTGTTCAACTTCTCCATGGACCAGACCGTGGTGAGGCCGCAGGACATCGCCGCTGGCCTGATCTGGATGACCCTGGTCTTCGGAGGGCTCCTGGGCATCGGGCGCACGTTCCACCTGGAGGCCCAGGACGGGGCGTTCCAGGGCGTGCTGACGAGCCCGGCTCCCAAGGACGCCATCTACATCGGGAAGATCACGGCCAACTTCGTGCTGCTCTACATTGTCGCCCTTCTGGTCGTGGGCATATTCACCTTGTTCTTCGGCCTGGACCTGGGGGATCACCCGGGGATGCTGGCGCTGGCCCTCGCCCTGGGCTCGCTGGGCTTCGTGGCCCTGGGCACGCTCTTCAGCGCGGTGTCGTCCTCCACCCACATGGGCGAGACGCTCCTGCCCATCCTCGTCTTCCCCCTGCTGGTGCCGATGATCATCTACGGGGTTTCGGCCACCAGCCGACTCCTGGCGGACCGACCCATCGCCGACGTGGCCGGCAACCTGCGCATGCTCGGGGCGTTCGCCGTCCTGGCGGTGGGAGCGGGGGCCGTCATGTTCCGTTTCGTCGTGGAGGAGTGATGCCGTCGAACAAGCTCCGCGTGGGCGGGTCCGCCATGGCGGTCCTCGGGGTCCTGGGGATCCTGGTGCTCCATTGGATGGTGTTCTTCTGGACGCCCACGGAGGCGTCCATGGGGATCATCCAGCGCATCTTCTACATCCACGTTCCCTCCGCCTGGGTAGCGTTCTTCGCCTTCGGCATCGTCGCCCTGTGTGGTGCCGTGTACCTGTGGCTGGGGGACGAGCGGCTCGACCACGCCGCCGCCTCCGCGGCCGAGGGCGGCATGGTGTTCACGACCATCGTGCTCCTCACCGGCCCCTTGTGGGGGCGCATCGCCTGGGGCACATACTGGACGTGGGAGCCCCGACTGACCCTCACCCTGCTCCTCTGGTTCATCTACCTGGGCTACTTCCTGGTCCGGTCCTCCACCGAGAACCCGGAGCGGGGGAAGCGCTTCTCCGCGGTGGTGGGGATCGTGGGTGCGCTGGACATACCGCTGATCCATCTGAGCGTCCTCTGGTTCCGCTCCCTCCACCCCACGCCGGTGGTGGTGAAGCCGGAGGGGCCCACGCTGCACCCGGACATGCTTCTGACCCTGGCCGTGGGCCTGATCTCGTTCACCCTCCTGTTCCTGGGCGTCTTCCTCCAGCGCTACACCCTGGCCGTGGCCACACACCTGGCCGCGGTGCGGGAGCGCGAGGCCCGGTCCTGATCCCTCCACCCCCTCGATACTCCATGCCCTCCTGCAAGCGACTCCTCCGCCTGGGGCTCCTGGGCCTCGTCGCGCTCGCCGTCGCCGTGCCCACGGCGGCCCAGGAAGCCGCAATGCCGGTGACCGGCCTCTCCGGGCAGTCCCTGCGTCCCTACCAATTCGTTTTCCTCGCGTACGCTCTTGCCTGGCTGCTTGTGCTGGGGTGGGTCGTGGCGGTGGCCCGGCGCCTGGCGCGCCTGGAGCGCCGGCTGGAGCGGTGACCCATCGGTGGGAAAGCGCGTAGTGGGGAACCGGGCCCAGCCTGCCAGCAACATCCACCCATAAGGACTAGTCCTCGGAGCTAGTCCTTCCGAGTGGACGATTCACCCGAAAGAACTGTGGCCAGAATCGCCCTCGTGCAATAGGTTTATCCTGTGCGGCAAAGGCTTATGGGGCGTTCGGCACCCTCTCGCGGCCGATCCCCTGATCCTCAACAGGAGGCATCCCAACGATGAAGACGGCACGGAAAAGCGCCACTCACCTTGTAGGGCTCGCTCTGGTGGCGCTTCTGGCCGCCCCGGCGCTCCAGGCGCAGACCACCACCATGCCCAGCACGCTCCGGTACGGCTCTGGATTGCTGGATATCCCGGTGGCCAGCGTCTTGCCCCACATGGCGATCACCGGAACCTACTCGGGGTTCTTCCTGGGGTTGGACCGCACGGTGGACATCAACGGCGCAGGCGACATCATCGGGTACGGCCCCGGATTCGACAGGAAGTGGTTCTCGAACGCCTCCGTGGCGCTCGGCCTCTTCGATCGCGTTGAGGTGGGAACCACCATCCAGTCGCTGAACGACGCGGCGAAGGGCGGTAACAGTTGGGGGCTTTTCGGCCGAGTGAACCTGTTCAAGCCCACCAACCAGGGCCTCGGCCTCGCCGTGGGCGGCCGGTACGTGATGGCTCCCAGCTTCGACGTCGGGACCGGCTATCAGCCCAACCGCCTCGGCTTCCCCGACCCCCGCTTCCGGGAGACGTACACCGGGAAGGAGGACGTGAACACCGAGTTGAGCCTGTACGGCGTGGCCACCGCTCACGTCCGGGGCTTCGACGAGGGCTTCCTGCCGAAGCACGACCTGACGCTCTCCGTGGGCTACGGCACGGGCATGTTCCAGGACGGCGACAAGCTCCCGTTCTACAAGTACGCCTCGACCGACGGGTGGTTCTTCGGCTCGGCCCTGCACTTCGCTCTGGGTGAGAGCTCCGTCCTCACCTTCATGGGCGAGTACAACGGCTTCGACGCGAACCTCGGCGCCCAGTTGGACCTCGGCGGCATCCGCCTCGGTGCGCACTACCTCGCGGCCAACTACGCGAAGCCGGCCAACGGCTACTGGAGCGAGTACCGGAAGCCCAAGTTCGGCCTCCTGGCCTCCTTGGCGATCTGCCCCGACGGCGGTGGCCTGCTCTGCAAGCCCAAGCTGCTGGAGCGCCCGCAGCCCGAGGTCATCCAGCTGCCTGCGCCTCCCCCCGACACGGTGCGCATCACCCGTGAGGTGGAGCGTGCGCTCCCCGACGGTACGCCCGCCACGATATGCCTCGCCACCGGTGAGAACGTGGAGGTCCGCGTGACCGCCCAGGGCGACACGCTGGTCGGCCCGACCCGCGTGTCCATCAAGACGCTGCGTCCGGGCGTGGTCTTCGCCGGGACGTACGCCGAGGGGCGTGACTGGTTCACCAGCGGCACGGACATCACGTTCGAGCGTGCCCGCTACACCAAGTCGGGCGAGGAAGTGCGTCTCGACTGCGCGCAGATCATGCGCGTCGGCGAGCACATGGGCGTGCCGCTCTTCGCCATGCGGAACGCCGAGCGCCCGTACGAGACGATCTACGTCCCGGTCCGTCCGGGTGTCTGGCAGGCCTACCAGACGGGGCTGCGCCGCACCCGCGGCTGAGTTCGCCCAGCAGGGTGAGTAGGGAGGGCCCGCCCGGCGAGCGCCGGGCGGGCCCTCGCTCATGAGGGCCCGGCGGGGAGCCGTCTGGGGCCGGGCCTTGCGGGCTCCCCCGGGCGTGGCCGAAGTTGCGTCTGCCCCCCCAGGCCATCTTGAAAGGTGACTTTCCCATGGCCGCGACCGCACCCGAGGGGGAATCTGCCGCCCCCGGCCCCCCTCGCCGACGTCTCCGCCTCGACAAGGTTTCCTGCGAGGCCGCCTCCGACGGTCGCTGCCTGCTCTCGGTGGCGCTGGACTGGCACGGGCGTTCGGTGTGCAGCGAGGCGAGTGCCCTGGACACGCTGCACGGCAGGGTGCGGGCCTCCGCGGAGGCGGCGCTAGCGGCTGCGCTCGACGCCGCGGGTCGGCACGTCCGCCTCGAGTTGGTGGGGGTGAAAGCGTTCCGGGCCTTCGACGGTTGGGTGGTGGTGGCCAGAATCCTCGGAAGCGCCGGCCAGCGGAACCTCAGGCTCCTGGGCGCGTCGTCGTCCGAGGAGGAGGTGGGGCTTCCCCGGGCCTCGGTCGAGGCCGTGCTGGACGCCATCAACCGGGTGGTGGAGGGGTACGCCTTCCCCTGAGGACGGTCACCGGCAGGGCGTCCCACAGGGGCATTCCAGCGGCCGCCTTCCCGGCGTAGGTTGGATCCGTCGGCCGGGGGGATGGCGGGGACTTTCGCTTTCTCTTCGGGTTTGATACCTTGGGATTCGCTCCCCCGGGAGCCAGGGTCCCCCAACCAGAGGCGCGCGATGGCCACCGAAGTCGGCGAGCAGAGAACGAAGGCCCTCAACACGGCCATCACCCAGATCGAGCGCTCGTACGGGAAGGGCGCCATCATGCGCATGGGTGCGGAGGGCGCGAAGGTCCACCTCGACTCCATCTCCACCGGGGCCCTGAACCTGGACGCGGCCATCGGCATCGGCGGGATGCCCCGGGGGCGCATGAGCGAGGTCTACGGCCCCGAGTCGTCGGGCAAGACCACGCTGTGCCTCCACATCATCGCCAACGCCCAGCGCACCGGGGGGATCGCTGCGTTCATCGATGCGGAGCATGCCCTGGACGTGGGGTACGCCCGCAAGCTCGGCGTGGACGTGGACAGTCTCCTCGTGTCCCAGCCGGACACAGGCGAGCAGGCCTTGGAGATCGCCGAGGTGCTGATCCGCAGCAACGCGGTGGACGTGGTGGTCATCGACTCGGTGGCGGCGCTGGTGCCCCGGGCCGAGATCGAGGGGGAGATGGGTGATTCCCACGTGGGCCTCCAGGCCCGCCTCATGAGCCAGGCCCTGAGGAAGCTCACCGGGGCGGTGAGCCGCTCCCACACGGCGGTCATCTTCACCAACCAGATCCGGGAGAAGGTGGGGGTAATGTTCGGGAATCCCGAGACCACGTCCGGAGGCCGGGCGCTCAAGTTCTACGCCTCGGTGCGCCTGGACATCCGTCGCATCGGGGCCATCAAGGACGGGCAGGACGTGGTCGGGAACCGCACGCGGGTGAAGGTGGTGAAGAACAAGTGTGCTCCTCCGTTTCGGCAGGCCGAGTTCGACATCCTGTACAACGAGGGGATCAGTCACCTGGGGCTCCTGGTGGACCTGGGCGTGGAGAACAACGTGGTGGACAAATCCGGATCCTGGTTCTCCTACGGGGATCTCCGGCTCGGCCAGGGGAAGGAGAACGCCAAGCAGTTCCTGGCGGAGAACCCGGACATCGCCCAGGAGGTCGAGGCCCGGGTCAAGGTCGCTCTCGGGATGCGGGGCACCAACGCCGCATCCGACGAAGACGACGGGGCCATGGACGACTGAGCCCACCGCGCTCGAGGACGGTCCACGCGGGGGTGCCGGGCGAGTGCCCGGAGCCCTCCGTTTGCCTGGAATCCGGTCACGTTGAGCCCTCTTGGACCGTCGGGTTACCTTTGGGGTTTCCTTGAGCTGACGCACCAAGCGCGCCCCCGGGGGCGCCCTCCCCAACGACACCTGGCGAACATGAAGTCCGGCGAGATCCGACAGAGGTTCCTCGAGTACTTCCGGGCGCACGGGCACGAAGTGCGCCCGAGCTCCTCTCTCGTCCCCTCCGATGATCCCACCCTCCTCTTCACCAACGCCGGGATGGTGCCGTTCAAGCGCGTGTTCCTCGGACAGGAGCGGGTGGGCTTCAAGCGCGCCACGACGTCGCAGAAGTGCGTCAGGGCCGGGGGAAAGCACAACGACCTGGAAGAGGTGGGAAAGACCGCCCGCCACCACACGTTCTTCGAGATGCTGGGGAACTTCTCCTTCGGCGACTACTTCAAGAGGGACGCCGTCCGGTACGCCTGGGAGCTCATGACCGAGGTGTACGGCCTCGATCCCGCCCGGCTGTACGCCACGGTCCACCACTCGGACGACGAGGCCGCCGAGCTGTGGGCCACCGAGGTCGGCCTGGACCGCGCCCGCATCTTCCGCCTGGGGGATAAGGACAACTTCTGGCAGATGGCGGACACGGGACCCTGCGGTCCGTGCTCGGAGATCCACTACGACCTCCGCGCCGAGGTGCCGGCGTCCCAGACCCTGGAGGAGTTCGTGGCCGCGGGTGACGACGGCCGCATCGTGGAGCTCTGGAACCTCGTGTTCATGCAGTATGACCGTGATGCGTCGGGGACGCTCCACCCCCTCCCGGCCCCCTGCGTGGACACCGGCGCTGGCCTGGAGCGCATCGCGGCGGTGATGCAGGGTGTGGATTCCAACTACCACACGGACCTCTTCAGGCCACTCCTGGATCGGGTGGCCGACGTGGTGGGTCGTCCCTATGACCCGACCGTCGAGGAGAGCGTCAGCTACCGGGTTCTCGCGGACCACGCCCGCGCCGTGGCCTTTCTAGTCGCCGACGGCGTCTTCCCGTCCAACGAGGGGCGGGGATACGTGCTCCGCCGCATTCTCCGCCGCGCGGTCCGTCACGCATGGCTCCTGGGGTTGAGGGAGCCGGCGCTGGTCCACGTGGTGGAGGCGGTGGTGGACGTCATGGGGGATGCGTATCCTGAGCTTCGCCAGCGCCGCCTCCACGTGGTCCAGACCACCCTGGGCGAGGAGGAGCGGTTCCTGGCCACGATCGAAGGCGGCATGAGCCGCTTCGACGAGATCGCACCCAGGGGAGGCAAGGGGGGGGTGGTGCCGGGGGTCGAGGCGTTTCGCCTCTACGACACGTTCGGCTTCCCGGTGGACCTGACCCAGCTCATGGCCGAGGAGCGCGGGTACCGGGTGGACGTGGCCGGCTTCGAGGAGGCGCTGGAGGCGCAGCGCGCCCGCTCCCGCGCGGACCGGGCGGCGGCGGGGATCGGTATGGACGACGGCGCATCCGAAGGCTGGCAGGAGCTCTCCGGCGAGCCCCAGGCATTCGTGGGATACCACACCACCTGGGTGGAGACGGAGGTCCTGGCATGGCGCCGGGATCGGGATTCCCTGGGTCTCATCCTCCGGGAGAACCCGTTCTACGCAGAGAGCGGAGGGCAGGTTTCGGACCTGGGCGAGGTGAGGGGGCACGGTTGGTCGCTCCGAGTCGCCGAGGTGAGGAAGATGGACGGGAGGACGGCCCTCCTGGGCACCGCGGAGGGGAGCTTCCCCGACCGTCCCTCCGCCCCCCTGGGGGTGGAGGCCCTGGTGCCCGCCGATGTGCGCCACGCCACGGAGCGCAACCACACCGCCACCCACCTTCTGCATGCGGCCCTGCGCAAGGTCCTCGGGGAGCACGTGGTCCAACGCGGCTCCCTGGTGGCGCCGGACCGTCTCCGCTTCGACTTCGCCCACGGGGCGCCCCTGAGCGCCGACGAGCGTGATCGGGTGGAGCAGCTCGTGAACGAGGGGATCTGGGCGGATCACTCGGTGCACGTCGGATACCGGGCGTATCACGACGCCGTCGAGGCCGGGGCCATGGCGCTCTTCGGCGAGAAGTACGACGACGAGGTGCGCGTAGTCCACGTTCCTGGCGTGAGCATGGAGTTGTGCGGGGGCACGCACGTCCGCCACACCGGGGAGATCGGTCTCTTCCGGCTGATCCACGAGAGCGGCGTGGCCGCAGGGGTCCGTCGCGTGGAGGCGCTCACCGGCCCAGGGGCATACCGGTACCTGCGGGAGCAGGAGGGGCGCCTGGGGCAGGCCGCTCGGCTTCTGAAGACCCACCCCGACAACCTGACCCACCGCGCCGAGCAGCTTCTCGCGCAGAACGCGGAGCTCGAAAGCCTTTTGGACGAGCTGAGGAGCGGCGGGGGCGCCGGAGAGACCGAGGTGGCGGCTGAGGTGGTGGAGTCCGGAGGTGTCGTCGCCTCCTATCGGGGGATCCGCCTGCGCACCCGCGGAGCGGACGATGCCCGCAAGTGGGGCGATGCGTTTCTCGCTTCCGGCCGAAGTGGCGTCACGGTGGTGGCGGCCGAGCTCCCCGGGGGAAAGCTCACCCTCTTCGCCTTCGTCACCGACGATCTCATCTCCCAGGGGGTGCGAGCCGACGTGGTGGTGCGCGAGGTGGCGGCGGTGGTGGGAGGTCGTGGGGGAGGGAAGCCGCGCCTGGCCGAGGCGGGCGTGGAGGCGCCGGAGCGCATCGATGAAGCCCTGCGCGCGGGAGCCGCCACCGTGCGGCGCCTCCTGGAGGCGAAAAGGTGATGGACGCCAGGACCTTCCTCGCGCGGCGCAGGCCTCCGGCGCCGGAGGCTCTCGAGGCGCGATTGGCGGCGGGTGCCGCGGAGGGGGAGGTGGTGCAGGCGCTTTCGGATCAGGCCCTCGCCGAGCTGGCCCGATCCCGTGCGGCTGCTGGTAGGGTGCGTGACAGCGCATGGCATCTGCTGGCCGCGGATGCCCTGCTCACCTATGCGTGCGAGGCGGCGCTGAACGGCTCCGATCCGCCCCGAGCCTTCGAGGAGCTCCTCCGGAAGGCGGCGACAGGGAAAGCATGATGGACCGGGATCCCACGGCGTTTGCGGACGTGCACAACCACCTGGTGCCCGACGTGGACGACGGTGCGCGCGATCTGGACGACACCGTGAGTTCCGTGGAGCGGATGACGCTCCTGGGGATCCGGAAGATCATCACCACGCCCCATCTGGACGGGCGCCTGACGCTGGAGCCCGAGGTTCTCGAGGAGCGCCTCCAGGAGGTGACCGACGCTTTCGAGCTCGCCGCCGCTGCGGTGGCCGAGACGTTTCCGGAGGTGGATTTCCGCCGGGGTCACGAGGTGATGTTGGACATTCCTGACGTGGACTTCAGCGATCCGCGCATGCGCATGGCAGGCACGCGCTTCGCCCTGGTGGAGTGGCCTCGCATGCACCTGCCTCCGGGCACGGCCAAGGTGCTGCGCCGCATTCGTGACGAGGGGCACGTCCCGGTGGTCGCGCACCCGGAGCGCTACGTCGGGATCGACGTGGAGCTGGCCGGAAGCTGGCGCGAGGCCGGGGCCCTGCTGCAGGTGAACTACGCATCCCTGGATGGACGCTACGGCGGCGAGGCGCGCAAGCTGGCGCTGCGACTCCTGCGGCGGGGGTGGGTCGACTACATGGCGTCGGACTTCCACGCGCGCCCGGACCGGCCCATCTACCGCCATGAGGCGCAGGCCCACCTGGAGGAGGCAGGCGCCGGAGAGGCGTTCGTGACCATGACCCTCACCAATCCAGCGCGCATCCTGCGGGACGAGATGCCGATCCCGGTGCCCCCCCTTCCCCCGGAGCGGGGACTCTGGGCGAGACTGCGGGGACTCCTGGACCCGGAGGCGGCATGAGACTGCGGGGACTCCTGGACCCGGAGGCGGCATGAGACACCCTGTGTCAACCTCCCCCCGTTCAGGCGGCTGCGGAGGTGGGTTGGAGTTGGGGGACATGGAAGGGGATCGCCCTTCCATGCCGGGCGGGATCGTAAGGGTTCGCG
>Ga0315541_1001183_pt1 | contig 25048 bp, 29 predicted proteins | sample SalMarSW160190MG_FD_203095 | JGI IMG/M metagenome (GOLD analysis project Ga0315541, IMG submission 203095) | Salt marsh sediment microbial communities from the Plum Island Ecosystem LTER, Massachusetts, United States - Salt Marsh Sediment SW1601-190 ...
AAGACGCCGATCAACGGACTATTCCTTGCCGGAGATTACACGGCGACCGGCTGGCCATCCACGATCGAGGGGGCAGTGCGCTCTGGGAGGAACGCCGCTGCGGAGCTTGCGGTTCACTGAACCCGGGCCAGCGGATAGAGCTTGGCTCTTCGTTCCCAAGGTTGGCCTGCCGAAGAGCGGTCTTTCCCAAGAGCATCTTTGGCTAGCATAAAATTTTTGTATAATTGCATCATGAGGTGACGCCTATGCGGACGACTGTCGACCTGGATGAGAAGCTAGTGAGGGAAGCCATGGATCTTTTGGGAGTCAAGACGAAGCGAGAGGCCCTCAGGCGCTCTTTAGAGGCCTTGATCCAGCAGAGTAGAAGGGAGAGGCTGCGAACTAAGCTTGGCAAGATGGGTCTGGATCTTTCGTTGCAGGTCCTGGAAAAGATGAGGCAAAACGAGGGATGAACAAGGGGAATAAGAAGGGGATTCTATTTCAGGGACCTGGATCGGCAGATTCGCCTGTCAGGCCGGTCTTGATCGATACCTCTGTCTGGACCCTGTCTCTAAAGAAGGAGAGTTCCCCAGCTGCTAAAGGTGCGGTGGACCCCTGATCGTTGAGAATCGAGCGGCTACGGCGGGGATCATCCTGCTAGAGCTCCTCTCCGGAACAAGAACAGACCAAGAGTATGGAGAGCTGAAAGAGGATCTTAAAGCACTCATCCAACTTAAAATCGCTTCCAAGACCTGGGAGATGGCGTCCCATCTGGCCTATGAACTGAGGAGGAAAGGAGTGACCGTGCCTTCGGTTGATATACTCATCATGACCATCGCTGCGGAGAATGGATGCACCCTGCTTCATGCGGATCGTCATTTTGTACCTCACCTCCACCTACGTGCCAGTAGCGCTGGCCAGCTTGGCGAATACCGTCCGATGACTAAATACAGAAACGGGATGATTGGATCGCGGAGTCGAATGCATTAAGGTTTGGCTGGATTGAGAGAGTCTCCCCGACAGACTTTCGGGCGTTGTGTGGATCGTTCTTACCGCTCCCAGTAATAATACAAACTATGATCTCTTCCCGATCTGTTGCATCTTGCTCCACCAACTTCTTCAGCCCAGCGATCCCCGCAGCTGAAGCGGCCTGGGCAAAAATCCCTTCAGCATCAGCTAGCATCTTCTCCGCATCGATAATCTCCTCCTCAGTAACCTCTTCAGCTAACCCACCCGACTCTTCGATAACCTTCAGAACCGTGTCTCCCCCTGCAGGATATGGCGTGCTAAGGCCGGGGATGCTAAGTGAGGGGTTTTCAAAAGGTATGATGCTACCCTTGTTCTTATATGCTTTGACTATCGGTGCACACCCGGAGGGTTGTATAGCAATCATTGCAGGGGTTCTGCTAATCCAGCCTATCTCTCTCATCTCCTGGAAGCCCTTCCATATGGCGATCATGTTCGTACCCCCGCCTGTAGGGCAGATCACCCTATCGGGTGTGTGCCACTTAAGCTGCTCCGCTATTTCGTAAGCTTGGGTCTTCTTTCCCTCCACCCGATATAGGTTGAGCGGGACAGCACAGTTGAACCAACCATGCCTTTTGCAAATCTCATTGGCCAAGTTATTAGCCTCAGTCACTGTTCCCCGCACAGTCAGCGTTGTAGCTCCATAAATCGAGCTTTGGCGCGCCAGGACGGGATCCGTGAATGTCCTGAGGAGGATATAGAGATCCTTTTGGGCAATAGCCGCATAGGCGCTAAATGCCGCAGCAGCATTGCCTGAGGATGAGATGACCAAAGAATCTAGCTGAACCTCCCGACACTTGGAGAGAGTGACGCTGGCTCCCCGATCTTTGAAGGAACCAGTGGGATTTCTGGTTTCATCTTTAAAGTAGAGGTTTGGCAAGCCCCACCTCTTCCCTAGTTCTCGCGATTTGATTAATGGTGTGCCCCCCTCACAAAGGGTGACAACGTTTGCTTCATGCCTGACGGGTAGGACCTCTCTATATCTCCACATATGGAACGGTCGCCTGCTTACATCTTCTCTATTGATTGAGCTTGCAATACTATCCAGATCATAATATGCTTCCAAAAAGTTGCCGCATTTCTCGCACTTAAGCTCTTTGAGTCCATCTGAGTATAGCATACCGCAAGCACGATTAGTACATCTTAGTCCTTTGAAGAATCTGTTCATCTTTCCTCTCTATATAATCTGAGCATTGACCTACCCCCATTTTATGTACCACTTACAGTGAGAGGGTACAGTCCCTGATCAACTGCGTCAAGAGAGCGGGAAGAGTGTTCTCCCACAACCTTGCACTGGCTTGCGAACTCAGCCGGGGTTAGATAGTTCAGTGAGCTGTGCGGTCGGTAGGTGTTGTACTCGATTCGCCATGCCTCGATGATCTCCTGGGCCTCGTGCACGCTCACGAACTCATACCGATTCAGACATTCCTCCCTTAGCTTCCCATTGAAGCTCTCGATGAACGGGTTCTCCCACGGAGCCCTAGGTTCGATGTAGATCGTCTTAGGTTGGTTCTCCTTCAGCCGACCCTGAACCGCTTTAGTGATAAATTCCGGGCCATAGTCTGGATCGATCCCTACGATATTGAATGGAAACCTTTGCTTGGCCTCCTTGAGCCCGGCAAAGACCCACACCTGTGCCTTGTTCTTCACCCCATGGAATAAGTCCGTGAGAGAATATTCCACGGGGTGAACCGCCTCCGTCTTAAGTCCACGCCGTACATACATCGGTCATATCCAAGGTCTGGATGAAGTCCCCGCTGGGATCACCTCCCTCGTGGGACACAAGGTCGATCTCCACAAATCCAGGGCGTTTCTCATCCCAGTCACTGAACGTCCGGATCGGGATCTGGTGCTTCAACAACGTCCCTGGCTTGGTGTTCGATCTTGCTTTCAGCTGGTAGCGCTTCCTCACCGGAGTAAGGAGCCAATCGATGGTCGCCGGGCTGATTGTAAGGAGCTTCTTTTCCACCTCATCGGCAATCTTTAACTCGCCCAGCCGCTCCAGTACCGGGACGATCTCGGGAAGGTAAGGTCCCAATCGTTTCCCGCAGATACTCCTCACAGATCACCCAGATCTTGCGCAAGGCAACGAATACGTCCTTGTCGTACTTCTTTAACCTTCTCCGCGCCCTTTTCTTTCTCTTCGTCCGCTCATCCTCGACCAGAGGGTGATCCGAACCTTACCCCGCCGTCCTTTTCCCAATACCCTGGGTTTGGCGCGCTCGCGTAGTACCCTGGACGTGTAGGAACGGTTGTAGCCTTTAAGTTCGATCACCGTATCGAGGATCTTCCCCTTCTCTTTCTTGCCTGCCCGTTTGTAATCAAGCGCCAGTTGCTTTGTTACCGCCTGTTTTTCCTTCATGGTTAGCGGCATTGTTGCCTCCTTGGCTCAAGCATTGCTTGAGACCTGTCTGTGTGCAACGCACAGGCAGGAAACAACTCTACATTCACCTCCCCTTTCGAGTACTTTTCTTAGGTGAGGCAACGATCCCGTTTCGAGTACTTTTTTCGTGAGGCAATGGTGCGCCAGGATAAGCCTGGTCGTTCTTGTAGTCTGAAAGGAGGCTACCATGTAAATTGTCGGTCTGACATGTAGCCAACCGAGCGGCTGTGTTCAGTAATGGCTCAGTCGAAGCCTTGGGAGGCGAAGCTGTGAGCCGTAGCGCAAGCGAACCCGATTCGGCCTCGTTACATGTATGGGAGTGGCCAACCTGTCATTGCGGGTGAAGCCAGCACGGATCGTGAAGTAACCGACATATGCAACGATCCGGCTCCTCGGGGTGGTTGGGGGCGGCGTGCAGCGACAGAACGGTCAAGGAACCTGGGAGGTCCGGCATGCTGGGGTTCGTAACCCAGTGGTGGCATGGGAAGACATAACCATGTTTGCTGGCATGTCGGGAGACGGAGGGGCTCGTAGTAGCTAAGAAGCGGAGTAACGTCCGTTTAGCCAAGGAGCCCTGCTGTTGTCACGCTTAGTTCTCAGAAGGAGGCTTTCCGCTTGCCGAACAAAACGATTCGCGCCACGACGGAACGACGGTGGATCCCACTACCAGACGCCTTTGCGGTGAATGGCCAGGGTCTGCCAGCCAAGGTCTTCATGCTGAGGAAGAAGCTTTACATCAAGGCGAAGCAGGAGCCGAGATTCCGGTTTTACGCGTTGTACGATCGGATATACCGGCGCGACGTTCTTGCGGCTGCGTGGAACTTGGTCTTCGCTAACGACGGAGCACCAGGGGTGGACGGTGTGTGTATCGCTGATATTGTCACATCTCCGGAACGCGTTGCTACTTTCCTGGATGAGATTTATGAGTCCTTGAAGGCGCGACGATACAAGCCGCAAGCGGTACGGCGAGTGACCATACCCAAGGCAGACGGTGGAGAACGCCCGTTGGGTATTCCTACTGTACGTGACCGAGTTGTCCAGACAGCAGCGAAACTGGTGCTGGAACCGATCTTCGAGGCGGATTTCATGGAATGTTCCTATGGGTTCCGTAAAGAATCGGTCGGCCTTTGATGCTCTTAGGGCCGTCAACGTTGCCTTGAAGCAAGGGTACACCGCCGTTTATGACGTCGATTTGAAGGGGTATTTCGATAGCATCCCACACATACGCTTGCTAGCGTGCGTGGAGAAGCGGATAGCTGATGGGTCCGTGTTGAAGTTGATTCGCATGTGGCTCAAGGCACCGGTGTTGGAAACCCCGGATGATCGACATCGACCACCGAGGAAGGTGCGACAGCGAGAAGGGACCCCGCAAGGCGGAGTTATCTCACCGCTGCTCGCTAACCTTTATCTTCACTGGATGGATAAACGATTCCATGCCAGCACTGGGCCGGCACGCTGGGCTAGTGCTCACCTGATCCGATATGCGGATGACTTTGTCATCCTTGCCCGGTATATGGGCACAGGCATAACGAACTGGGTGACGGCAACAGTGGAGGAGTGGATGGGACTTGTCATCAACCGTGACAAGACGCGCATAATCACACTCAAGAAGGAAGGTGTCAGCCTGGACTTTCTTCCCCTACACGTTCCGGTATGAGCGTGACAAGTTTGGGCGTAACAAACGGTTCTTGAATATGGTCCCCAGTGCCACGTCATGTGCCCGCGAGCGGGAAGCAATCCGTGGTATCATCAACACGCGAAGTTCGTTCGTGCTGATACCAGAGCTGATAGAGCGGGCCAACCGACAACTACGTGGCTGGTCTGCCTACTACGGCAAAGGACGTAGTCGTCCTGTTTTACGAGCCATGAATTGGTTTGTCTTCCGGCGGGTGGTCAAACACCTCAATCGTCGGAGCCAGCGCCCCTATCGTCCACCGGAAGGGGTTACATGGTATGAGCATGTCTACAGGAGACTGGGACTGATTCAACTATGATGGCACAACTCCACTGCGACAGCTATTGATGTGAAGAGAACAGGAAAGCCGGATGCGGGAAAACCGCACGTCCGGTTTGATGAGGGGGGAGGCAGTAGCGATCACAAGACATGCGGATAGTGAGCCACGTACAGGGAAACCTTGACACAGATGTATGCCGAAGCCTAACTGGTCGTTGCTCCTCCTCTACTCTACCGCCTTCCCCCCGTAATGCCTCAAAAGTAGGGGTTACCGAAGCCCTGGAAATTGCCTCAGAATTTCGGTTACCTATGGAGTCCCCACAGTTCACGCAGGTTCTCCTCCATCCGCCGCCTCAGTTTCACCGGCTTGAGGCCCATGTATACATCGCGCAACATCACCTTGGCTTCCTCGCTCACATCCAGGGAAGCCAGTACCCTCTGGTAAGGGGTCTTGGCTTGATCGTACTTCTTTCTCACCTTGGCTCCCACCCGTTCTTTGACAATCAGCTTCCTCACCGGCTGGAAGAAGTTCACCAGAAGCCGTCAGTCCTCGTAGATCTCCTCGAGGAGCTTTAACGCTTCCTCGGATTCGTACCGCTCGTAGCCGATCAGTTGCCTCACCGCCGTCCAGTTCTTCTGCTCGATGTGCGCTTGGTCGTTCTTCCTGTACGGCCGACAACGGGTGAACGAGATCTTCTCCTCCTCACAGTAGTCTACCAGATGCTCGTTCAAGAAGGCCGAGTCGTTGTCCGAGTCGATCCCCAAGAGCGGGAACGGGAGCCGTTCCTGTATTTTCTCCAGCCCCTCCTTTACCGTCTGCCGACTCCGGTTGGGAAGGATCGCAAGCTCGCACCAGGAGGTAGCAATGTCCACCGCGTTGAGGGTATGAAGGTATTCTCCTTTCGCGCTTTCTCCACAGTGAACCACCAGGTCCAGTTCCAGAAACCCCGGCTTAGTCCCATTCCATTCCCAGTACGTACTCACCGGAACCTTCTTCCTGAGAAGTCTCCCCGGCTTGGGAGCGGACCGCCTCCCTTTTCTCCGAGGGCGGTGGGTGCGAAGTAATCTGTCGATGGTCGCTGGACTCATCCGTACAACGAGTTCCTTCACATGGGAGGGCAGCTTGAGCTCCTCGGCTCGTTCCAACGCTTCCACCAGCTCGGGAAGAAATGGAGCCAACCGCTTGGAGCAAAGCTGCCCCGAGATTTCCCATAGCTCGATCAGGGCCGCCTTGACCTCGTTCGTGTAAGTTCGGGACGTCCACGGCTGTCTTTACCCTTACGCCTTCTTCTTCCTCGCAGGAGCCGGATGACGGCCTTCCTGTGATAGCCGCTTAATGCCACGAATTCGTCCAAAATCTTTGCCTTTTCCTTCCTTTTTGCCTTCAAGTACCTTGGCCGCCAGGCCTGTACCAACTCCTCAACACTGTTCCTTGTCACTGATACCCCCTTCACATTTAGGTAACCTGTATTGTGAGGCATCAGTCCCTCGTTCGGTAACCATTTCAATGAGGCACTTCGCCTTCTTGACCCTGGGATATGGAGAATGGTAAAATAATAGAGTATGCAGCAGAGTTAGAGCTTTTATGTCTGGCGGTTTCAGGAATACCTAGTTTAAGGAGGTTTGATGGTGGAGGCTTTCGATTTACCGGAGCGCATTCTGATGGGGGCTGGGCCCAGTGAGGTTCCTCCCAGCGTGTTACGGGTCATGTCCGCACCCCTGGTAGGACATCTAGACCCCTACTTTCTCAAGATTATGGATGAGAACCAGACCTTATTGCGATACGTCTTCAACACGAAGAACGAGTTTGCCATCCCCATTTCAGGAACAGGTAGTGCCGGTATGGAGACGGCGCTGTGCAACATGCTAGAGAGTGGAGATGGGATAATCATCGGAATCAACGGCCTCTTCAGCATGAGGATGAAGGACATAGCTGAGAGGTGTGGAGCGAAGGTCCACGTGATCGAGCAACAGTTGGGAAGGGTCTTTGAGCCTGAGCAGGTGGAAGAAGCGTTGAAAGAGACGGGTGCTAAAGCCGTCGCTCTAGTGCATGCCGAGACTTCAACGGGCGCCTGCCAGCCTCTCCAGGACATAGGGAGAATCGTAAGGGAGAAGGACGCACTCTTCATCGTCGATGCTGTAACCTCTCTGGGTGGGGTCCCCGTCGATGTCGATGCCAATTACATAGATATCTGTTATAGTGCTACCCAGAAATGCCTCAGCGTTCCGCCAGGCCTAGCTCCGCTCACCTTGAATGAGCGAGCTTTAGAGGCCTTGGAGAATCGGCGGACGAAGGTGCAGAGCTGGTATCTGGACCTTAACATGTTGCGGAATTATTGGGGAGATGAGCGAACCTATCACCACACGGCTCCCATATCGATGAATTATGCCCTGAACCAGGGTCTGAAGATCGTGCAGGAAGAAGGGCTGGAGGAAAGATACGAACGCCATAAGAGGATAAGCGACTTGATGACGGAGGGCCTGGTGGAGATGGGCTTTGGCCTCTTCGCCCAGGAAGGCCATAGATTGCCGATGCTTATCACGGTCACCATGCCCCCGGGGGTGGATGCCGACCGGACGAGGCTAGAGTTATTACAGAGGTATAACATAGAGTTTGCAGGAGGATTCGGCGAACTGAAGGGAAAGATCTGGCGGATCGGGCTCATGGGGCATTCAGCAAGTGAGAAGAATGTCTATTACGCATTGAGTGCGATAAAAAAGGTGACTCGCAAGTGAAATTTCTACATAATTAAGGATGGTCAATGTTCGACTTTGAAGGCATCGCTCCTCCTCTGATCACCTCCTTCGACAGAAAAGGGGAGATTGATGAGGGGGCTTATCGGGAGTTGATCGACTGGCTGATAGAGGAAGCGGTTCATGGCATCGTCGCTACCGAATCTAATAGGGAAGCGCTCTATCTGAGCGCGGCTGAGCGGGCACGCCTCATCGAGATCTGGAGCAGGCTGGCGGTCGTGCCTCTGTTATCGCTGGTACCGGGTATCCCAACACTCGAGTGACTGTAGATATGACGAGGGCCGCCGCCGAGCTTGGTGCGGATGCCGCCCTGATTGTGACCCCTTTTTTATCGCTTGACTCAAGCAGACATCATGGCATACTATAGGAGGATAGCCGATGCAGTTGAGCTGTCGATACTTCTCTATGACATACCAAAATTCACCCACGTAAACCTCGAGCCGAATAGATGCGTCCAGAGTTGCAATCTGTGCCGAGGGGGCCAGCTCGAAGAGACTTGGAAGCTCAACCTGAGCCCCATCGAGCTTAACTGAGCGATGGCCACTGAGTTCGGGGAGAAGGGCAGGAAGAGATGAGGAAGCAGCCTTGCAGTAAGCAACCTGAGCAGAGGAGGTGCAACAAGATGGCCGATTTTAGAAGTGACACCGTGACTAAGCCGACCCCGGAGATGCGGGAGGCGATAGCCCGGGCGGAAGTTGGCAATGACGGCTATGGTGAAGACCCGACCGTGAACGAGCTCCAAGAACGGGCGGCAGAGCTCTTGGGAAAGGAGGCGGCCTTGTTCGTCCCCTCAGGAACGATGGGGAATCAGATCGCGGTTAAGGTTCATACCCGCCCCGGAGACGAGGTCATTTTGGAAGCTGACTCGCATATCTTCAACAAAGAGATGGGGACGATGGCCGCCTTTTCCGGAACCCCGGCAAGGCCGATTCTAACTTCGCGGGGTGTCCTGTCCATTGGAGCGGTCGAGGGGGCGATCCGACCTCCAAGTTACTCCGCATCACAGACGGGACTCATCTGCTTGGAAAACACTCATAATCGCAAATCGGGAGCAATCTATCCCCTGGATGCGGCGCGGGAGTTGGTCGAGTCCAGCCATTCCAGGGGTATTCCGGTCCATTTGGATGGGGCGCGGATCTTCAACGCTGCCGTCGCGATGGGGATCGCAGTGAAGGAGCTGGCCAAGGGCTTTGATTCCGTGATGTTCTGCCTCTCCAAAGGGCTCGGTGCGCCGGTCGGCTCGATGTTGGTCGGCTCGAAAGGGCTTATCGACGAGGCCCGCCGCGTGCGGAAGATGCTCGGCGGGGGGATGCGTCAAGCGGGCATTCTAGCCGCGGCTGGGCTCTACGCTTTAGAGAACCATATCGAGCGTCTCGCTGAGGATCACAAGAATGCTCAGCTTATAGCCGAGGGCTTAAGAGGTGTCAAGCAAGTCGAGCTGATGCCAGCGGAGACGAACATCGTCATCTTCTCGCTTGAGGGAATGGGTTCGGAGGAATTCGCTGTGCGGCTGCGCGAAAGGGGGATTTTGGTCAACGTTATCTCCCCCAACCGGATTCGTCTCGTAACCCATCTCGACGTAAGCCGCAAGCAGGTCCTGCAAGCAGTTAGTGCCATCAAGGGCGTCTTAAATGAAGGCTGACCTCTTTCTATGTATCGCTGATCGTCCTCCGCAGGGTCTCCCCGTTCTCCTTGAGCCACTTATGCAAAAGCAGGATATCGGTACCGAGGCAGAAATGACGTGCCCCCAGATCGAGATAATACTTGGCTTTGTCCACGCTGCTGATCCTGATCCGTGGCGGGACGCCCATCTCTAGACTGGTCTTAATCACCCGCTTCTCCACTGCTTTGATATCGGGGGAAAGCCGTTCACCGGGGCGGCCGATGCTCATGGAATAGTCCGACCCTCCCCACTGAATCATATCTATTCCATCTAGAGAGAGAATCTCCTCCAGGTGATCCACCGCCGGTTTCTTCTCTATCATCAGCACGACGACGATGTCGCGGAGCGCTTGTACGTACTCCAGCGTGCGGCCCTCCAACATGTAGCTATGGCGTCTGATACCAACGCCGAAGTCGCCCCCATCCTCAGGGGTATCCGGTCGTACCGCGCGGATGCAGGCGCGGGCATCCTCCACTGTGTGACAGTCGGCAAACAGGACACTTTGGAACCCCGCGCCGATGGAGCGCTGAGCTAGGAAGCGGCTTGGCTCCAGGTCCACCTTGATCATCGAGCCCATGTCGAACAATTCTGCTGCGCGGCAGAAGTTCTCCAGGGCGTAAAGGTCGAAGGGCGCGTACTCCTCCATAAACTCCACATAGTCAAACAAGCCCGTGTATCCCACGGCCTCCACCATGCCTGGCCAAGTGCTGTGAAGGGCTGTACTCAGGCTCGGTTGGTCGGCTTTCAACAAGGCACGTAATCTATTCTCCCGCATATAAGACCTCCTCTAAAAGATCTCAATTTAAGTTCGTTCATTACCTTCTCTGAAGCGATTGGCAGATACTTCTGTGCCCAATACTTCCATCACATGAAAAGCTTTCTACAAACTCGGTCGACTGATGTATCTCCTGGTCATTAGATGTTATCTTCTAATATCCTCTCATAGGTCTATATTCGCGGTAGAGTGCTCAAAAACCCTCTCATCCGCTCCAGCCCACGATCGATCTGCTCCTGCGGAATGCTGAATGACATACGAATATGGCCATCACAGCCGAATGCTTGCCCGGGGACTGTGGCCACAGAGATTTCCTCAAGTAAAAAATCAGCAAAATCAATCGAATCCTTTATCTCACCAGTTATGTAGGCTGAGATATTCGGAAAGACGTTCAGGTTGCCCTCTGGGGAGTGACAAGAGATCCCAGAAATAGAGTTTAGGGTATCAACCATCAAGTCTCTCCTCTGGCGATACATGGAGTTCATGTTCTGCATCTCTTCATGGGTCTCGGTCAGAGCTGTTAAAGCCGCTCTCTGAGCGATTGAGGCTGGATATGAGGTCGAGTGGCTCTGCAATTTGGCCATGGCTTCAATAAGCTCCTTAGGTCCTAGGGCGAATCCCACCCTCCAGGTAGGCAGAGCATAAGTCTTGGAGAAAGAGTTGACCAGGACCACTTTCTCTTTACCAAACTCTGCTGCCGATATATGCTCTTTCTCAAAGGTGAATCTCTCATAGCACTCATCGAAGATCACGTGGAAGTCCCTCTGGCGTGCCAGATCCATCACCTTCCTTAAGTCATCCCGCTCGATTATCGCCCCCGCGGGATTGGAGGGGGAAGTGATGATAATCGCTTTGGTTTTAGCACTTATTCTATTCTTAACCTCATCTGCTTTCAGCCGGAATCCTTCTTCCCTTCGGGTGGGCAGGATTATCGGTCGAGCCCCCACTAGCCTTATTTGTTCAGGGTAGCTTACCCAGTAGGGGGCGGGGATGATCACCTCATCTCCCTCATCAAAGAGGGATAGAGCCAGGTTGAAAAGAGCTTGCTTGGCCCCACAAGAGATAATGATCTCCTCTTCATTGTAGGCCACACCGTATTCGTCCATGTATTTCTGGACGATTGCTCGCTTGAGATCGGGATCGCCTCCGACCCCTGTATATCCTAAGGTATCGCGCCTTAACATCTCTTGTGCAGCTTTTCTCACCTTCATCGGTGTTCCGAAGTCGGGGATACCAGACCCGAAGTCGATAATGTCTTTCCCTTGTTCTTTTAGTTTTTTGACTTTCGTCTTTATCTTCAGGGTTGAAGAACTGGACATCCGCATTACTTTTCCAGCCAGTCTCATATTGAAACCTCCTCCAGTCTATCTGATGTTATTTAGAACTTCCTTGATTATTTTGGCTGCTTTCAATACATCCTCACGCTCAACTCCCATATGAGTTACCATTCTGATCCGATTATGGCTTACAGACCTTGCCAACAGCCCCCCCTCACTCAGTCGCTCTATCAACATATACGCATCTATTCCCAGGTTATCTGAGAGTTCAGAGACCACGATATTCGTGGGAGGCTCTTCGGGGATCAACTTGATCCCCTCGACTTCCTGAAGCTTCTTTGCTAAGAGCTTCGCATGCTCATGATCCTTCTCCAGACGATCGATGTGATGGTCCAGAGCGTAGATACCCGCGGCGGCCAGGATCCCGGGCTTGGCCATCCCTCCTCCTAATCTCTTTCGCACTATCCTGGCCTCTTTAATAAATTCCTTCTGGCCTAGCAACATTGAGCCCACCGGAGCTCCTAATCCCTTGGACATAGCGAATATCGCAGAGTCAAATCCCTCGGTCAGCCCCGCTACTGAGAGGCCCGAGGCCACCGCTGCATTAAAGATCCGTGCTCCATCGATGTGCACCGGTATAGACCTGCTATGTGCTAGCTCGAGAAGCTCCCGCGCAACAGGGAGGGGGTAGATAACCCCTCCTCTCCGGTTATGGGTATTTTCTATTGTAATTAAGCCCGTCCTGCCGGGACTCTGGGGGTGGGGTTTCAGCTCCTCCTCAACCCGGTCCAAGGGCAGGATTCCGTCCTCCGCAGAGATCGGACGGGGTAGGACGCCGGCGAAGGTCGCCATATTCGACAACTCCATGTTATAGATGTGGCAGGTCGATTCGAGAATAACCTCGTCACCAGGCTGAGTATGGAGCGTCACGGCCACCAGATTCGCCATGGTCCCCGAAGGCATGAACAGGGAAGCCTCCATCTCAAACATCGATGCCGCTTTCTCTTGTAAGGCGTTGACTGTGGGATCCTCCTTGTGTGCATCGTGCCCTACCTCGGCGGCAGCCATTGCCCTACGCATGCCCTGCGTAGGCTTGGCCATCGTATCCGTTCGCAGATCGACCGTCATGACCGCTCCTTGAAGGGGAGTTTGCGAAGCGAGGGGTAGGAGACCTTCCGCTTACTAATCAGATCGCGGGTATCGACCTCCCGCTCCTTTGTAGGAGCAACAACGATCTCATCACCATGTAGCTCCAAGATAGTTCCCAGCTCTCCGGAAAGGTCTTTCAGTAGTTTGAAGATATCCTCAAACTCCTGCGATCCGGGCGGGCAGAGTTCCGGCTTTCCCTTATCGCCGAACAGGGAAGGGATAAGGGAGACTTGGCAAATCTTTCGCTCCTCGATCCGACATTTTACAATCACGCTCTGTCTGGTGTGCGTCGGGTGACGATAGGTCTCCGCTTCCTCACCTAGGGGGAGGTCGTAGAAGGAGAGATATTCTGCGACGCCGCGCTTCGCCACCGGGTTAGTCGTCTCAAATGCAAAATTCCCGAGGCTGTAGAAGATCACCTTGCCCTTATATACGTCGATTGCCTGGAGGCAATGCGGATGCGAGCCGATCACCAGATCGGCCCCGGCGTCGATGGCCGCGTAACCGACCTCCGGCTGATATATCGCTAGGTCGTGGGTGAAATGAACTCCCCAGTGGAAAGAAGCTACAACTATGTCGGCCAGTGATTTAGCCTCTTTAATGGTCTTCAACACCGCTGTGAGGTCATCATGGTCGGGGATCGTGACGGTCTTCGCCGGGGTCCCTGGCTGTTCATAGATATTTTCCAACGGCTCATAGAAGGTCTTCACCTTGAGAGGGGCAATGCCGGGCCTTTCCGGGGTCGCTTCATAACCGTCCCTAAGGATAGAACAATGGGAGATGAAGGCCACCTTCACCCCATTTCGCTCTAGAATGACGGGACTCCGTGCTTCGTCTAGGTTATTGCCCGCCCCTACGACAGCGATTTCGTGGCTCTTTAACCGGTCGATGGTGTCGAGAAAGGCCTCTATTCCGTAGTCAAGGTTGTTGTTCCCGGCGAAGGAAACGATATCAAAGCCTGCGAACTTCAAAGCATCGATATTCCTCGGGGGGACTCTGTGAGCGGGATTACGTACATCGGTTCTTACCACCCCTTTATCGGAAATTGTACATTCGAGTGGGGCGAAGGTTATATCAGCCAGCCTTAACTCTTGAACAACAAGGTCGAATAGCGTCTTCGGACGATCGCGGTCTGGGTGAATATCTCCGACAAAGGTTAACGTTAGTACTTCACTAAGATCCGACATGTTACTACCTCCGAATTAGATTAATTGCCTTAACTAACTTGCTATGCTTTCCTTCTTAGCTTCGGGTCCCACGCATCTCTCAACCCATCTCCCAGTAAATTCAAGCCCAAGACAACATAAGTTATTGCGCTGCCTGGAAAGATCATGTACCATGGAGCTACGTATATGAATGGTCTCCCCTGATTCAGGATAGTCCCCCAGCTTTGTACCTCAGGAGGAGCCCCCACACCCAGGAAGCTCAACATCGCCTCGGCCAAGATGGCATAAGCAAATATAAAGGTGGCTTGCACAATTAAGGGCGCAAGGCAATTGGGCAAGATGGTCCGCAAAAGAATGCGAAAATTTGTGCAGCCGACCGCCTTAGCTGCCTCAACATATGGTATTTCACTTATTTTCAATACCGTGCTGCGGACGATCCTGGTAGTGCGGGGGGTATAAACGATTGATAACGCAATGATAATGTTGATAAGACTAGGGCCTAGGGTTGCCATTATTGCCATGGCAAGCAAAATCGAGGGGAAGACCATCCAGGCATCCATGATTCGCATCAAGATCATATCCAAGGCTCCGCGGAAGTAGCCGGTCAGAAGACCGGTCAGGGTACCCATCGTTACATTCGCTAGTGCGACCAATCCTCCAACAAGAAGGGAAGTCCTGGTCCCAAAGACGATACGGCTAAAGATGTCAGAACCATAATGATCCGTGCCGCAGAGATGCTCCCTGCTTGGAGGAGCTAGTCGGTTTCGCACATGCATCTCGAGAGGATCATAGGGCGCAATAAGAGGAGCTAAAATAGCTACGAGCAACACGCTAAGGAGCATAATGCTTCCCACTACGCAATTCCGTTGTCTAACAAAGTAACGTAGATTAGCAAAGTGCTGTAGTATCATCGCCCTCCTTAGATTCCATATATCTCCTTATCCTCGTAATTCTAATCATACTTTATTCTAGGATCCAGGTATGCGTATAGTAGATCTACTGCTAGGTTAATTAGCGATATAAATACACCAATATAGAGGAGCGCACCTTGTAAGACAGGGAAATCCCTTCTCCTCACTGCTCCAACTACCAAACGCCCTACCCCCGGTAAGGTAAAGACTATCTCGAGCACAAACGCTCCTCCCATAAAGACGGCGAAGGACAACCCAACTACGGTAACAACCTCTATCGCGACATTACGGAGGGCGTGGCCAAGTATGACCTTGCTCTCGCGAATTCCTTTTGCCCTTGCTGTTCTGATGTAATCCTCCCCCATCACTTCCAGCATCGTCGCTCTAGTCATCCGCGCGATCAATGCCGCCTGTCCGAAGCCCAGGGCAAATGAGGGGAGTATCATATACCTGAGATTCTTGAGCAAACCGGAGGAGAGAGGTGCATAGCCGGTGGGCGGAAACCACCCCAGGGTGACGGCAAACAGTAGGATCATATTCAATGCAAGCCAGAACTGCGGAATCGATATTCCGAGCACTGCCATCGTCATCGTGGCCTGGTCGATGATTGTATTAGCCCGTACGGCAGCAATGATCCCCGCGGGCACGCCGATGATTATGGCGATGACAACGGCCATTGCGGTCAGAAGCAGCGTAGGCTCTATGCGAGTGAGGAACACGGAGGTGACAGGCTGCCGATAATAGTAGGACCTGCCGAGATCTCCGCGTACCGCATGGGAGAACCATTTACAGAATTGGACGTATATCGGCCTATCTAAGCCTAAATCCTTCCCTAATGCCTCGATGTCTTCCAGGCTTGCTTCCGGGCCGAGCATGATCGCTGCAGGATCACCAGGGGCGAGATGTACCAATAAGAAGGCAGTTACAGCGATCAATAAGACCACTGTGACAAGGCCTATGGATCTTCTGATGACGTAACCGGTCACTTCAACTCAATTAATGGCATCTAGAAATATTTTCCTTCCTTGTCCCTACAGGGGGGATTGGCTGCAGAGTAAGAGCTGACCAATCCCCCCTACTTACCGTATTACCCGCCTTTCCGGGTCCTACTTCCCTTCAAACCATACGTTCCAGAAGAACTCCTCCGGCATTCTTGGCTTTCCTTCCAGAGTTGTATAGCCCTTCACATACTTCTGCATCGCGTTCAGCGTGAAATAGTCAAATGCCTTGATCCAAGGGACTTGATCGTAGAAGTAATCCTGGAGCTGTTCCCAAATTGCGAACCTCTCCTCAAGTGTTGGGGCAGCGACCATCTTGTGCATCAGGTTGTCCTTATACGGGTCGTCGTCCCAGTGGTTGACCCAACCTCGCGGCATATAGGTGTTTAAGGCTGGATCTGTGCGGAAGCTGGTCATGATGACGATGACATCCCACAGATCTGGGTCTTTGCGGATCCGGCTTATCTCCCCCCACTCGACTGCTCTATGCTCAATGTTTAAGCCCAACTTTCGTAACTGGCTCACAGCGATAACCCCGGTATCGTACAGGACAGGATAGCCCATCGCTGAGAACCAGCGGATCTTCTCTCCCTGATAGCCTGACTCCTCCAAGAGTTGCTTGGCTATCTCGAGATTGGCTTGGTTGTATCTATCGCTGCCGGCGTCAGTCCACCATGCTGTCTCTTTCCACATTATCGAGGGATCAACGCGGTAGAACATCTCGCTCCCTATCGCGGCTATTGCCATCTCTTCCATGTCCAAGGCGGCCTGGATTGCCTGTCGGAGCTTGAGATTTCCTGATAGCCGTCCTTTTCCATTGGTCATGTTGAAGATGATCGCTGGATACCACGGTGGGCCAAGGAGTGGTATTACATCAGGATTAATCTCTAATCTATCAGAATCCAGGAGGGAAACCCCCATGGCGAAATCGATCTCGCCTGTCTCAACAGCTGCACTCCGTACGGTTGCATCTAGAATTGGTATGAAGAGGATCTCATCGAAATACGCCGTCCGCCTCCCACCATATCCGTTGGGTTCATCGGTGCGAGGTTTGTATTCATCAAACCGGACTAGTTTAGTGTAGCGGTCCGGGATGAATTCGACAAACTTGTAAGGGCCAGTACCGATTATTTGGTCGGGCGTTGGATCCAGCATCTCCCCTGTTCGCTCTAACTCTTCAACGATCTCCTTGGGATAGATGAAAGCTCCCTGCCTGTTAGTCGCCAAACCGGGGAGCAAGAAGCCGCAGGTCTCCTTCAAGTTGATTCTCATGGTATACTTGTCAATAGCCTCAACTGAGTCAACGAATGCATAAACCTGGCTCCCCAATGGGCCGTAGGATCCCCAACGGGTTATGGAGGCCACCACGTCCTCGGAGGTCATCTCCTTGTTGTTGTGGAACAGTACCCCTTCCCGGAGCTTGATGGTGTAGACCAGACTATCGTCGCTGACAGTATAGCTCTCGGCCAAGTCAGGGATGATGCTATAGTCAGCAGCTTGAACGAAGAGCCGCTCCCATATGTGATGAGCAACTTTCCTTACCAATACAGACGTCGTCCTATGAATATCCCAAATGGCGAGCTCTTCTTCAGGTGCTACTCGCAGCGTCCCGCCAAACTTGCCCTGCAGTTCATCTTGTCCTTGCATAGAAGGCACGATCAATAGACCCAGTGTTACAATCAACACTAGACCAACTAACACTCCTAACCTTTTCCTAGCCAGCATATTTACTCCTCCTTTTCTCACTTTTCTCAAGATTACCGTCGCTTACCCAACCGACCTATTTCTTCATGCTGAACAGTTACTCTTCATGTATCACCTCCTTAGTCTGCGCAAAGGTTGCAGATAGTATATCGACTGACTCCTGGGTTTTATCGCACCACCCCAGGTTCAAAGTTATATGAATGCTCATGCACGTTACTCCTTTAATCTGTGATAGGCATACCCATCCATCAATCGCCTGGCTGTCCGCCCGATGGTGAGTCTGTCCACCTTCAGTTGCGCCCCCCCATAGCTAGCCTTTACAGCTACCTCGATTGACCCCTTGGGGTGGCCGATGAAGACCTTGCCCGGCTCCCCGCTTGAACCTGCAACCTCGTTGACGATAGTTCCCTTGATTTTGGCTGCCGTTGCCGTGCAGAGTGCACTCGTCACGGCGTAGGCATGATGCATCTTCTGCATGGAGATCAACCGGGCGACTAGATCGATCTCCTCTGCTGAGACTTGCGTGCCCAGAGCCGAAGTATAGCTCCTCCTCCTTGAAACCATGACTACCTTAGGTTCCCCCGGGGTATTGGCTAAGCCAAGCATCTCGGCACCCATTCCTCTAATTCGCTCTATCTTGGCCAGTATCAACTCGTTAGAGTTTACGTCCTGAGGAAGTTCGAGCCCAGACAAATCAAGATCTTCAGCACGGACGAACAGGTTCAAGGTCGCTGCATCTACAATTGAGCATGCGATTATCTTCTCGCTGGTATCTATCTTATCAACTGGACTACCTGTGGGAAGAAGAGATCCCGTGATGGAACCAGCAGGATCGACGAAGTGAAGGAGAATCTTCGCTCCGGTTCCGGGAACTCCAGCAATTGCGTAATCTCCCTCGACCTGGGCTTGATTTCCGCTTACAGGAACTTCGGCAATGATAGTCTTTTTTGTATTTGTGTTATAAAGCGTAAGTGTGGTGATTGGCTCCCTTGGGACTACCATACGCTCATCGATAGCATATGGCCCGATAGCTGAGGTGAGATTGCCGCAGTTGCCACTGTAGTCAATTAGTGGCTTGTCGACGGCAACTTGGCCGAAGGTATACTCTATATCAAAGTCAGGCCTTTTCGAACGCGCTGCTATCATCACTTTACTGGTGTGAGAGTGTGTCCCCCCCAAGCCATCAATCTGCATCGGATCAGGACTGCCAAATATGGAGAGGAGCATCCGATCTCGGCGTTCTTGGTCGTGAAAGAAAGGAATATCCTCCCTTTTGAGGAAGATCCCCTTACTTGTGCCGCCTCTCATGATCACAGCGGGAATGCGCTGCTGCACCTCAATCACTACTCCCCTTTTCCTGATCAAGATGGACAAACCTGCGGTCCAATTGCTGAAATTTGGGTAGATCAACGAGTTCTTCCCTCTCCGTAAATGTTACCAACCTCTCAGAAATAGAGGCGCTGTTGCCGTCCTTCCTTAAGACCGAGGCGACTTCCTGCATTGCCTTAATTGCAGCCCTTTGGAGGTCTGAGGGAATGATGACCATCTTATATCCCATTTGATGAAGCTCCTCAACCGATACTAAAGGAGTCTTTCCTCCTTGGAACATGTTCACTAAGAGAGGAGCTTGAACGAGCTGGGGAATCTGCCGCAGTTGCTCTCTGGTTTGGGGAGCCTCTACGAAGATGACATCAGCGCCTACATCGGCATAGAGGTTGGCCCGCCTTATCGCCTCATCGAATCCATGGGTGGACAGAGAATCAGTGCGGGCCACGATCAAGAGATCATGGTCGCTTCGAGCCTCCAAGGCCGCTTGGAGCTTTCCCACCATCAGTTCTTCTGGCAAGACCCGGATATTGTGATAATGGCCACACTTTTTTGGTGTTACCTGATCCTCCAGTTGGATCGCTGCAACCCCAGCTCGCTCAAATTCCTGCATTGTTCTCATTACGTTGATGGCATTCCCGTATCCAGTATCCGCATCGGCGATCAACGGCAGGTTGACACTTTGGGCTATCTCTCTAGCGCGCTGCACCATCTCTGTCAGGGTAATGAGGCCGAGATCGGGGAACCCCATGCTTCGAGCCACTGCGCCGCCGCTGAGATATATCGCCTCAAATCCTGCCCTCTCAATAATCAGTGCCGATAGGGTATCATAGATTCCAGGTACAACTATGATATCGTCGGATCTCAGCAGATCGGATAATTTAGCCATCCCCACCATTGTATATCTCTAGGATATTCTGTTTTGCATTTCTGATATGTTTCATCATTCTATACTCTGCCAGATTGGGATCGCGTGCTCTCATCGCCTCAAGAATTTTGCAGTGCTCTTTCAGAGCGGGAACGATTCTCTCAGCCTTCGAAAATGACTTCAAACGCAGAAGTGTGACCTCCTCTCGAATCGGTCTCATTGCCATCTCTAAAGCCTTGTTCCTGCTCAGCTTTACAACGTAAACATGGAAATCAAACTTATCTAGCTGCGAGTAGCGTGCTAATTCTCCCCTGGCAGCTTCTTGGATCAACTCTTCGAGATTGCTTCTAGCTACAGTCAGTTCCTCATCGGAGGCTTTTTGACAGGCGAGTCGTACAGCTAATCCTTCCAACCGCTCACGGACATCGAGGTTCTCGATTATCTCTTCCTCAGAGAACATTGCAACAAAAGCACCACGACGGGGAATGATTTCGACAAACCCATCTCGGGATAGTTCCCTTAAAGCCTCGCGAATCGGCGACCTACTAACTCGAAGTCCTGCTGCAAGTTCCGCCTCAGGAAGCTTGTCCCCCGGTTGGAATTCACTCTCAATTATCGCTTTCCTAATTATGCTGTAGCACTTCTGGCTAAGTGGTTCTACATCCACCGAGATCATCAGATCACCCCCTTGTATAAGGCGGACTCTGAGCGTATACTAAATACTAAATACTAAATATAGTATATACCGAAATTACTGCGTTGTCAAGAGGAGATCGATAATGCTTGAATGGTTCCGAGGATTCACGAGGTGGGGACATTTTAGCAGAGTCGATATCCTAGCAAGTCGGGCTGTCTGCTGGTGTTCGGCTTTCAGAAATTTTTACAAAGGAGGGTGATGTGACTATCCAGGAAAGAACAGCACAGAGGGTTCAGGCTGTCCAGCTATCATCCACAGTAAGCCTGGGTGACAGGGTCCAACGGTTGCGGGAAGCGGGGGAAGAGGTGATCAACCTGGCAAGTGGTCGTCCCAACTTTGACACCCCGAAGCATATCAAAGATGCCGCCAACCAAGCTCTGTATACCCCCTATAAATATATCGTCTATACGGAGAGCAGAGGGTTATCGGAACTGAGGGAGGCAATCGCCGAGAAGCTCGAAAGGGAGAATGGTGTTGTAGTCAACCCGGCGACGGAGCTTCTGGTCACGATAGGCTCCAAAGAAGCTCTCTTTTTAGCTACGCAAGCGACCCTCAACCCTGGAGATGAGGTCATTATTACCGATCCCAGCTGGGTAACTTACCAAGCGATAGTCCTGTTGGCAGGTGGAAAACCTGTACGGGTGCCGCTGGAAGAGAGCGATGGATTTCAGCTTGAACCGGAAGCGGTAGAGGAGAGGATTACAGATAGGACAAAGATGATCATCGTAAATTCCCCCAATAACCCTACCGGTTCAGTCCTCGACAAGGCCAAGCTGGCTAAGCTGGTTGAAATAGCCCTCAGGCATGGGCTGTTGATAGTTAGCGATGAGATCTATGAGAAGATAGTATACGATGGGGCTGAGCACCAAAGTGTTAGATCATTTCCGGGGATGGGAAAGAACTCCATACTGATCAACGGTCTTTCAAAAGCCTACGCCATGACGGGATGGCGGATAGGATATGTTGCAGCCGCTGAAGAGATCATCGGCAAGATGTTGATCATCCATCAACATTCTGCCACGTGCGCTTGCGCCTTTGCCCAGAAGGGAGCCGTTGCAGGGTTAAGAGGACCTCAAGGAGTGGTTGCGAATATGGTCGAGGAATATCGGAAGAGACGTGAGTATATCTGGACTAGGTTGAGGAGCTTAGATGGAATCTCTTGTTTGAAACCCCAAGGAACCTTCTACTTCTTCCCCAACATCACTCAGTTGGGAATGAGCTCCGCTGAGGTCGCTGAATTCCTACTGGAGGAGGCTAGAGTGGCTCTTGTACCGGGAAGCGCTTTCGGGGAGCAGGGCGAAGGATTCTTGAGATTATCTTATGCCAATGTCGATCTGGAGACCCTGGAGGTCACGTTCGATCGCATCAAAGCAGCGTTAGCCTCCAGGAGGGAGAGGTAGATTATGACCAGGAAAGTGATTGGAATCCTTGGTGGTATGGGGCCTGAGGCTACAGTTGACCTCTTCCGGAAGATCATTGAGGCTACTCCAGCGAAGAGTGATCAAGATCATCTTCACATCATTATTGATTGTCACCCCCAAATCCCGAGCCGTCCCAAAGCGATACTTGAAGGAGCAGAGAGCCCAGTTCCTTTGCTTAGAGCGACTGCCCAGAATCTCGAGAGCGCGGGAGCGGATTTCTTGGTTATCCCTTGTAACTCTGCTCATTACTTTTATTTAGATGTAGTTTCCGCGGTGAGTATTCCTGTGCTAAACATTATAAAAGAGGCAGCTAATAAGATAGAAAGAGACTACTCGTGCCTCAAGAGGATTGGGCTCTTTGGAGGGATGGCCACAGTGAAGATGGGATTATATGACAACGAACTGAGCCCCAAAGGGATTATGGTGATCTCTCCCTCAGATGGGGAACAGCAGAAGGTTGTAGAGGCTATCTATACCGTTAAGAGCGGAGGCAACTTAAAGGAGGCAAAAGAAAAAATATTGCAGATCACTGAGAGGTTAAGGGAAAGAGGTGCGGAGGGTTTCATCGCCGGATGTACAGAGATACCCTTAATTCTGAGTAGTACCGATATCGATGAACCACTGGTCGATGCGACACAAATCCTAGCTGAGGCTGCGGTAGCCTACGCCATCGGAGAGCGGACTACTATCAGCTATCAATGAGAGCATCGTGCGCCCAGCGACAGGTTACACTGGGCATATAGGTCAATCGATTTTCAGATCGCTGCTAGGAGATGTCACTAGAGCGGAAGTTAGCCCATAAGATTCTCATCCTTGCTTCGCTGACCTGGTTTATTGGCCTGGGCAGTCCTATCTTGATCTCTTCACTCTTAGCTCCCCTTGAAGCTGCGCTTCATATCAACCATGCCTTGGCTGGCCTGGCCCTAACGGTCCACCTTATCATCTACGCCATTGCCCAGGTCTTAGGAGGTATCATCGCTGATTCTAAGGGGAAGAGCGGGGTGATCTTGGTTTCAGTGATATTGCTATCTACATCCCTCCTGTTAATAGGTTCCACAGTGCATTACCTCCAATTCCTTCCCTTCATGGCTCTGCTAGGACTCGCAAGGGGAGGTTATCGGTCTTCAGGCTGTGCTCTTCTTTCCGACCTATTCCCTCAACAAGTCGGTAAGGCCATGGGGGTCCACATCGCAGTAGCTTCTCTAGCAGGAGTAATCATTCCTATCTTCACCGCAGCCGTCCTTCCCTATTTCGGATGGCGGATGCCCTTCTATACCTTTGCTGCCCTGAGTCTGACCGTGTTCTTCCCGCTACTAGGTTCGCTCACAAGAGAAAGCCTCTCCCCTCTAATTACATTAGGAGAAGTTGATTCGTCACCAACTAAATTGAGCGGGTTGATAAAGAACCGTTCTTACTTGACTAGTATAGTCTTGCTGAGCTTGCCCTTTATCGCTGTGAATGGTCTTTTCTCCTTCCTTCCCATCTATCTCATAGAAGCAAAGCAGCTAACGATAGCCCAAGCAAATTTTCTGTATTCCCTCTTCTTTCTAGTAGGTATCGGTTCCCAAATTATCTTGGGCCGCCTCTCTGATAGATTGGGCCGGAGGCTGATCATCAGTTTGCTACTTATAATAAGCATAATTGCTCTGTTGCTTTTATACTCTGCTACAACCTTGGCCTTCATAATCATTTCCATCTTGATCCTCTCCATATTCAGGGGTTACACACCGGTAACAGATTCCCTGGTGATGAGGATCTTACCGCAGACAGTCAAGGCCACAGGCTATGGAACTGCCAGGGCTGCCTTCACCATTATCGGTTCGGCAGGACCATTCTTTATCGGTTTGGTCGCTAATTATTTTAGCATTTCAGTCTCTTTTATACTTGTCTCCCTCAGTTCTCTGCTGCTACCTCTCCTCCTTCTCAATGTCCCCCGTTTCAGTCTCAAATGAGGACTCGCTGGAGGCTGACCGCATCCTGCATGACATAACGATTTAGAGTCGACTGGAGAGATGTGATTTGTGAGACTCGTTGAGGTCAACGCCCACTCCTCCTCGACCTTGGAGGGTGTGGGCCTGGCGGTGCTAGGATGCGCCGGTTTGCACCTCGCCTTCTTCTTCAGCTCCGCCTTCCGCGGAGGCTTCACCACCGGAGCGGGCCCTCTTTGAGGTGCGGGATGAGCTGGGCGATGATGGCGCGCAGGGTGTGGTTCTCCTCAGCCAGCTTTGGCACTTTGCCCGCAGTTCCTCATTCTCCTGGAGCAACCCTCGCAGGAAGGAGCAGTCATAGTCTCAATCCTAGATTGAACTTGAATCTGCACGAGGGATAGTCTACCCTATCGGTGGACCTGACTTCGGCAGGCTCAATAGCTACATAAGCTGGAATGAGGGGGGACTCAAGGTGAGCCACCATAGATGCTCTAAGGAGATCGGGCTGAGTTGATCTGATTCATGGTGAGGCCAGAGATGGAGGCAAAGGACAAGCCCCATTACATCGGCCACCGAAAGCGGCCTTGTTTAAGGTGTTCGTCAGTAGGACAAAGGCAAGCGTGCCCACTAAGAGAAAGCTGTCAGCCCAGTGCAAAACTGGCAACAGATGAGGGTTTGCGCCTGCGTGACCCAATCTCAAGGCAAGGGAACATCCGATGCAGCAGAGGACTACTATAGAGGTTCTCGAAGAACACAGGTTCACCATCAGCATGTCCCGCAAAGGGAATTCCTACGACAATGCACAAGCGGAGAGCTTCATGAAGGCGTTGAAGGTAGAGGAGGTCTATGTTTCGGAGTATCGGACGTTTGAGGAAGTGAAGGAGAGGATTGGCGAGTTCATCGAACTGATATACAATCAAGAGCGGTTACACTCGGCACTTGGTTATGTCAGCCCGGTGGAGTTTGAGCAAGACAGGCGTTCGACAGTGAATACGACATGCCACGAGGTTGAGTGACGTAATCACGGGCTTTCCGCTTCTCAAATGTTGGCTTTGGCGCCAAACTTGTT
>Ga0315541_1001185_pt1 | contig 25030 bp, 17 predicted proteins | sample SalMarSW160190MG_FD_203095 | JGI IMG/M metagenome (GOLD analysis project Ga0315541, IMG submission 203095) | Salt marsh sediment microbial communities from the Plum Island Ecosystem LTER, Massachusetts, United States - Salt Marsh Sediment SW1601-190 ...
ATGAGGCGGCCCTTTCCTCATTTACTTCATTTACTTCCTCTACTCCTTCTTCCGTCGTGATGATCCAGTGTGTAGGTTCCCGTGACGAGGAGCACCCCTACTGCTCCCGCGTTTGCTGCACGGAGGCGATCAAGAACGCGCTGGCGATCAAGGAGCGCAAGCCTCAGACGGAGGTGTACATTCTCTATCGCGACATTCGTACCTTCGGCTTCAAAGAGCGCTACTATCGCCAGGCCCGGCAGAAGGGCGTGGTCTTCCTCCAGTACGATAAGGATCAGAAGCCGGAGGTGAAGGCTGAGACAGCCCCCACCCCCGGCCCCTCCCCCAACTCTGAGGGAGGGGAGAGGGGGAGCGATAGCCCTCCCCCCCAGAGTTGGGGGGGACCGAGGGGGGGCGGCAGCCTGCGTGTGGACGTGACGGTGCAGCCGGAGGGAGAGGTCTTCACGCTTGACGCGGATCTGGTGGTGCTGAGCGCGGGGATCGAACCGAACGTGGACAACGAACCACTGGCCCAACTGCTCAAGGTGCCGTTGAACGAGGACGGCTTCTTCCTGGAGGCGCACGTCAAGTTGCGACCGCTGGATTTTGCGGCGGACGGGGTGTACCTGTGCGGGATGGCGCACAGCCCGCGATTTCTGGAGGAGACGATAGCGCAGGCGCAGGGCGCGGCGGTGCGGGCGGTGACACTGCTTTCAAAGAAAGAATTAGAGGCCACGCCAATCGTCGCCAGCGTCAATCCGTTACTATGCTCAAACTGCGGTCAATGCATCGAGGTCTGTCCCTACGACGCGCGCGTGTCTGTCCCCCCTCCTTCTCCTCCTCTTCCCCTCTCACTCCACGGGGGGAGCAGGAGTGGGTACGTGCAGGTCATAGACGTGTTGTGCCAGGGGTGCGGGGCGTGTGTCACTGCCTGCCCCAACAAGGCTGTCCAGCAGAAGGGGTTCGAGGTATCCCAGGTATACGGGATGCTGGATGCGGTGACCGCGAGTGAGTAGATTCGTGGATTCGTAACACAGGGATATGGGCTCATGGATCGAAGTAAGCCCTCTGCACTGGTCATCGGTGGCGGCATCGCCGGTATCCAGGCTGCGCTCGATATCGCCGACGCCGGATATGAGGTCTACCTGGTCGAGCGGGAGCCCTCCGTCGGCGGGCGCATGGCCCAACTGGATAAAACCTTTCCCACCTTGGATTGCTCCTCGTGCATCCTGACGCCCAAGATGGTGGACGTGGGCCGCCACCCCAACATCGAGTTGATGACCTACTGCGAAGTCGTCTCCGTCACCCCTCCCAGTAGGGGCGAACCCTCGTGGTCGCCCTCTCCCTCCCCTGAGGGGGGGGATGAGGGGGGGGTATTCCGCGTGCGGGTGCGTAAGAAGCCGCGTTACGTGGACGTGAAAAAATGTACGGGCTGTGGCTTGTGTGCGGAGGCCTGCCGGATGAAGGGGCGCGTCATCAGCCGCTTCGACGAGGGGATTGTCAAACGCTCGGCTATCTACGTGCCTTTCCCTCAGGCTGTGCCGCTCAAGTACACCGTTGACCCCACTGCCTGCCTGTACCTGACGCTAGGGGTCTGCGGCAAGACCTTTCTGTGCAAGGAAGCCTGCCCAGCCGACGCGATTGATTTCGAGCAGCAAGAGGAGTTCGTGGACCTGGAGGTGGGCGCGATTATCGTCGCCACTGGCTTCGATCTGATTGACCCTCGCACCAAGCCGGAGTTCGGCTACGGGGTCTATCCGGAAGTGATGACCGGCATCGAGTTTGAGCGGCTCTCGTCCGCCTCCGGCCCCACGATGGGCGAGATCATCGTCAACGGCAAGGAGCCTAAGGACATCGTATTCATCAAATGTGTGGGCTCCCGCGACCCGCACACTGGCGTCCCTTATTGCTCCCGCGTCTGTTGCATGTACACCGCCAAGCACGCCCACCTGGTGCGAGACAAGATCCCCGATGCCCGCATCACTGTGTTCTATATAGACGTGCGGGCCTTCGGCAAGGGATACGAGGAATTCTACGATCGGGTGAAGCACGAGCGGGTGATCTACCGGCGCGGGGAGCCTGCGGAAGTGTATCGGCGGGGGGACAAGGTGGTCGTGCTGGCCGAGGACACGTTGCTGGGGAAGCCCATCGAGGTCGAGGCCGACCTGGTGGTGCTGGCGACGGCAATCGTCCCACGAAGCGATGTGGCGGATGTAGCGACACTGTTGGGGTTGAAGCGTTCCTCGGATGGCTTCTTCCAGGAGGTGCACCCCAAGTTGCGCCCGGTGGATACCTCCTTAGATGGTGTATTTCTGGCGGGTTGCTGCCAGGGACCCAAGGACATCCCGGATACGGTCGCGCAGGCCAAGGCGGCCGCTTCCTCGGCGATGGGGATACTTACGCGGCTTGAGAAAGACAGACCTGCGTAGTAGTGGTAGAGGAAAGCGGAGATGGCATTGAAGACAGAGCCAATAGCCGAGCAGTTGGAACTCTTTGGCTGCATCCAGTGCGGCAAGTGCACTGGCGGCTGTCCAGTGGCACGCAAAACGGTGCTTAACATCCGTAGCATGATCTACAGCATGCTGGTGGAGCCTGAACTGGACGTGAACGCGCACCCGGAGTTGTGGGACTGCACATCTTGCTTCACCTGCGTCGAGCGCTGCCCTAAGGACGTGCGCCCGGCTGAATTGATCATCAGTCTGCGGGGCCAACTGGTGGAGAGCGGGCGCATCCCGGAGACGATTGGGGCGGCGCTGATGGGCATCTTCCGCCAGGGGAACCCCAGCGGCATGGCACGGGAGGACCGGGCGGCCTGGGTCAACGGCACATCGGTCCCCGTTGTCTCCCCCCCTGAGATCGGGGGGGGACGGGGGGGGGCTGGATGCGAGACACTTTACTTCGTGGGCTGCATTCCCTCCTATGACCCGCGCGTGCAGGTTGTCCCCCGCGCGCTGGTGAGGGCTTTTACGGCCGCCGGACTGGACTTCGGCACACTGGGCACTGAGGAGAGTTGCTGCGGCAACGAGGTGCGGCGTATGGGCGAAGCGGGCCTGTTCGAGATGCTGGTCGAGGAGAACGGTGAATTGATTCGCAGCATAGGTGCAAGCCGGTTGGTGACCACCTCCCCCCACTGTTTCAATACCTTCAAGAATGAGTACAGCCTGGATGGGATGGAGGTACTGCACTACACGCAACTCATCGCCGAACTGATCGAACAGGGCCGGTTGAAGTTCTCCCACCCCCCTCACCTCCCAGGGAGGCCTTCCCCCCCAGAATTGGGAGGGACCGAGGGGAGGCAAGGGAGGATAACCATCACCTACCATGATCCCTGCTTCCTGGGCAAGCAGAACCACATCTTTGACGAGCCCCGCGCCATTCTCGCTGGGCTTCCTGGCGTCAAACTGGTGGAGATGGACCGCAATCGGGAGCGCAGCCTGTGCTGCGAGGGGGGCGGTGGGCGGATGTGGACCGAGGGGACCAACCTGGAGGAGCGGCTGGCCTTCCAGCGGGTGCACGAAGCAGCCGAGACGGGAGCCGAGGTCCTGGCCGTGGCCTGTCCCTTCTGCCTGCTGACGCTGGAGGACGCGGTCAAGGTGCAGGGGCTGGATGACCGGCTGCGGGTGATGGACATTATGGAGATCGTAGATTTGGCGTTGTGAGTTCGTGATTCGTGATCCGTAAATTCGCAATTCAGGACATTCCGAATTCCGAATCTACGAATCTACGAATTCGCGAATCTCTACCGACATACCACAGGTGGACTGGCTATGGAACCACAACCCCGTATCGGCGTATACGTTTGTCACTGCGGCACGAACATCGCCGCGACAGTGGACGTGGAGCAGGTGGCGGAGTTCGCGGCGACCCTGCCCAACGTCGTCGTCGCCCGCCACTACATATACATGTGCTCTGACCCAGGCCAGGCGCTGATCGAGCAGGACATCCAGGAGCAGGGGCTGAACCGGGTGGTGGTGGCCTCCTGCTCACCGACGATGCACGAGCCGACCTTCCGTGGTGCGACGCGGGAGGGGGGCATCAATCCTTACTTCATGCAAATGGCCAACATCCGCGAGCAGTGCTCGTGGGTGCACACCGACCGGGAGAGGGCGACGGAGAAGGCCAAGGCGCTGGTCGCTTCGGCGGTGGCCAAGGTGGCCCTGCTGGAGCCGCTGGAGGATCGGGAGGTCGGGGTCACGCCAGGCGCGGTCGTCATCGGCGGGGGCGTCGCCGGGATGGTCGCTGCCCTCGACGTGGCCGACGCTGGCTTTCCGGTCTATCTGGTGGAGAAGAGCGATCACCTGGGTGGGCATGTGGCAGACCTCAACCGCGTCTTCCCGACCCTGGAGTCTGCGACGGAGTTGATAGAGCCGCTGATCGAGCGCGTCCAAGCCCGTCCCAATGTCACCGTCTTTCTCAATGCGCAGGTGACAGGTGTGGAAGGGTACGTGGGGAATTTTGAAGCGACAGTGGGAGTAGGGAGTAGGGAGTACGGGCTCGGTCAGAGACCTTCGCCCAACAGAGTAGGGAATGGAGGGGGTAAAACCTCTAACCTGGAACCTGAAACGCACCAGTTAAGTGTGGGTTCCATTATTGTTGCCACCGGCTACGACGTCTTCGACCCGCATCGCAAGCCGGAGTTAGGCTACGGCCAGTACCCCAACGTTATCACGTCATTGGAGATGGAGCGCCGCTTGGCCGCAGGAGACCTGACAGGTTTTCCGAAACCTGTCAGGTCTGTGGCTTTCATCCAGTGCGTGGGCTCGCGGGACGCGCAGGTGGGCAACCTGTACTGCTCGCGGGTGTGCTGTATGTACACTGCCAAGCAGGCCCGGCTGGTGCGGGAACTTCTGCCCGAGGCCCGCGTGACGGTTTTCTTCATAGACGTGCGCACCTTTGGCAAGGGGGCTGAGGAGTTCTACGACGAGACGCGGGCGAAGGAAGTGCGCTACCGGCGCGGGAACGTCTCGGAAATCTACCGGCGCGACGGCCGGATGGTGTTAGTTGCGGAGGACACATTATTGCACCGCCCCATTGAGTTTGAGGCCGACCTGGTGGTGCTGGCGGTGGGGATGGAGCCCCGTTCCGACACCGCTGCTCTCTCCAGTCTGCTCAAACTGCCACGCTCAGCCGATGGCTTCTTCATGGAATGTCACCCTAAGTTGCGACCCGTGGACACAGTGGTGGACGGCGTGTTCCTGGCGGGCTGCTGCCAGGGCCCCAAGGACATCCCCGATACAGTAGCCCAGGCAAAGGCGGCCGCCTCATCGGCCCTCATCCCCCTCATCCGGGGCACGGTGCCGGTGGAAGCGGCGACGGCGGTGGTGGATGCGGAACTCTGCGCTGGATGCGGGATGTGCGTGGAGGTGTGTCCCTACGGCGCACCGGCGCTTGACCCGCTATGGGGCGTCTCGCGGGTCAACGCCGTGCTGTGCAAGGGGTGCGGTGCCTGTGCCGTCACCTGCCCCTCCAAGGCTATCAGCCTGCAGCACTTCACCTCCGAGCAGGTACTGGCGCAGGTGGATGCGCTGATTAGCGGTTAGCAGTTGGCAGTCAGCGAGGGGAGCCTTTTCGAGTAGTGGTAGGAGGCGTTGATATGGCTACACGGATGTTTACCGCGATTCTCCATAAAGAGGATGACCTGTACGTCGCGGAATGCCCTGAAGTTGGTACGGTCAGCCAGGGCTATACCATTGAGGAAGCCGTTGCCAATCTGAAAGAAGCGACAGAACTCTACCTGGAAGAGTTTCCGTTGCCTGAAGTTACCAGGCCCTTGCTGACCATCTTTGAGGCGGCGGTGTATGCCTAACTTCATCGCTTGGCGAACTCTATCAGGTGGGAGGGTAAACGTGGCAAAAAACAGCCATGCCAGGTTTGACAGTTTCGAACGATTTCTGCAGACCACTGATGTAGACCTGGACTTTCTTCTCTCCGATCTATTTGCCCAGGTGCTCTGCGAGTTTTACTTGAATCCGCGCTATCTGCGCGGCAGCGACTTCCTGATACGTTTTTCTCAGGGGCGCTGGGCCGAGGACATCGTAGTGCGCACTATAAACGCCACTGAAGATTTTCGCGCTGTATCTTATGGACCGTCTAGCGTTGCGCCTTCCGATCCGCGTGAGATGGAACTCTATTTTGAACGGTTCGACAAAGCAGGCGCCGTTGGCAAACAGCCGGATTTGCTGATTCTGCCCAGGGATGACTATGAGGCCATTCGCCCGCAACTGGATGAGATTGGGCTTGCCAACCTGCCCTTTACACCGGAAGCGGACTTGGACTTTCTGCGCTCGCGGGCGACTATCGCTGTCGAAGTCGAGAATAGTCTGTGGGTAGTGCATGAGATGCCCGACTATGGACAGGGTGTCAAACTCACCGAGTTGATCACCAGGAAACGCAGGTTCAGGAAGCCCGAAAGCATAGCCAGGTGGAAGAACTGGACGGAAAGTGTGCGGTGCTTCTGTGCTCAATCGGAGGCGCGCAGACACTTGAAAGGATTCCTGGAGACAGCCAAAGTCCCGACGATCATCATCAAGGATGAAGACTTGGAGCCTTTGACGGAGTGGGAAACCAATTTTAATGTCCCCATCCTTGTTTTCCACGTATTCTATGACGAGGCGTACTATATCTCGTTGCAGGACGCACGTGAACTGATTGATGCGGGTGTCACCCTACCCACTGAGCAAACCTTCTATGCTCCCAGCGGGCCGACGACGCGTAAATACATCTACAAGATCTGGTATACGTTGGCACATCCGCTGAGTACGATGACCCGTGCGCCGGAGTTGTCGGCCAAGTTCATCCAGGCCAAGAACGGTCATATCCTACCCTACATCCACTTTTCCGGCGGCCAGATGGACTTATCTGCGGAGGTCACCACGGAACTGCGGAGCCGGTCGCAATGACGAACGCTCGCTTGTTGTTGGAAGCGTTGGCATTACCCATCGCCGACTTGTTGGAGCAAGCAATGCCTGCAAGTGCCAGTAAGAGCCTTGTGCAATGGGCGACGTTCCACGGCTGGGATGGAGATAGCGATAAGCGTGTAGTAGCCCGACAGGCTGCGCTCAATTTGGTGTTGCGCGCCTTGGCTTGTCATTGCCTGGATGCCAGTCTGTTGCCCAAGATGGCCCCAGCCGACCTTGTCCTGGCCAAAAGTGACGATCTGCTGAAAGATATGGATGTTGCCTTGCGGCCATCCTCTTATCTGGATGATCTGGCTGTACAAGCCGGGGCAACCATGCAGATGCCTGACCTGGCTGCCCTGGCGACCGCGCTGCAGGGTGAGCGGAGCGACGTCATCGGTGATGTCTACGCTTCGTGGGTGCCTCAGGATGCGCGCCGCGTGTTGGGTCAGTTTTGGACGCCCCGGCCGATCGCTCAACTGATGACGCAGTGGGCTGTTCAATCACCCGGCGATTGCATTTTGGATCCCGCCTCTGGCTCCGGCGTCTTCTTATTGGCAGCACTGGATCGTCTACAACGTCTGGGGGTGGTGACGGCTTCACGGCAAGTGTCCGGCGTGGAACTGAGTCCGCTGGTTTTCTTGATGGGCCTGGTAAATGTGTTGCTGCATCATCCCAACGCTCAACCCCGTTTACAATGGGGGGATTTCCTGGTACCCAAACGAAAGCCACTCGCGGTGTTGAAGGAACCCGCTGCGACGTATGTAGACTTCGGCGAGTTCAGTCGAGCCGTGGGTGCACAACAAATGGGCTTGCCGGGGCTGGAAACGGTCGCACCAACGGCCTTCTCCAACCAATTTGATGCCATTATTTGCAACCCGCCCTATACACGGCACCATCACTTGCCCGAGGCCTACAAATCCTCCTGGGCCGCCGCGATGAAACGGGAGTACGGCGTACGGCTCAGTCGCTTTTCGAGCCTGTTCGCTTACTTTTTCGTGCAGGCTGCCCGGATGCTGGCTCCGACAGGCCGAATGGTATTCATTACACCCGCTGTGGTCTTTGAGGCCTCTTATAGTCGTCAGGTCAAGGCCTTCATTCGTCAACAGTTGCACCTGTGCGCCATTGTCACGTTTGATGAGACACTCTCCGTTTTCGAGGATGTTGACACGGCCGGCTGCATTACGTTGGTGGAAGGGGCTGGAACTCCGGCTGCCGACACGTTTACTCTCATTCGGGTACGTAAATGGCCTGGCCCAGAACCGGTGCTTCGGGCCATTGAGCAGCGCGAGGTGAGCACTGCTGATTGGGGCACCAGTCGCCAGGTTGACCTTTCCAAACTGGAGCCGCGCCGTAAGTGGACAATTATTGGACGAGAAAACGACCGCTTTGATGACGAGCACTTTGTTCCTCTCTCCAATATTGCGCGTGTCATGCGGGGCATTGCCACTGGTGCCAATGACTTCTTTGTCCTGTCCGACAGCGAAGTGGCGGAGTGGGGCCTGGAACAGGCGAACCTGCGTCCGGTGCTGACCAAGACACGTGAAGCCTCCGGGTACATCTTCAGTCAGGCCGATTTCGACCGGCTGGGACGCGAGGGAAAGAAGCGCTGGCTGTTATACCTGACGGAGCCGGTGACGTCCGGCACTCCCGAAGCGCGCTATATCCAGCACGGCGAAGCGCGTAGTCTGCACGAACGAAGCCTGGTCAGGACTCGCCCTTTCTGGTATGCTATGGAACAGCGGGATCCGGCCCCTATCTACTTCACCTATCTGAGCCGCAAGCGGTCGCGCTTTATCTACAACCGGGCGAATGTGCTTGCGCTCAATGTATTCCTGTGCATCTATCCTATCTCTACCATTAGTCGGAATGAGACGATGCTCAAAGCACTGCTGGCCGTGCTCAATTCACTGGTCGCCAAGGATTCTCTTCGCTATGTGGGACGGACTTACGGAGGCGATACCATCAAAGTTGAACCGCGTGAGATGGATCGGCTGCCGGTCTTGAACCCTGCCAAGTTAACGGTCAGCGAGCGGGAGAGATTGGCAGATTTGTTTGATCAACTCTGTCGCGCCGGTTCCCAGGAAGCGGAAAAGGTGATTCGCCAGGCCATTGATGAAGCAGTAGTCACGATCACTGATGTACGGTAGAGCGCCGCCCCCAAACCATTGCGGTTAGTATTGACTGTTGTTGTCGGGGAATGGATGAGAGTGGGAGTTCGTTTATTGAACGTTATGCGAAACGGTCAGGGAGGACCTATGAGAAAGTATCGAGTTGCTGACGTGTCGGAGACTGAACTTGAGGATCTGGTCAGGCAAGCGCCAGGGTTGATCGAGGCAGGCCTCAAATTTGTTGACCATCAGGCTTTTACAGCTAGAGGACCATTGGATGTGCTCCTTATAGACAGTGGGCGTGCTCTCGTAATCGCGGAGCTAAAAGTGGTTGAAGATGACGCAATGCTTGTACAGGGCATTGACTACTACGACTATGTGCTGAGAAACCTGGATGGATTTGCCCGCGCGTACAAGCGACACAAGATAGACTCCAAACAGGAACCACGTCTCTTCCTCATCGCGCCGAGCTTTTCAGTGACGCTTCTGAACCGTATCAAATGGATAAGCATTCCCATCTCGCTTTTCACTTTTCAATGTATTGAGTTTGAGGATGCCAAAGGCGAGACAGTTCCTGTCTACAAGGAAGTCACGGCTCCTGCGGTTCCTGAAAGGGTAGAAGCGTACTCTCTTGATGATAGGTACAACTACATCACTGATGCCAAAATCAGAGGTTTGGCACAAAAATTTGTGGCAGAAATCCAAGGATGGGACATTGAGCGCGTGTTAGTGGAGCCCACAAAGTATGATATCTCGATCAAGATTTCAGGGCGTGTTGTTGCCTATGTAGGGCCTCGAAGGAAACACTTTATGGTCTACACGAACGATACAGGAGGCAAGTGGACAGGGTATCCGATTAACAGCGAAAGTGACCTCGAAACGGTGATACCTCTCGTTCGGGACAACTTCGATAAAATGGTGCGGTGACCGCATTGCATAACGCGCTGTTTGCAGCTTCTCCTAAACCGCAGCCGCTTCGCTCCGGCGGCTTCGCAAATACGCTAGACGTTATCCGCAATCATTGAAGTAGGAGTGGCGACTGTGGACTGGAGCCAATATAGGCATGTGCTGGTGCTGATTGATGCGGCCAACATCAGCAAAGCGGCGCAACATTCTGGGTTCAAGGTACACTACCGCAAACTGGCGCGCCTGTTCCGGAGGGGCACCCGGTTGGTGGGGCTGCGCTTCTACTCGGCGGAGTTCGAAACAGAGGCACACCGGGACTTCATCCGCTCTTTGCAGCGGTTTGGGTATCAGGTAGTCAGTAAGCCGGTCAAGGAAATCCGAACAGGTAAAGCACGGGTCATTCGCAAAGCAAACTTCGATGTCGAGATGGCCGTGGACGCGATGGAGATGCTGGATAGTTACGATACGCTGGTATTGTTCTCCGGCGACAGTGATTTTGCCTATCTGGTTCGCCATCTGCAGAGCAAGGGGAAGCAAGTTGTGGTGTGCTCGATGCGAGGGAGTGTGTCGCGGGAATTGATTGGTAGCGCCGGCCGGTACCTGGACATTCGCAAGTTGGGATGGGATATCGTCCGCAAGAGGCCGTAGAAGCGCGAAGCCCCAGCCTCTCGGCCAGGGCCTCCGCAAGAAAGCAGCCTCTCGACTGCACTAATATTATACACAGGTTAGTCCAGTTTGTCAAGCCAAAATCCCTGACTCCCTGACTTGCGCCAGGGCCCGGCAAGAAAACAGTCTCTCGACTGCATTGACATTGTAGCGAATCACACGGATTTGTCAACATGGTAGATTGGGAAACCGCACCAATTTACCAATCTACCAAGTTACTAACTCTCAAGGGGGCAATATGGCCGAAACCGGTTTTGAACCCAAGATCGTCGCCTTTCTGTGCAACTGGTGCACGTACACGGGGGCCGACCTGGCGGGCACGTCGCGTATCCAGTACCCGCCCAACGTGCGCATCATCCGCGTGATGTGCTCTGGTTCGGTTGATCCCACTTACGTGCTTAAGCCGCTGCTGGATGGGGCCGACGGCGTCCTCATCGGCGGCTGCCACCCTGGCGACTGTCACTACCAATCGGGAAACTACAAAGCCCGGCGGCGCGTCATCGCGCTGAAGGAGATCCTCAAGAACGCCGGTTTTGACGAGGAGCGGGTCTGGCTGCGCTGGATCAGCGCCAGCGAGGGAGGGCGCTTCGCCGAGACGGTCACCAAGATGACTGAGTTCCTCAAGGAGAAGGGGCCCAACCCCATGCGCCGGAAGTGGGCGGTGTGACAATGAACAATGAACCAATGAATAATGAATCAATGAACAATGAACAATGAAGCGGTTTTAATAGGGGAGATGCAATGAGGACTGTAATACCGGTTGAGAACGGTGATACGCTGGCCGCCGTGCGCGGTTTCCTCAAGCGACTGCTGGAGGCCGAGGTCGTGGAGGCTGTGCTGGTGCCGATGGAGACGCCCTCAGGCACGGTCACTCCCGCGCTGGTGGCCGACCCCGCGCTGTTAGACGCGGCCAACCCGCTGGCCCCGGTGATGGGGCTGAACGCGGCGCGCGTGGCGGGCCACGTCTCCATCCGCGAGCCCCGAGGGCGTATCGGCGTGCTGCTGCGCCCGTGCGAACTGCGGGCGCTGGTGGAACTGATCAAACTCAAGCAGGCCAGCCTGGACGATATGGTGACCATTGGCCTGGATTGCCTGGGCACCTACGACGTGGCGGTCTACACCGCCATGCAGGCCGACTCTTCGGCGGGCTCGAGGCAGGCTGGGGTAGATATGGCGGCGTATCTGGCGACCGCCCAGAGCGGCGAACTGGCCCCGCAGGAGGGGTACGCCTTCCGCGACGCCTGCCAGATGTGCGAGAGGCCCCACGTCAGTGCTCTCCCCCCCGCTTCGGGGGGGCTGGGGGGGGTAATGGCCGACGTCACGCTGGAACTCTTCGGCGCGGACCTGACGGCCGGTGTCCCGGTCACCATGCCCGACGAGATGGCCGAGAAGTTGTCCCCCTCTCTGTCCCCCCTAATGGGGGGGAAGGAAGGGGGGGCGCGGCGGGCCGACCCTTCGGCTTCGCTCAGGGCAGGAGTGGTGGAGAAAGTGGTCGCAGCCCGCACCCGGGTGCGCGACGCCCGCTTCGCTGAGATGCGCCAATGGCTCAATCAGGAGGGCATCGAAGGTGTCCTCGCCGCCTGCGTGCGCTGCCACAACTGCATGACCGTCTGCCCCTTATGCTACTGCAAGACCTGCCTCTTCAAGAGCCCCACCTTCGAGCATGAGCCGATGCAGTACATGAACTGGGCGCAGCGCAAGGGAGCCTATCGGTTACCGGCCGACACGATGCTTTTCCACCTGACCCGCCTTAACCACATGGTGCTCTCCTGCGTCGGTTGCGGAATGTGCACCAGCGACTGCCCGGCGGAGTTGCCCGTAGGAGTAGTTTTCCGTACCATTGGGCAGCAAGTGCAGGAAGTGTTCGACTACGTGCCCGGCCGTAGCGTCGAGGAGCCCCTGCCGCTCGTCACCTTCCGCGAGGATGAGTGGATGGAGGTAGGAGAAGAGTAAATGAGTAGATGAGTAGGGAGTAGATGAGGGGGCTCATTCCCATTTGCTCATCTACTCATTTACCCATCTACTCAGTTCTGCCAAAGGAGCACGAAAGTGGAAACTGAAGTCAAGGAGCCTGAAGTGACCGAGCCTGACTTGATCCCCGTCTACATCATGGGTAAGCGCTACATGGTGCCGCCCACGCTGACGATTATGAAGGCGATGGAGTACGCAGGCTACAAGTTGATCCGCGGCTGTGGCTGCCGTGGTGGCTTCTGCGGGGCATGCGGCACAGCCTACCGCATCATGGGCGACCCGAAACTCTACTTTGGGCTGGCCTGCCAGACGGTGGTGCAGCCGGATATGTACCTGGCGCAGATTCCGTTTTTCCCGGCCCAGCGCTCTACCTATGACATTACCAAACTGGAGCCGACTGCGACCACCCTGTTCACCATCTACCCCGAGGTTCTCCGCTGTCTGGGCTGCGGGGCCTGCACCAAAGCCTGCCCCCAGGAGATTGACGTGCGGCAGTACATGGCGGCCGGCATGAAGGGCGACATCGCCACGATGGCCGATCTGTCGTTCGACTGCATCATGTGCGGGCTGTGTGCTGTCCGCTGCCCGGCCGAGGAGGCCCAATACAACATCGCCATCCTGGCCCGCCGCCTCTACGGTCGCTACCTGGCACCGCGCTCACAGCACCTGCGGGAACGGCTGGAGGAGATCAAGGCCGGCGAGTTCGACGCGCAACTGGCGGGACTTAAGCGGTTGAGCCGTGAGGAGCTGGTGGCCCGTTACCAGGCCCGCGAGATTGAGCCAGCGGAACGTCCAAGGGGAGAGGAGGACTAGAGACGATGAGCGGTTACCCACCTGAGATGCAAGAGTCCATCCGGCGGGTCGAGGCGACCCGTATGCGACGGCTCAAGGAGACAATGCCCACTATGTCACTGGAGGAGCGCGAGCAGGTGCTCAATGCGTTCCACCCCGACTACATCAAGGAGAAGATGCGCGCCATACGCGTGGGCGTGAGCAAGGGGCAGCGCATGCCGCTCGAACTGGCCGACATCGTCGAGGGGCGTCCTCACATTGGCCCCGACTTTGACCTGAGCGAACCCTTCGCCGAGACCGACGTCCTCGTCATCGGCGGGGGCGGCGCGGGGGCTTCGGTGGCGCTCCTGGCACAGGAGAACGGGGCCAAGGTCACCCTGGTGACCAAGCTGCGCTTCGGTGACGCCAACACGATGATGGCCCAGGGCGGCATCCAGGCCGCCGACCGGCCCAACGATAGCCCCGCCATCCACTACCTGGACGTCATCGGCGGTGGCCACTTCACCAATGTCCCCGAACTGGTCGAGGCGCTGGTGATGGACGCGCCCTTCGTCATCAAGTGGCTCGAGGACCTGGGGATGATGTTCGACAAAGAGCCAGATGGGACGATGGTGGAGCGGCACGGCGGCGGCACCAGCCGCATGCGCATGCACTCGGCTCGCGACTACTCCGGCGCAGAAATCATGCGCACGCTGCGTGACGAGGTGCGCAACCGGGAGGAGGATGGTTCGACTGGGCTCACCACAGGCATCACCGTGATCGAGTTCTCCCCCGCCGTTGAACTGGTGCTGGACGACAAGGGGCAGGCTGTCGGCGTGGTGACGATGAACCTGGAGACCGAGACTTATTGCTACATCAAGGCCAAAGCGGTGGTAATGGCGACTGGTGGGGGCGGGCGGCTGCACTACCAGGGCTTCCCCACCACCAACCACTACGGCGCGACCGCCGATGGCGTGGTGATGGCCTACCGGGCCGGCACGCCACTGGGCTACCTGGAGTCCATGCAGTACCATCCCACCGGTGCGGCCTTCCCGGAGCAGATCGTCGGCCTTCTGGTGACGGAGAAGGTGCGCGGCCTGGGCGCCCAACCGGTTAACAAGTACGGTGAGCAGTTTGTCTATCCCCTGGAACCACGGGATGTGGAGGCAGCGTCCTTCATCCGCGAGTGCACCCCCCCGCCTTCCCCCCCAGAGTTGGGGGGGACTGAGGGGGGGCAGGGGGGGAGAGGCAACGGCATCGTCACCCCCACCGGACAGCCCGGCCTGTGGCTGGATTCGCCGATGATCGAGATTATTCAGGGCCCCGGCACGATCCAGAAGAACCTGCCGGCGATGGTGCGCCAGTTCGGGCGCTTCGAGATTGACATCACAAAGGAGCCGATGCTGGTCTACCCGACGCTACACTATCAGAACGGCGGTGTGCGGCTCCGGGCCGACTGCTCGACGGAGATACCGGGCCTCTTCATGGCGGGCGAGGTGAGCGGCGGTGTGCACGGCCACAATCGCTTGATGGGTAACTCCCTGTTAGAGATCACCGTCTTCGGGCGGCGCGCTGGTCGCTCTGCGGCGGCCTACGCGCAGCAGGCCCAGCCGGGCAAGCCCACGTTGGCCCACGTGGAGGCCTGGAACCGGGAGTTGGAGGAGACAGGGGTGGATACGGGGGTGATCGCGCCCATACTGCTGCCCGATTATACGCGGCGGGTGTGAGCGGTTAGCGCTCAGCAGTTAGTCGTTAGCAAGTAGCAGTTGGTCTTACCGATCTATCAATCTATCAATTTACCGTATCGTCTCAATATGTAGGGGCGAACCCTCGTGGTCGCCCTCTTGGGCAGGTACAAGACCTGCCCCTACCCCGGTTTATTGAAAAGATACAATTTACCAATAGGAAGAAGCCGGGTTCTCAGGGAAAAACCTGGTTTCCCAACTAAGGAGAAGGGTACCTATGCGTAAGGAGCCTGTTGGCGCTGTCTTGGTCCTCGGCGGCGGTGTAGGAGGAATGCGCGCGGCGGTTGACCTGGCCGAGGCTGGCTTGAAGGCCTACCTGGTGGAGAACATGCCCTGGCTGGGCGGTCGGGTGGCGCAACTGGGTTACATGTTCCCCACCCACGACTGTGTCCTCTGCCTGGGCACGTCCGATAACGGCTATGGCTGCACGCGACCGTCCATCTCGCCGGCTTTGTTAGACCATAACCTGCATCCCAACATCGAGATCCTCAACAATACCGACCTGATCAACGTGGCGGGATATGCCAGGGATTTCACGGTGACGCTGCGCCATCGTCCTACCTACGTGGATGCCGAGCGGTGCATCAACTGTGGGCTGTGCGAAAGCGTCTGCCCGGTTTCCCTGCCCAGCCCGTTCCAGATGGGCCTGATGGTCCGCAAGGCGATCTACAAGATGGCGCCGCGTGCGCTGCCGGATGCCTACGTCGCGGACAAGGTGCCACGCTGCGATACCTGCCGTCGCTGTGAGACAATCTGTCCCACCGGTGCGGTGAACCTGGACGAGCAGGAGACTGAGTACGACCTTAACGTCAGCGCCATCATCCTCTCGCTGGGCTATGAAATATCGGACCCGACCGAGTACGAGGAACTGGGATACGGGCGCTATCCCAACGTCATCCATTCGATGCAGTACGAGCGGTTGGCCAGCCGCTCTGGGCCGACGGAGGGCATCGTGATGCGCCCCTCCGACGGCAAACTGCCCCAGCGCATTGCCTGGCTCCAGTGTGTGGGTTCCAGGGATCAGAAACATCCCTACTGTTCGTCCGTCTGCTGCATGTATGCCACGAAGGAGGCCATGCTGGCCAAGCAGCGCATCGAGGGCGTTCATTGCCAGATCTTTATGATGGACGAGCGGGCCTTTGGCAAGGAGTTCAACGCCTACTACGAGCAGGCGCAGAAGCGATATGGGGTAGAGTACACCCGCTGCCGCATTTCGGCGGTCACGGAGGATCCGGAGACGCACGACCTGATCCTGCGCTATCCCTCTCCCCCCCAGCCTCCCGCGGCGGCCGGGGGGGGAGAGGGGGGGGGGATCATCGAGGGTTGCTTCGACATGGTAGTACTCTCGGTAGGGGCGCTGCCGCCCCGTGGGTCCCACGACCTGGCCGATCTGTTGGGGATTGAGTTGAATCCCTATGGCTTCTGTGAGACAGATAAATTTGCCCCCCTGGAGACGAGCCGGCCCGGCATCTATGTCTGTGGGGCGTTCGCCTCGCCTAAGGAGATCGCGGAGACGATCCTGGATGCGGCGGGCGCGGCCGGTGACGTGATGCGACTGCTCTCCAGCCAAGTCGGTGCACGGGCCTGTGGGCGGGAGTACCCGTTCCTCTACGGTAGGGGCGGGGTTACCCCGCCCCTACCGCCGGAGCGGGACGTGGCGGGAGAGGAGCCGCGCATTGGCGTCTTCGTCTGTCGCTGCTATCCGAGCATCGCGGGGGTTGTGGACACGGACGCGCTGGCTGACTTCGCTGCTGGCTTGCCCAGCGTGGTTCACGTCGAGACGATGGACTACGCCTGCCTGGAAGAGGGTCAGGAGCGGATTCGGAGGGCGATTGAGGAGCACGGTTCCGGCTCGATCAATCGGGTGGTCGTGGCGGCCTGTAGCCATCGTACCCACGAGTCGCTGTTCCAGCGCATCGTCCGCCAGGCTGGGCTGAACCCCTACCTGCTGGAGATGGCGAACATCCGTGAGCATTGTGCCTGGCCCCACGTGGACGATCCGGCGGGGGCCACCCGCGAGGCGAAAGAGTTGGTGCGCCTGGCGGTGGCGCAGGCGCGGCTGGCCGAGTCGGTGCACAAACAGGCCATGGAGCCTGTCCGGCGGGCGCTGGTGATCGGAGGTGGCGTCTCTGGTATGACGGCGGCGCTGAACATCGCTGACGCCGGATACAACGTCACCCTGGTGGAGCGGGGGCCGGGGTTGGGCGGTAATTTGCAGCACGTCTATTACGTGGCCGAGGGAGATAATCCCCAGCGGCTGCTGCGCGATCTCACCAATCGAGTGCTGGGTCATCAGAGAGTTGACGTCCTCACCAGTTCCGAGGTGGTCGCGCACGAGGGTAGCGTAGGCGCGTTCCGTTCCACGGTGCGCACCACCCCCTTCGGCTCCCCCGAAGCGGGGGTGGGAACGGTCGAGGTGGAGATTGAGCACGGTGCGACCATCATTGCTACCGGCGGGCAGGAATGGCGGGGAGACGTATACTTACTCGGTCAGGATGAGCGCGTCGTCACGTCTCTTGACCTGGAGGAGATCATCACCCACCGGCCGGAGCAGATCGTGGACCTGAAAGAAGTCGTGTTCATCCAGTGTGTGCGGCGACCCGGTACGGTCGAGTATTGCAGCCGGATATGTTGCACAAACACGATGAAGAATGCCATCCGCATCAAGTTGCTCAACTCAGACTGCCGGGTGGTTGTTCTTTACAGGGACATCATCACCTATGGTTTCCGGGAGAAATTCTACACCGAGGCGCGGGAGCGAGGGGTCATTTTTGTCCGCTACGACGAGGTCCACATGCCACAGGTGCGGGTGACGCCCCCCCCCAGCCCCCCCCGACTGCCGGGGGGGGAGAAGGGGAGACTGGAGGTTGTGGCCTGGGAACCCTCTCTGCGACAGGAAATTGTGCTACACCCCGATCTGCTTTCGCTGAGCATGGTGATCGAGCCATCGGATGGGACGAGGGAGTTAGCCCGCATCCTGGATGTGCCACTCTCCAGTGAGGGCTTCTTCATGGAAGCCCACCTCAAGATGCGCCCGATGGATATGGCGAAGGAAGGGGTCTTCATCTGCGGGATGGCTCATTACCCCAAGTTCATTGAGGAGTGCATCACCAATGCGCAGGCGGTGGCGGGTAGGGCCATCTCGATTCTATCTAAACCGCAGATGTTCATTGGCGGCGTTGTCTCGGTGGTGGACCAGAGCAAATGTGTGGGCTGTCTGACCTGCGTGCGCGTCTGCCCCTTTGGAATTCCCAAAGTGCAGTATTCGGATACAGGGGTGGGAGGGATCAAGGGGGCGGCGTACATTGACCCGGCGTTTTGTACGGGATGCGGCACCTGCACGGCGGAATGTCCCGCCAAGGCGATTCAGTTGGTCTCCTACCGGGATGAGCAGATTATGGGAATGCCGCTGGGAGCGTGGGCGGAAGAAGCAGTTAGCCGTCAGCCATCAGCCGTCAGCCGTTAGCCGTTAGCAAAGATCACGCCGCACGCAATACGCAACACGCATTACGTAATGAGGTATCAATGACTGATCAGAGCAATGGGTTTGAGCCTGAAATCACGGTCTTTATGTGCATCTATTGTGCGTACATGGCCGCCGATACGGCCGGTGCGCTGCGCATCAAGTACCCGGCCAGCATCAAACTGGTGAAGTTGCCGTGTACGGGTAAAACGGACGTGCGCTACCTGCTGGAGGCGTTCGAGCAGGGGGCCGATGGGGTCTGCGTGGTGGGATGCCCGATTGGGAACTGCCACCATGTGCATGGGAACGTGCGTGGGCTGGCGCGGGTGAAGTATACCAAGAAATTGCTGGATGAGATCGGGTTAGGCTGTGAGCGGCTGGAGATGTACTTCGTCTCCGGCGGGATGGGAATGACGTTCGCCAATGCGGTGCGAGAGATGACGGAGCGGGTGCGAGCGTTGGGGCCGAGCCCGCTAAAGAATGAACAATGGAATCAATGAATCAATGAACAAATGAAGGACGAGCAGTGAAAGGTAAGCAGAAATTTGATATTCAGGAGCGGGCGTTCAAGTTCGCGGTGCGGGTGGTGAAACTGGTCAATCGGTTGCCTCGTACTGTTGCCGGGTTCGAGATTGGCAAGCAGATTGTTCGGTCGGCAACCTCAATTGGGTCCAATGTGGAAGAGGCCGACGCGGCCGAGTCCAAGCGGGATTTCATCCACAAGATGAGCATTGCCCACAAGGAAACGCGGGAGACCCGCTACTGGCTGCGCACCATCAAAGCAGCGTTGCTCGACGATGACGAAGTTCGGGCTCTGATCCAGGAAAGTGACGAACTCATTCGTATCCTGTACACCATCGTCGAGAACGCACGTCAGAGTTCCCGCAGCAAGACGGGGCGCTGAGCCGTTGTTCATTGTTCATTGTCTCATTGTTCATTGACAGAGGGGTGTGTGACGATGGTCGGCGAGATTCCAGATAAAGATAGTGTGACCGGCGCGGTCATGGTCGTCGGCGGGGGGATCGCCGGTATCCAGGCGTCGCTGGACCTGGCCGAGGCCGGCTACAAGGTCTACCTGGTCGAAAACAAGTCGGCCATCGGCGGGCACATGGCGCAACTGGACAAGACGTTCCCCACCAACGACTGCGCCATGTGCATCGTCAGCCCCAAACTGGTGGACTGTGGCCGCCACCGCAACATCGAACTGCTGGTGGATAGCGATGTCGTTGGCATACACGGGAAGGCCGGGGACTTCACCGTTCGGGTGCGGACTCGCCCCCGTTACATTGATCTGGACAAGTGCACTGGCTGCGGCGACTGCGCCGACGTCTGCCCGGTGATTATACCTGGTCGCTTCGACGAAGGTCTGGCGGTCCAGCGGGCAGCCTACAAATTGTATCCCCAGGCAGTGCCCAATGCCTACGCCATCGAGAAGCGGGGCATCGCTCCTTGCCGCGACGCCTGCCCCGCCGGTCAGCGCGTTCAGGGCTACATCGCCCTCATCCGCGAGGGCCGCTACGAGGACGCGCTGCGGGTCATCAAAGAGGACAACCCCTTCCCCGGCATCTGCGGGCGCATCTGCAATCACCGCTGCGAGGACGCCTGCAACCGGGGCAAATTGGACCAGCCGATCAACATCCGGGCACTGAAGCGCTTCGTCACCGACAAGGTCTATGCCCAACCTCGGGTGGTGCCAGAGCCGGTTGAGCGCAGGCATGAGGAACGCGTGGCGGTCATCGGCGCCGGTCCCTGTGGACTCACCACTGCCCAGGACCTGTGCAAACTGGGATACGGGGTCACCGTCTTCGAGGCATTGCCCGTGGCTGGCGGGATGCTGAGGGTGGGAGTGCCCGAGTACCGTTTACCCTCCTGGATCGTGGACCGCGAGGTGCAGGACATCGTGGACCTGGGGGTGGAACTGCGGCTGAACACCTGCGTGGACAACCTGGATGACGTCTTCGCCGAGGGGTTCGACGCAGTGCTCATCGCCGTGGGGGCTCACGAGGGCATCCGCCTGCCCATCCCTGGGGCGGACCTGGAGGGGGTGCTGATCAATACCACGTTCCTGCGTGATGTGCGGCTGGGCAATGCGCCGGAGTTGGGGGAGCAGGTAGCGGTCATCGGGGCCGGGGACGTGGCGATGGATGTGGCCCGTACCGCCGTGCGGCTGGGGTCGGAGGTGCACCTTTACTACCGCCGCACCCGCGGGGAGGCGACGGCCGGCGAGGAGGAGATGCGTCACGCGGAGGAAGAGGGCATCGTCCTCCATTGGCAGGTCACACCGGTGGAGATCGTGCCAGCACCGTCTGTTCACGGCGGTGCGGGTGGAAACGGGCGCATGGCGGGCATGAAGTGCGTGCGCACCGAGCAGGGCTTGCCCGACGAGACGGGCCGCCGCCGGCCGGTCCCCATCCCCGGGTCGGAGCACTTCGTCCCCTGCGATAACGTCATCTTCTCCGTGGGCCAGCGGGCTGGTCTGGCTTTCATCCCGGAGAGCGCGGGCGTCGGTATCACCCGCCAGCAGACTATCGCGGTCAACCCCAACACCCTGGCCGCCACCCGCCCGGGGGTCTTCGCGGCGGGCGACGCTACCACCGGGACGGCGTTTGTCATTGAGGCGGTCGCCGCCGGACATCAGGCTGCCGAGTCCATCCATCGTTATCTGCGGGGGGAGGAACTGGAGCCGCCGCCCAAACCTGAACTGCCGGTGGTGGAACTGACGTGGGCGGAGATTGAGGAGCGGATAGCGCGAGGAGAGGTAAAGATTCAGCCCCGCGTGCTGGTGGACGAATTGCCGGCTGAGAAGAGGGTGTCCACTTTTGAGGAAGTGGTGGCGGGCTATACCGAGAGCCGCGCGCAGGCGGAGGCGGCCCGATGCCTGGCCTGTGGCATCTGTTCCGAGTGCCTCAGTTGCGTCTACGCCTGCCAGGCCGACGCTATCAACCACGATATGGTCGAACAGGTGCAGGACGTCCAGGTGGGCGCGATTGTCCTGGCCCCTGGGTACGAGACCTACCAGCCCCCCCCCCTCGTAGGGGGGGGGGGTGCGGAATACGGCTGGGGCCGCTATCCCAACGTAGTCACCGCGCTCCAGTTCGAGCGGCTCCTCAGTGCCTCTGGCCCCACACTCGGCCACGTGCAGCGTCCCTCAGACGGGGAGGCCCCGAAGCGGATTGCCTTCATCCAGTGCGTCGGCTCCCGCGATCAGACTCACGACTACTGCTCGGCCATCTGCTGTATGTACGCCACCAAAGAGGCCATTATGGCCTGCGAGCACGAGCCAGACACCCAGGTCGCCGTCTTTATGATGGACATGCGGGCCTTTAGCAAGGGGTACGAGGAGTACTACCGCCGGGCGCGGGAGCGATATGGCGTCCGGTACGTCCGCTCGCGCATTTCGTTTGTGAGGGAGGACCCCCGAACACATAACCTTATCTTGAAATACGTCGGGGAGCAGGAGGCAGGAGGCAAGAAGCAAGAAGCAAAGGAACAGGGGAGCACGCAACACGCAGCACGCAACGCACAGGTTGTCGAGGAAGACTTTGATATGGTGGTGCTCTCCGTGGGGATGGAAATCTCGGAGGGCGTGCGCGAGTTGGGGCGACGGTTGGGCGTGGAACTGGACGAGTACGGGTTCTGCCGCACGCTCCCCTTCCAGCCGCTCCAGACGAGCCAGCCGGGGATCTTCGCCGTGGGGCCGTTCCGCGAGCCGAAGGACATTCCCGAGTCGGTCGTCGAGGCCAGCGGCGCGGCGGCGGCGGCCGGGGCGATTGTGGCTCCAGCCCGCTGGACCTGCACGCAGGAGGTGGTGTATCCGCCGGAGCGGGACGTGAGCGAGGAGGAGCCCCGCGTCGGTGTTTTCGTCTGCCACTGTGGGTCGAACATCGGCGGCTTCCTGGACGTGCCGGCGGTGGCGGAGTATGCGGCGAGCCTGCCCGGGGTGGCGCACGCGGAGCATAACCTGTACACCTGTTCGCAGGACTCGATCCAGCATATCACGGAGCAGACGCGAGAACTGGGTCTCAACCGGGTCGTGGTTGCCTCCTGCACACCGCTGACCCACGAGTCGCTGTTTCAGGATAGCATCCGCCAGGCGGGACTGAACCCCGGCATGTTCCAGATGGCCAACATCCGCAATCAGTGCTCGTGGGTACACTCCGATGACTGGGAAGCGGCGACGGAGAAGGCCAGGGACCTGGTGCGGATGGCGGTGGCGAAGGCGCTGCGGTTGGAGCCGCTCCACAAGACCGCGGTGCTGGTGCAGAAGGCAGTCCTGGTTATCGGCGGCGGGGCGGCCGGGATGACGGCAGCGCTGACGCTGGCTGATCAGGGTTTCCCGGTGCACTTGGTCGAGCGGACGGAGCAGTTGGGTGGTAATTTGCGGAACATCAGGACGCTGGTGGATTGGGAGGCTGGCCTGGTGTGGCGCGACCCCCAGACGTTCCTGCAGCAACTGATCGAGCGGGTGGAGGGCCATCCCCAGATCACCGTGCACCTGCGGGGCGAACTATTGGATAGCGGTGGCTTCGTCGGCAACTTCACCTCACGGCTGCGCGTTCTCCCCTCCCGCCCCCCCTCGCTCCCCCCCAACTTTGGGGGGGAAGGTGGGGGAGGGGTCAGGGGTGGGGGTAGTGTGATCGAGGTACGCCACGGGGCGACGATTGTTGCGACCGGCGGCGTGGAGTACCGGGGGCCGGAGTACGGGTATGGGACGGACCCGCGTATCGTCACGCAACAAGAGTTTGAGGCACTGTTGGCAGGAAGCAGGAAGCAGGAAGCAGGAAGCAAGGATCAGGAGAGTGGAGAAGATCTGCAATCTGCAATCTGCAATCTGCAATCCGTTGTGATGATCCTGTGCGTTGGTCCGGCGGAGCGGTACTGCTCTCGCATCTGCTGCACGACGGCGATCAAGAACGCGCTGGCGCTCAAGCGACTCAATCCCGATGCGCATGTCACTGTGATATACCGGGACATCCGCACGTATGGCTTCAAGGAGCGGCTGTACCGGGAAGCGCGGCGCCAGGGTGTGATGTTCGTGCATTACGACTTCGACCGCAAGCCAGAGGTGCGGACTTCCCCCCCGGAGTTGGGGGGGACTGAGGGGGTGCGGACTTCCCCCCCAGAGTTGGGGGGGACTGAAGGGGTGCGGACTTCCCCCCCAGAGTTGGGGGGGACTGAGGGGGTGCGGACTTCCCCCCCAGAGTTGGGGGGGACTGAGGGGGTGCGGACTTCCCCCCCAGAGTTGGGGGGGACTGAGGGGGGGCTGCAGGTCTCAGTCTGGGAGCCAGTGTTGGGTGAGGAGTTGGTGCTTCATCCCGATCTGGTGATGCTCAGCATGCCAGTGGTGCCGCCGGAGGGGACGGAGGGACTGGCGACGCGGCTCAAGGTGCCGGTAGACCTGGACGGTTTCTTCCTGGAAGCGCACGTCAAACTGCGCCCTGTGGACTTTGCCAGCGACGGCGTGTTCATGGCCGGGATGGCTCATTATCCCAAGTTCCTGGACGAGGCGATCGTGCAGGCGCAGGCGGCCGCGGCTCGGGCGATGACAATCGTAAGCAGGGACGTGCTCGAGGTCGGCGGCATCGTGGCCCAGGTGGACGCGGAGAAATGCGTCGCCTGCATGACCTGCATGCGCATTTGCCCGTATAACGTGCCACAGATCCGGGTCGACCTCACTGGGGTGGGGGGCATCGTCGGCGCGGCCTACATCGAGCCGGCCCAGTGCCACGGCTGTGGCATCTGCGTCGCCGAGTGCCCGGCCAAGGCTATCCAGTTGCTCCGTTACCGTGACACGCAGGTAGAGGCGGAGATCGCGGCGCTGCTGGTGCCGGAGAAGGTGGCAGCGAGGCGTAGCATTACAGTGGATGAAACAAGTGACGCCGAATGACTGAGCGAGAATCTGCTGTTGCCTGGACGGACGAATCTGGAAACTTGCCTGATCCCAACGACAGATATGTGGCGTTCGCGGCCATTGTCACCTCAAACCCACGTGGGTTACGAAGGGTGGTCAAGAAGGCCAGCCGCAAGGCATCATCCAACTGGCCGACTTTGTCGCTGGAGCCGTGAGGTGTGAGTTTGAGGGCAGAGGCGAGTTCGTGGACTTGATCGAGCGTAGGATCGTCGCGGGGAAGGTGGTGAAGTGGCGGCAACTGGAGAAAAAGAAATGATAGAGAAACCGGCAGGCGTTTACCTGGTTGCCCAGGTGGAGTGCTGCATACAGCCGTCCCGCCTGGCCCCGGATTTACTCTCTATCTTGATAATAGTATAGCACAGCGTTCGCGTGCTGTCAACTGCCGTCGCCGAGCCCGGCCAAGGCGATACAAATGCTTCACTACCGGGATGTGCAACCCGATGAAGCAAAGGGGGCTTGGAGGCCAGAATAGGTACGCTAAGCGACACATCTGTCACTAAACTATAGGGCTCTACGCGGATTCGAGGGGTAGGGAAGGCATTTGCCCCACTCGAACGCTAGAATGCGCCAAGAACAGGGCGGGTTCCCCCACTTTGGGCCTAAAAGGTCGT
>Ga0315541_1001188_pt1 | contig 24982 bp, 15 predicted proteins | sample SalMarSW160190MG_FD_203095 | JGI IMG/M metagenome (GOLD analysis project Ga0315541, IMG submission 203095) | Salt marsh sediment microbial communities from the Plum Island Ecosystem LTER, Massachusetts, United States - Salt Marsh Sediment SW1601-190 ...
ACGGTTGTATGTATATTTTCATTCTGGAGTACCCATTTCAGTGCCGCTTTCGGGTTAATCGGTTTCGTTCTTTCTTTGTCCCAATAGGTACCGGCCATGGTTTTCATGGCAATGATACCGAGATCCGCATGGGCTGCATGCTGGATTGCTTCTTCAATGGCCTCCCTGTTTTTTATGCGGAAATTATAAGCTGTCATAACTACATCAAAGATTCCCGCATCCACCGCTGCACGAATGGCTTCATCCTGATACGAATGTGTGGCTATCCCAAGGAATTTTGCTTTTCCCTCCTGCTTCAATTTCTCCATTGCTTTTAACAGCGGTTTAAACAATACGGATTCTCTGCGGGCTGCAAAGGGTAAAATCAAAATATCAACATAGTCCACCTGCAATCGTTCAAGACTGCTTTCAGCATGATCCAGAAAGATCTTCGGATCCATATCCAGTCTGAATCTGCCATCCTGCTGTTCATAATAGTGATGTTCTCCAACGCTTGTTAACATTGTGAAAGAATTTCTGGGCCGCTCTTTCATTGCATTCCCCAGCATGATTTGATTGTTCCCATGAGTATAGGCTTCTGCGGTGGCAAAAAGCGTTACCCCTTCATCCAGAGCAAGCCTGACCAGGTTTTGATTGTTGGTGTATGCGGTTCCCATACTGACAACGGGCAGTTTGATCCCGGTTCTTCCAAGGGTGCGGTATAAAAATCTGTTTTCTTTTTCAGTGGATTTATAGCTAGCCAGGGATTGCGGGAAAGATTTGGAAATCAAGCCGGCACCGGTTACAGTCAGCAAACTATTTCGCAAAAATTTTCGACGGTTTTGCATGGTTGTTAGGTTTAGGTTATCCTCAGATTTAGGGACAAGTTAAGTCTTTCCCTTAAAGATGTCAAGGGCGATTTGGAAAACAGAGTGATACCTCAAAAAACTAGTGACAGCTTCCTATTTTATTAAAATCTAACATATTGTTTTACTGTATTTTAGTGAATTTAGAGGTAATTTCGAATGAAATAAAATCTTATGTAAACAACGTATAATCAATTAAATAAGAATATCTTTTGAAAAATTTAAATAGGAAGCTGTCACCATTTTTTTCGAAGAATTGGAAATGCTGAATAATAATGATAAGTGCAGAACGGATTATTGAGGTTGGCCGGTAATATTGAAACCGGCCACATAAAAATCCTTATCGATTTCCAGAGATCCTGGCTTTATATTTTCAAGAAAAGACCATCTGGTTTTGGGTTTCAGCCAAGTCTTATTTCCATTGAGGATAACTTTTACCGGCATATCAAATCCCCGGACAGAGTTTCCCCACCGGTATGCCAGCTGGTTATTCACAAACCGGTATTCCAGGGTAGGAATGCGCACATCACGTAGATACTGGTCAAAGAAGTGATTCAGATCATATTCGGTGTGCTCGTTCATATACCTTTCGATTTGTTCAGTTGTTACTGTCTGATGCCAGAAGGTTTTGTTCAAGCCTCTGAGAATCTTCCTCCACTGTTCGTCGTCATCAATAATCTGGCGCATGGTATGTAGCATATTAGCTCCTTTGGGGTACATATCCCCCGATCCTGAATAATTCACATCATATTTTCCGATAATTGGGCGGTCATTCCGGATATTGGATCGTACGCCGCGAAGGTATTCACCCCCTGCTTCCTTCCCGAAGAAGTAATCGACATAAAGACCTTCGGAATAGGCGATGAAGCTCTCATGGATCCACATATCCGCAATGTCCTTGTAGGTGATGTTATTGGCGAACCATTCATGGCCCGATTCATGGATGATGATAAAATCGAATTGATCGCCCCAGCCGGTTTGACTCACATCCCTTCCGCCATAACCGTTTTTATAGCCATTCCCATACGTTACCGAACTTTGGTGCTCCATTCCGGGATAGGGTACCTCAACCAGTTTATATCCGTCTTCATAGAATGGATAGGGACCGAACCAATGTTCAAAGGCCTTCAGCATCATGGGAGCCTGTTTAAAATGTTCTTTTGCTTTTTTCAGGTTATCCCGGAGGACATAGTAATCGCAATTGAGTTTTCCCAGCTCACCCTGGTAGATCTCTCCAAAATGAACATAATCACCCACATTAATATTCACGGCATAGTTGCTGATGGGATTGGCAACGAACCAGCTCCATGTTTTGGTACCGTCTTTTTTTTCTGTCATACCGCGAAAACGACCATTCGATACATCCATAAGGTTACCGGGAGTAGTTACAGTAATCAGCATACTATCCGGCTCTTCATACATATGGTCTTTGCACGGCCACCAGAGGCTTGCTCCTGCTCCCTGGCAGGCAGAAGCCACAAACGGATTCCCCCGGTTATCGTGTTTCCAGGCGATTCCTCCGTCCCATGGTGGTCTCTTATTGACTTTTGGTTTGCCGCCATAAAAGACGGTAATTTTTTTTATAGCACCAACCGGTTGTTTCTCTGCCAGATCAATAAACCAGGCATTCCCATCCTGAGTGAACTTCTGCTCTTTATCATTTTGAAGGATTTTTTGGATCGACATAGGCGGCTGCAGATCAATTTGCATCCGGTTATTCTCTTCAAGCACCTTGTAATGTACAGTAACACTTCCGGTAAGACTACTGTCTGAAGGATCTACCGTTACATCCAGGTGGTAATAGGTTAGTTTCCACCAGGCTCTTTCTGGTGTTATTGAACCCCGCAGGGTATCCTGTCGTGTAAATTCCCTGGTTTGTGCTGAAAGCAATCCGCAGGCCAGAAAGAGAAATAACATTGAATATACAGTTCGAGTTTTGTTCATGGTCGTATTCCTGCAGTTCTTTTTATAAAGGTAGGATATTCCTGTTTATCATTCAATATGCTGATGTATATAATGAACAACCTGATGTCGTTATGACGAACATAACAACATGGATTATCATTCGATAAAACCCAGTTTTTTTGCCCTTATCTCCCGGTTTTTTCTTACCAGGAGCAGCATGTCCTTAGCATCATCCATTTATCCATTATAGGTTACTATTTTTTTTCATTTTCACAAACGGATTGAATGGAAAAGCCTTCCTACATGTAAGCCAGTCGGGCTTTGAAACCCACTTGGTGAGCCTGGGCATGGTCACCAAGACGTGGCCAGTTTAGCCTGTCCCTAAAAAACTCACGGGATGACACTGGGTGTGCCCCTCCGAGTCACCCCGTGAGCAGCTACAAATCACCCCGTGAGCAGATTTGTCACCCTATGATTAGAAACAGTTGGATTTGAATACGGGTTGAGGTATATTTATAAATCCAACCACAAAACGATCTAAAATACATCTATTATGAATAAGACAAACCTGTTTCTCAAAGCCGCAGTCTGTATGTTTTTCTTCCTGCTGACGGCAGGCAGTGCGTTTGCCCAGTTACAGGGATTTCAGCTGGTCAACGAACCCATTGACATCAGTCCCGATTTCCAGGATTTCAAAAACACTTATTACCTTGCCAACAAACTGGTCAGTTTTGATCCTGAAACGGGGCATGGGAAATTATCCTATGAACGGTACGAATATGCCACCCGTATGGCGTTCGACAACATGATGGGTGGTTTACGACCGGTCCCGGCTAATGAGTTTCCCCAAAATGAGTATGAGGCTGCCCCGGAGTTACCTTTTATTATTGAATTTTCATCCCCCCGTACCATACGCATCAGGGCCAAATCCGGTTTTGAACCCTCAAACCGGGAGGAATCCCTCATGCTGATAAATGGCAAGGCACCGGTTGACAATTCCTGGAAGTATTCCAAAACCGATAAAGGGCACCAGTACACGTCGAAATACGGGAAAGTCGTCATTGAGACAGATCCCTGGCATGTAGTATTTTACGATACCGGCAACAAATTGTTAACGTCGACAATGCATTATACCGATGCTTCAACGACGTTTACACCTGTCCTGCCCTTCTCCTTTGTGCGACGTGCCAGTGATTACTCAAGGAGTTTCTCAGCAGTATTTACCTTGTCAGCGAACGAGAAAATCTTCGGATGCGGTGAGTCGTTCCAGTCATTCGACAAGCGGGGACAAAAAGTGGTATTATGGGTTGATGATGCAAACGGTGTGCAGAACGAAACGATGTATAAACCGGTTCCGTTTTATATCAGCAGTCGGGGATACGGTGTCTTTATGCATACTTCCACTCCCATCACATGCGATTTCGGGAAATATTTCAGTGGAGCCAATGCCATGATGATCGGTGATGAAGCGCTTGACCTTTTCATTTTTATTGGTGAACCAAAAGATATCCTGGATGAGTACACCAACCTGACCGGAAAACCCGAAATGCCACCACTCTGGTCGTTTGGTTTCTGGATGAGCCGTATTACCTATTTCTCGCAGGAAGAGGGTCTTGCTGTGGCGGATAAACTACGTGTGTACCGGATTCCGGCCGATGTACTTCATTTCGATACTGGCTGGTTCGAAACCGATTGGCGATGCGATTATCGGTTTTCTCCCTCGCGTTTTGAAGATCCGGAGGGCATGATCCGGGAATTAAAGGAGAAGGGTTTGCGGACCTGTTTATGGCAGCTACCCTATTTCGTTCCCAAAAATTCGTTATTCCCGGAAATTATTGAAAAGGAGCTGTATGTAAAAAATGCGAAAGGGAAGCTTCCATACGAAGATGCCGTTCTGGATTTTTCAAATCCTGAAGCAGTCAGCTGGTACCAGGGGAAAATCAAAGGATTACTTGACCTGGGAGTAGGAGTGATCAAGGTTGATTTTGGCGAAGCTGCTCCCGCCAACGGTGTGTATGCTTCAGGGCGTACCGGTTTCTATGAGCACAACCTCTATCCGCTGCGGTATAATAAAGCCGTTTCCGATATTACTAAGGAAGTAAACGGGGAGCGCATCATCTGGGCACGCAGCACGTGGGCAGGAAGTCAGCGCTACCCGGTGCATTGGGGAGGAGATCCTGCCAATACCAATACAGCCATGGCAGCTACCCTGCGCGGTGGATTGTCACTCGGGGTATCCGGATTTTCCTTCTGGAGCCACGACATCGGAGGATTCGTATTAAAAACCCCCGAGGATATTTATCGCCGGTGGACTCCCTTCGGTATGCTGACCTCCCATGTCAGGAGTCATGGTGCTCCTCCAAAAGAACCCTGGGAATACGGGGAAGATTTTATGGATGCATTCCGTATAGCTGATGAGATGCGGTATAAACTGATGCCCTATATTTATGCACAGGCCAAAGAGTGTACCGAAAATGGATGGCCCATGCTACGGGCACTGTTTGTTGAATTCCCTGACGATCCGGGAAGCTGGCTGATTGATAACCAGTACCTTTTTGGCAGCGACATGCTGGTGGCTCCACTGCTGGAAGAAGGTAATTCACGGGATATCTATCTACCCCCGGGAGAATGGATCGATTACCAGACAGGAGAAACCTATTCCACTGGATGGCATCATATCGAAGCCGGTGAGATACCCATTGTTATAATGGTTCGTGACGGATCAGTGATTCCCCATATCAAACTGGCACAGTCAACCCGGTTCATGGATTGGTCTGAACTGGAACTGAAAGTATATGCTGTTTCCGCAACAGCAGTTACAGGGAAACTGTGTCTGCCGTCTGAAGATGTGTTAAAAGAGATTACATTGATTAAAGACGGGAATCAATTTCGTATTCACGGTGATCCCTACAATGGTAGGGTAGGTTATAAAATAACATACCGGGACTGATATCCTTTTGGATTGTGAAGGATAGGAGGTTTGTTTTTTTATCGGTCAGACCGGATTCCACGGTACCGTCTGACCCATTCCGGGTCTGACGGATGGGGATTATTGCCCACTGACTTTCCTATTCATCGCCTGGTGTGTTAACCCTGACATATATAATTGATAATCAATAGATTTCAATTATGTATCGTCATTATTCATGCTGAATGCATGAATAATCCGGGTTAAGGTCAATGGTAAGATTTTCCTTGAATGACTTTTGACAGCCCCTCCACTGGTTCATCTTTATTCGTAACGTATTTTCAAAACTCTGGAGGGTATTAGGAGTCACCCCGTTTATCTAAACAATTTCTTTCCTGATGATTGGGAGGAAAGGATGCTTATTCCCCCGGTAACATATTATAGACGCCTTCAATTAAAATATCCTTTAGTCCTTCATCCAGCACCTCGGCATATTCCTGGAGTATAACACCTATATTGACCGGGATCTTACGAAAGATTAAATTTTCTCCCTTCTCATCAACCAGGGACAGCACATAATAGCGGTTATTTTCCCTGATCAAAGCCTGGCTTGGAATGGCGGGTGCTTCACGCTGGCAGGTTATGGTTTCGGTTTCGACAAACAACCGGTTCACAAGAGTACTCCGGTCTTCAGCTTTGATCTGAGCAATGCACAGTACCGTTTTAGAATCCGGGTCGATCGATTTTCCGATATGGCTCAGTATAGCCTCAAATACCCTTTCCATATTATCCGGGTTATAATAGAGCACTGGTTGACCGACCACCAAATTTTTCAGGTCTTTCTCAAAAACATGTATGTTAAGCTGAAATTGATCGGGATCGATCAGTTCCATAACCGTTGCCTGGGGTTCAATAGACTGTCCCAGTACCAGATCCTGTTTAGCGACAAATCCATGAATGGGTGAATAGACAGGTGCAAGGGGAACGATGGTCCCCTTCTCAACCTGTAAAGGATCGATATTAATCATCTTTAACCGCGCCTTCAACCCTTCAGCTTTCAGGAGAAAGCTTCTATATTCACTCTCGGCAGTGATAAAATCTTTCTGTGCAGTGATCTGTTCTTCAGATAGTGCTTTCTGCCGTTCATAGTTGGCTTTCAATGATTTCAACTGATTAAATGTTTCGCCATACTCTTGCTGAAGCAAAATGATCTCATTGCTTTCAAGGGTGAATAACAACTGGCCTTTGTTAATGTAATCGCCAACCGAAAGGGTAACCTGTTTTACCCTTCCGGGGGTCAGTGTGCTGATCTTTACCCAACCGGAGGGTGATGCGACAACATACCCATTGGCATTGATCACGTTTTGGAACATCCTGGGTAAAGGTTCTCCGAGTCTCATCCCGGACGATTCAAATTGCTCCTTTGTGATGACTATTTCCATAGATTCCTCTGCAGCAGGTCCTGATGCCTCCGTATTTAAATCCCTTGCATCGTCCTGGTTCCTCTTGTGACAGGAGGGTAAGGAAACAGATGCCAGCATAACAACAAGCAAAATATAGTTTACGTTCCGTTTCATATTGTTACTATTTTGTTTTTAGATGTATTTTCACCTGACCTTTCATTATTGCATAGCTGTTAACCTGAGTCAGAGTGTCAGGTAATTGATCTCAAGCACCACCTCGTTGTATTCATACAGGTTATCCAGGTAATTCAGTTCGATCTCGATAGCACTATCTATGCTCTGGGCAAATTTAAAAAAGTCAATCTCTCCTGCAGCATAGCTTTCCTGCGCAGACCGGATCAGCTGGTCTGCCAGGTGCTTCCCTGTTTGCTCATAATATTGAATAGACTCTCTGTATTTTTCAAGTCCGGTCATCATTTCGGAAACTTTGTTTTCATACACACGGATATAATTAGCCTTCAGGTTTACTGACGATTCCCAGGCGTACCGCTTTGCTTTCACTTTTGCCCTCTGCTCGCTGAAAAACAGGGGAATCTCAAGACCTACCTGGAAGCCCTGATAGTTTCTTGAGCCCGGGTATTTATTGGTCCCGTTGAAGTAACTGAGGGTCATATCGGGTAGAAACCTGTTTTTTTCCACCTTTAATTCTGCATCCTGGAGCAGGATGGCATGTTGCAGATAGTGTAATCCGGGATCTGATGCCACCCCTTCAGATTCAACGACCAGTTCCTTGAGCGGTTCATTGGGTATAGTGAACAGGCTATCGTAATTCATTAAAGTCGCCAGGTTGGCAAGGGCAATATCGATGTCGTATTGAAATTGGTTTTGCATGATCCGGACCTGGTTGTATTTTGACTGGGCATTCAGCATTTCAAGATAGGTAATTTCACCCTGGTTAAAACTGAACTCTGCAGCAGTGGAAAACCGACGGTAAATGCTGTCGATCAGACGGTACTGTTGCTGCTTATTTTGAAGATAGATAACAGTATAATAAGTTTTTGAAACATCCCTGGTTAGCACTCTTTTCCTCTTTTCGAGTTCATCTTTTGCCATATTGAAATCGATAGTATTTGCTTTTCGCTGTGTAAAATAAGTGGTTGGAAAATCAAAGCGCTGTTCGGCTCCAAAAACGCCGATCGGGTAGTCATTTTTCGCGATGTTATTTTCATCGTAATTGAAATAGAGGGTTGTCTGATCGATAGCAAATGCAGTTCTTATAAGGGCTTTGCTTTCTTCGGCTTTTGAACGGTATGCTGCCAGCTCCATGTTGTTCCGGTAAGCGATATCAAGAGCATCGGTAAGGATTAATGTATACGGCTGATCCATGGATTGTGATGCTGGTTGAGACTGAGCAAATGCAGGGATCAATAACAGAAGGATCAAAGAAACGATTTTTCTTCTCTTGAATTTTGGAGGCCAAAGTTGTATGCCGGTAATTTCATCGAAAATGCTGTACAGCAGTGGCAGTGCCAGCATGGTCAGCATGGTGGAAGTAACGAGACCGCCAATAACAACTGTGGCCAACGGGCGCTGTACTTCGGCACCTGCTGAGGTAGAGATCGCCATTGGCAGAAATCCCAGAGCTGCAGCAGCGGCCGTTAGCAGAACAGGACGAAGCCGTTCGCGTGTTCCCTTCAGAATACGTTCGCGCATATCGGTGATACCCTGCTCTTTCAATTCCTTCAGGTGTTCAATCAGAACGATACCATTTAATACAGCGACACCAAACAGGGCGATAAAACCGATACCAGCCGAAATGCTGAAAGGCATACCCCTTATCCATAGCAGGGAAACACCTCCGACAATGGATAGAGGAACAGCCGAGAAAACCATTCCTGCCTCTTTGAAGGATTGAAAAGCGAAATGAAGGAAAATAAAGATCAACAACAGGGCAATGGGTACAGCAATTTTCAATCTTCCTGATGCATTGCGAAGGTTTTCGAACTGACCACCGTAATCGACAGAATAGCCTGTGGGCAGGTCCAGTTGCTTGTCCAGGATTGCGCTTATATCATTCACCACGGATTCCAGGTCACGATTCCGCACGTTCACGCTTACTACGACCCTTCGATGCGTATTATCCCTGGAGATTTTTGCAGGGCCTGTTGCGTATTCAATATCAGCCAGTTCTCTTAAAGGTACCTGTTTACCATTCGGCAAGCTTACCTGAAGGTTTCTAATGTGTTCTATATCGTTGCGGAATTCGGGTTGAAGGCGTGCCACCAGGTCAAACCGTTTCTCACCTTCAAACACACTTCCACCAATGGCTCCACCAAATGCCATGGTAAGATACCGGTTCAGTTCTTCGATTGAAAGTCCATAATAAGCAATCTTATTTCGCCTGTATTTCACACTCATCTGGGGCAGCCCTGCGGTCTTTTCCAGGATTATATCTGAAGCTCCCGGGACACCGGCAATCAACTGTTTGACTTCAAGGGCTTTCTCGGCCAGGATTTCAAGATCCTCCCCAAAGATCTTTATTGCCAGGTCAGCACGTACACCGGTTATTAATTCGTTGAACCGCATTTCGATTGGTTGGGTGAACTCATAATCAATACCGGGAATCACAAGCAATGCCTCTTTGAAATTATTCGCCAGTTCCTCCTTGCTTTCTGCCGTAATCCATTCCTTTTTAGGCTTGAGTTTGATGATCATGTCAATCTCCTCCATGGACATTGGATCTGTCGGCACCTCAGCGGCACCGATCCTGCATACAATCTGATCCACTTCAGGAAACTGATAGATCAGGATATTTTCCATCCTGGTGGTTGTTTCAATTGTTTTTGAAAGGGATGTACCCGTTTTCAGGACCGGCTGGATCACGAAATCACCTTCATCCAGTGTCGGTACGAATTCACCACCCATTCTTGAGAAGATGAAACCCGTAAAAATCAATGATGCAATTGCCAGTCCAAAGATCACACTTTTATGGTCATAAGACCACCTGATTACAGGATCATAAGAGCGGTAAAACAGGTTCATGATAAAACGGGTCAAAGCGAATTGTTTCTCTTTTTCAGGCCGGAGGAAAAGGGAGGAAGCTACCGGCAACCAGGTGAGTCCGAAAAACATAGCACCCAGAAGGGCAAAGCTGAATGAAAGAGCCATGGGGCGGAACATTTTTCCTTCAACCCCGCTCAGCGAAAGAACCGGGATGAAAACAATAAGGATGATCACCTGTCCGAAGATGGCTGAATTCATCATTTTGGATGCACCGTTATATGTGATCCGGTCCATGATCGTCTGACGCTCATCACCCATTGCTCCGGCAAGCTCATTCTGGTTAACGGTAAGCCGGATGGCAATAAATTCAACAATGATCACTGCTCCGTCGATGATGATACCGAAGTCGAGTGCTCCAAGACTCATCAGGTTAGCATCAATCCCAAAGATGTACATCATCGAGATGGTAAAGAGAAGGGAGAGCGGAATAATCGAAGCGATCACCAAACCCGAGCGCAGGTTACCCAACATCAGGACCACTATAATGAGGACGATCAAACATCCGAAGAGCAGATTCTCAAACACGGTTAAAGAGGTCTTATGGATCAATTCGCTCCGTTCGAGGATCGGATTAATGTAGATTCCTTCAGGAAGTATGTTCTGAACTTCAGCTACTCGTTTTTTCACGGCATCGATCACCTTGTTCGAATTGGCGTCTTTCAGCATCATGATCTGCCCCATGACCTTTTCTCCCTCACCATTTGCTGTGATTGCCCCGAACCGGTTAGCACTCCCGAAACGAACCATTGCGACATCCTTGATCAGGATTGGCACTCCGCTGGTATTGGTGATGACAATATTTTCAAGATCCTCGAGCGATTTTACCAGTCCATCACCCCGGATGAAATAACTCTGGTTTTGTTTTTCAATGTAGGCACCTCCGGCTACACTGTTATTCTGCTGCATTGCATTGTACACTTCAAGCAACGAAATTCCCAATCCCTTGATTCGTTCCGGATTGATGGCTACCTCGTATTGTTTAAGGTACCCTCCCCAGGTATTCACCTCCACGACTCCCGGGATGCCGGAAAGCTGGCGTTTCACTATCCAGTCCTGGATGGTGCGTAGCTCCATGATTGAATAGCTGTTTTCATATCCCGGTTTTACATCCAGGATATACTGGTATATTTCTCCAAGTCCGGTAGTGATCGGACCCATTTCAGGCGTCCCAAAACCTTCTGGAATATTGGCGGATGCGCTCTTAATTTTTTCTGCAATCAGCTGGCGTGGCAGGTACGTGCCCATTTTATCTTCGAAAACAATAGTGACTACCGACAGACCAAATTTGGAGATTGACCGGATCTCTTGTACACCGGGAAGGTTTGACATCTCAAGCTCAATCGGGTAGGTGATAAATTGCTCCACATCCTGGGTTGACAGGCTGGTAGAAGTGGTGATCACCTGTACCTGGTTGTTGGTGATATCGGGCACAGCTCCAACGGGGATCTGAAGGATGGCAAACACACCAAATCCGGCTACACTGATGGTAACCAGGATCGCAATAAGCTTGTTCTTAATACTGAAATTGATAATTCGGTTAAGCATGCTGGATTTATATTGTTAATGGTCGGAGTTTTGAAATTATTTAGAATGCGAATATAACGATATCGCTGTAATTTTTCTTACTTCACCTGCTCCCGTTTCAAATGAAATGCCCGGATTTATTGTTACCGTCTGACCCATTCGGGGTCTGACGGATAGGGTTTCCAGCCAATTACCTTCCTAACCCTTTCATTTTATATTGAGATTTCAGGTTATATTATTTATAAATCCAAACCTTGTCCCCCTTTTGTAAAGGGGAAATAAAGGGGGATTTTAACCTAATGCCATACTGATTTATGGGTTAAGCCAACAAAAGAACAACTAACCGGGGGGGCTGGCGAGGCCGGCCAGGCGGTCCCCTCCGAGTGACCCGGTGAGTAAAAACAGTTGGATTTGATCATGGGTTGAAGTATATTTAAATCCTGCAACCGAAATGTTCAAAATGACCCATGTCATTCATACGGAAAACCTCACCAAACATTACGGGGACGTACATGCTGCAGAGGATGTTACTTTGCACATAAAAAAGGCGGAGATCTATGGTTTTCTTGGGCTGAACGGAGCGGGTAAAACAACCACCATCCGGATGCTCCTGGGAATGATCCGGCCCACCATGGGAACTGCTTTCCTGTTTGGCCAGAAGGTAGGTCCGGGGAATCTTGATCTCTGGAACCAGGTGGGACACCTGGTGGAAACACCCTATTCCTATCCGGAACTTACAGTAATGGAAAACCTGGAGATCTACTACCGGCTCAGGTTATTAAAAGATCCGGGACTACTGGCAGACGTGGTGGAGAAGCTTCATCTTGGCCAGTACAGGAATACCAAGGCGAAACACCTTTCTCTCGGGAATGCCCAGCGATTGGGTATTGCCAAAGCAATGATCCATCACCCCGGCCTGCTCATCCTGGATGAACCGGCCAATGGCCTGGATCCTGCAGGGATTGTCGAAATCAGGGAATTGCTCAGTGACCTTGCCGGGAATCATGGTGTGAGCGTCTTTATCTCCAGTCATATCCTGGGTGAGATCTCCCGGTTTGCCACCCGCATCGGGATCATCCATGAGGGACATATGATTTATGAATCGGACATTGACCGGTTGGACCAATCCAGGCGCAGGTCGCTGCATGTGGAGACACTGGATAATGAACAGGCTCATGAAATCCTTTCCAGTGCCGGTTATTCAGCAGATTTTTTATCCGACGGATCCCTTGAGGTATCCGGTGAAGCAGCTATTAACCATCCCGAAAAAATTTCCGCTTTGCTTGCATCACAGGGACTTGCACCGAAAAAGATATTGGTTGAAGAGGAAGACCTGGAGCATTTTTTCCTGCGGCTCATTCAAACCAGTAAACCATCATCATGAAAGCAATTCAGGCAGCATTGTGGATGGAGGTCCTGAAAGTCAGGCGGACAACAATATTTCCCATATCTATGTTCTTCTTCGTCTTCATGGGAATTGTGATGGGATTATTGATGTTTGTCTCCCAGCATCCTGAAATAGCAAGCCGGTCGGCAACGCTCAGTGTTAAAACTTCCTTTCTTGGAGAATTCAGTTGGGCTGCCTACAATGACTTACTGATCCAGATCATCCTGACCGTCGGAGTCATTGGTTTCGGCATCATTACCAGCTGGGATTTCGGGAGGGAGTTCTCCGACAGGGTGGTCAAGGATCTTCTTGCCCTGCCGGTTCCCCGTTTCACGATTATCCTTGCCAAGTTGATCATCCTGTTTTTTTGGAGTATGATCCTGTCGGTCATTGTTCTTGTGGCTGCCATTCTTACCGGGCTGGCTGTGCGTATTCCCGGTTGGACAGCGGTAGACTGGTTCCCCTTCCTGTGGAATTATATTGTTTGTACTGTCTTAAATGCCTTGCTGATCACCCCGGTAGCCTTTGTCGCCAGTGCGGGGCGGGGGTATTTGCTACCCATAAGCTTCATTATCCTGATCATGATCCTGACACAGTTGCTGTTTGTTGGCCTGCCCGGGGCTGCTTTCTGGTTCCCCTGGGCTCTTCCCGCCCTGTTCAGCGGGGTGGCTGGAGAAGCGATGCCCCAACCCGGTTTCATCAGCTACCTTATATATGGTTTAACCGTTCTTGCCGGGTTGTTCGGAACGATTGCCTGGTGGCAGTACGCGGATCATAAATAGGGTGTTTCTCGTCGCCCGACTCAAACTTGGGTGACGAGTTTTTGGTATCCTGAAAATATGCAGAACGACAACAACAAATGAGTCCCGGAGGGACTGAAAGATTTTTACCCCATTGGTCAGACGGAGTAAAACTATCTATTGTATTATCTTTATAAAAAGCTAACCTTGAAAACCTCCATTGTTATGTACAAGATCAGAGTAATACTGACATTAGTTGTCATAGCACTAACTGCTAAACAGTCATTTGCCGAAGGTTATGAAAACTTTAAAGTTGCCGTATACTGCCGTGCTTACGAGGTGGAAAAAATGAGCGATCTGAACTGGCTGGAGACGGTCTGGGATGAGCTGTTGAAACAGGTGCATGTGGATAAGGTCTACCTGGAAACGCACAGGGACCTGCTGATAGTTGACGAAAAAACCCTGGAAGCAGCGATTGACTTTTTCAGGGACAGGGGCATTGAAGTGGCGGGTGGCATCACCTATACCATCGACGAAAGCAACAATTTTGAAACGTTCTGTTATACCAATCCCGACCACCGTGCAAAAGTTAAGGAGATAGCCACCTACACAGCCCGTTTCTTTGATGAAGTCATCCTGGATGATTTCTTTTTCACAAATTGTAAATGCGACCTGTGTATCGAGGCAAAGAAAGAGATGAGCTGGACAGAATACCGGTTGAAGTTGATGAAAGATGCAGCAGTTGACCTGATCCTGAATCCGGCAAAAGCAGTTAATCCGGATGTTGAGGTGGTGATCAAATATCCCAATTGGTATGAACATTTCCAGGGACTGGGTTTCAACCTGGAGGAACAGCCTGCATTGTTTGACGGCCTTTATACCGGAACCGAAACCCGGAACCGCACAGGCAACCAACATTTGCAACAGTATCACGGCTATGCCATTTTCCGCTATTTTGAAAACATAAAACCGGGTCAGAACCGGGGCGGATGGGTGGATACGGGCGGTTCAAATCCACTGGACCGGTATGCCGAACAGTTGTGGCTGACACTTTTTGCTAAGGCTCCTGAAATTACCCTGTTTGACGTCCGTCAGTTGGATTCTCCCTTCCGCGAAGATACACAGGCAGCCTGGCAGGGTACAGGTACCAGTTTTGATTTTGATAAAATGAAAAAACCACTCAGGCAGGAGGATGGGTCGATGTACGAACCAACAAAGTTTTCCAGGGTTGCCGGCTATTCACTGGAAGTGGTTGACCAGGTTTTGGGATCACTGGGCAATCCGGTCGGAGTAAAAAGTTACAAGCCATATCATTCTTCAGGTGAGGATTTTCTTCAGAACTACCTGGGAATGATCGGAATCCCGATCGATATCGTCCCTGAATTCCCGGAAGGGGAAGAGATGGTCCTGCTCACAGAATCTGCCGTGTTTGATCCACAGATTGTTGAGAAAATAAAAAAGCAGCTGAGATCGGGTAAACGGGTCACAATAACCTCAGGACTGTACAAAGCACTCCAGGGTAAAGGCATAGAAGATGTTGTTGAGCTGGTTGTTACCGACCGCAGGGCGAATGTGAAAGAATTCAGGGCCGGTTGGGGGCCGACAACCTCCATTGATCGTGAAATCATCATACCGCAGATCCAATACCTCACCAACGATTCATGGGAGGTGGTGTCAGGATTGGATGACACCAACGGCTGGCCAATTTTACACCGGGCTGATTACTCCACAGGCCGGCTCTTTGTCCTGACCGTACCGGATAATTTTATCGATTTTTACAACATGCCGGCTGCGGTTTTGAACAGTCTCAGGCAGAACACTGCAGGAGACCTTGATGTAACCCTCGAAGGGCCGGCTGAGGTCAGCCTGTTTGTTTATGATAATCATTCCTTTGTTGTCGAATCGTTTTTGGATGAACCGGTTACGGTAAACATCGTATTAAGCGGGGAATATAAACAGATAGCAGATGTTGTTACCGGGGAAGAAATCCCCGGGACCTTCCGTGAAGCATTTGTCTTCCGGAACCGGAAATTCGGGAAAGATGTAAATCTGTTTGAAGTAACCCTCAAACCGCATTCCTTTAAGGCGTTTGCGTTTTAGTTTTTCCTATCGGTCAGACGGACTATAGCCGTCAGACCGAATTCCACGCTACCGTCTGACCCATTACGGGTCTGACGGATGGGGTTTCCGTTTTATATCAGTGATCCTTTTCCAGATGTTGCAGCGTTTACACTTCGTTTACACCCCACCAGCTTTTAATATCATTCCATGCAACGATCTCCGGCTTTTTAAACTTATGTTGTACATCCTCCAGTCGTTCCCCCCTGATCTCAATCTCACTCACAGCCGATGGTTTCATCCCGGATTGAATTGCACTGGTAAAGGTAGGAATTTCGGTTTTATCAAATCCCATAACATGGGCGGCCACCATATCGGTCGCTAACGGATTGGTTCCTGCTATGATCAGATCGGTCTTGACCAGATCGCCGTCTGAAGGCCCGTTACCTTCCATGGCCGTTGACCCATCAATGACAACCAATCCCGGGGTGCATGCTTTTACCATATCCAGGATTTCAAAGGCAATACCCGGAGATTCTTTATCTGCTGCCATGGTATGTAAGCAGGACCTTACGGAGCAGTAGACACTTCCCGGATAGAGACCGATAAGGTTTTTCATCCCAAGGGTAACCGTAGCCAACACATGGGTTTTCATCATGGGTACAGAACACAGCAGGTCAATATCAGTGAGCGATTTGTGTACGGTGATTTTATCGAAAACAAATCCGTCCGGCACTTCCACTTCTACCAGTTCACCGGAATGAAGGTTAATCAGTGGAATATTCATTGATTCCGCCAGTTCTGTATATCCGAGCTGGTCAAAAACATATTGTTGCATGGGATCCAGTACTTCGGGTTTTGTCGTGTGGAATATTTCTCCATCCGTAAAATTGAATCCGGGTGCAGCAGCCGAGCCCTCTCCAATGCATACTTCCTTCCCGGCCTTTTTCATCAGTAAAGCCAGATTCTCAATGACTTCCTTTTTGGTAGTACTGTTTGGATCCGGGCTGACAAGGTTGGGCTTCAGCATGATGCGCTGCTTATTCCTTGTAACTTCATTGATCCCGCCAAGCAGGTCAATTGCCTTTTCAACCGCATAACCGATGTTATCGTTTTTAATTTTTACAATACTTACTACGGGTTTGGCATCTTTGAAGCTACAACCTACTGTAAATGCGAGGGTACCGACAAAACTGGTGACGACGAAATCCCTCCTGGAAATGGTTTTGTGTGCCATATGTTCTTATCTTATCAATTGATTTAACATCGTCTAATATTATTCTTTCCAGCAAGTTACAACAATATCTGTTCAAAGGCAATTATATCCCCATCGGTCAGACGGACTTTAGCCGTCAGACCGAATTACACATTTTCGGCTGGACGCCAATTGGATAAGTGAAAATGATTCTAATTTATGAAGTGGAAAGTTATAATAGCCCCGTCAGGGGCGGCATGTTTTTAGGATAAGACCAACATAGTAAATCGGTCAAACTGCGAACAGAATGCAAAGGGAAAACTGACCATTGACCGGAATACACCAGGCGATAATTAAAATCCCCCTTTGATTCCCCCTTTGAAAAAGGGGGACGAGATTATGATTCCACCTTACTGGTTGGGATTATAATCCAGCCCGGGTATTAAACTTCCTGCCTTCTTTTTTGCACATCAGTTGAATGACCTGGCGCCCGGACAGGGCGGACATCACGGTACCCATAAAGGGTGCTGTCCACTGGCCAATCATCTGCAATCCTTCAAGCCCCGGAAGGGTACGTATAGGTTCACCATTTCCCATGTTATCCGGTGTAACGTACCATCCGTCGGGTGATCCTTTCCAGTTGCCCGTGTAACGGGTAAAGGTGGCTGGAGTGGGCACATCAATCACTTCCACCTGAGAAGCTAATCCGGGCCATCGCCTGTCAAGTTGTCGAATCGTATAGTCTGCAATCCGTTTCTTCTCTGCTTTGTATTCTGCCTTGTTCTTATAGAGTTCCTCCCAGGGTGCGTATTCAGTATCATACCATACCTCCACTGCAGATTTGCCCTCCGGAGCCATGGATTTATCAAAACAGTGGTGGAACACGGTCAGCCACCGGTATTCCCGCCTGGCCATAGTGATCGGTTCATCGGCCTCAAAAATGATGCAGTGGGGTTCCTCAGACAGATCCCGGTTCACACCCATCATCACCTGCAGAATGGGTTTCACAGGGATCCACTTCTCATACATGTTCCTGATCTTCTCACTGATATATTTCCCTTTCAGGATATCATAAATGAGTGTATGTCCGTCACCAGCCCATATCACCTGATCAGCCATGTGCTGTGTGCCATCTTCCAGCGTAATACCTACCACACGGTTATTTTCTATGATCAGGTCTGTTACACGGCTGTTCACCTGGATCTCCCCTCCAAGCTCTTTATACAATTCAGCAATATGATACACCACTTGTTGTGAACCCCCAAGTGGCGCTCCAGCCTCCATCACCCCGCTTTTTACAAATCCTGCAAGTGCTACTATAGGGAATTGCTTCATGGGCCAGCCGGGAGCATCCACGATAAAACGAATCGCTTCGCGAAGAAAAGGATCCTTGAACCGGGCCGCGAATTGCTGGATGGTCATCTTGTTGTATTTGCCAAACGTCCTGAACAGCGGAAGGAATGCAGAAAACAACCGAAGTGAATCCCAAATATTCCTGAGCGCTTTTGGGTTTAAAGAGATCCCTTTCATCATGTCGGGCCCGAAGATAAGGTGAGTAAATTCCCGGATCAGATCGGCATCCTCCGGCGAAATGGCTAGCAACTCCTCTTTAAACTTTTTCCTGTCGGTTGAAAAGATGAGTTTCTTCCCCATGCCTTCGATCCGGGCAATATGATCGTGGTAGTGGAATGTAAACTTCGAAGGAATACCCAGCTCCTTCCACATTTCATGGATGGGGCCGGAGAGGGAGCCAGTCAGCATGTGCATGCTGATATCAAATGTATATCCCTTACGCTCCCAGGCGGTACAAAGTCCTCCCGGTATGCTGTTCATCTCGAATATGGATGTCTGGTAACCATTAATCCGGGAATAGAAACCGGCTGACAGGCCCGAGATACCGGCTCCTACAATAAGAATACGCTTTTCCATGGGGGTGATTTCAATTTAATATGAGTTCGATGTATTGTATATTGATAATCAGAATTTCACTGTTTTTAAATAAATCCTACTCTCTATTACACCGGATACCATACTGTTCCAACACCTCAGCCAAATCATCCTCTTCTCTGAAATGACAGGAAGGAAGACCGGTTTCAATCGCCGCATCCACATTCCGTTGAAGATCATCGATGAAGAGCGACTCTTCCGGCAGAATGCCTGAATCATTCAACATGTAATGGAAAATCGCCGGGTTGGGTTTGCTCAACTTCACAACATGCGAATAATAAATCCTGGTAAACATATCTTCAAAGGATACTCCGCCGGATGTTTCCCAGAATTGTCGGGTATAGATCGGCACATGGATCTCATTGGTGTTGCTCAGTAAATACAAATCATACCGGTTTACCAGGCATTTCAACAGTTCCACTTTATTCTTTGGAAATCCGATAACCATGGCGCTCCAGGCGTCATTGATCTGCTGATCAGTCAAATGATTATCCGATAAAGTTCTGAAAGCATTCCGGAAGGTATCCACATCAATGGCGCCTTTTTCAAAAAGCAGGAAAAAATTCTCCGGGTCTTTATAGATCTCTTCCAGTTGTTTACCCGATACACCCATTTCATCGAATGACCGCAATGTTCTGTCCACATCAATATCCAGCAAAACACTGCCCAGGTCGAAGATGATATTTTTGATTTGAATCATTACCAGATTTATGGTTATATATTTATTAAATTTGATCCTGATACCGGCCACAAAAATAGTAATCTTTGGCAAGCCTCCTGCATGAACGTGAACAATAAACCATATCAGACCATTTGGCTACACCCGGATGATGCAACGATTGTTCAAACCATTGATCAGCGTCTGCTTCCTTTTGAGTTCCGCATTGTGGATCTGAAGTGTTTTGAAGATGCACGATCGGCTATAGCAGACATGATCGTTCGTGGGGCGCCCCTGATCGGTGTAACAGCAGCATACGGAATGTACCTTGCTATGCTGGACCATCCCTTTCTTGCAGATCTCACCAGCTACTTGCGGGATTGCGCTCGCAGATTAACATCCACCCGGCCAACAGCAATCAATCTTTCACATGCTGTTGACCGCAGTCTCCATGCTATTTTAGGCGAAAAAGACATCAATGCCAAACTTGATGTGGCATTGAAAACAGCTCAGGAAATAGCAAAGGAGGAAACTGAAGCCTGCAGGAAGATTGGGCAGTTTGGTCTTGCCGTGATTGAAGACCTGGCAAAGAAGAAAAGAAACAGCGTGGTGAATATCCTTACCCATTGTAATGCCGGATGGCTGGCGTGCATTGATTACGGTACTGCAACGGCTCCCATTTATCTGGCACATGACCGGGGCATCAAGGTACACGTGTGGGTTGATGAAACACGTCCACGAAACCAGGGTGCAAGATTAACAGCGTGGGAACTTGCACAACACGGTGTTCCATATACAGTCATCACAGACAATGCTGGAGGTCTGTTAATGCAGCAGGGAAAGGTAGATGTTGTGATTGTGGGAAGCGACAGGACAACCCTGTCCGGGGATGTGGTTAACAAAATAGGAACCTACCAGAAAGCCTTGGCAGCAAAGGATAATCATATCCCCTTATACGTTGCATTACCCTCCTCTTCCATCGATCCCTCCCTGCAGGATGGATTTGAAAGCATACCGATTGAAGAAAGAAACCGGGAAGAGGTTGAGCTTGTAGAAGGCTTGACCGAAACAGGGTTGGAACGGGTACGAATTTGTTCGGAAGGAACGCCGGTTTTAAACCCGGGATTCGATATCACACCCGCTCGTTTTGTAACGGGTCTAATAACCGAAAGAGGGATATGTGAAGCGAATGAACAATCAATTTTACGTCTGTTTCCATCATTCAGAAAGAGTTTTTGAATGTTAAAGTTCAGGGAAAATACGAATTTGCCTTTTAGAAAGTCTTAATGGTATCAAAACGTGAGGAGGATGTCTGGCATGCGGATTGGATTAGGTAGAAGACTTTCATACCACCTCCCCCCTGACAGAGATCGTCAGGGGTACTCCTCCTATCTTAGGAGGAGAATTTGGTGTCACGAAATTGTTACAGATGGTATGCAGAATTCATAATAATCCTAAATTTAAAGATGTCCGGAAGCAGTTAAGAAATACTGCAACATCTGCTGAAGCAGTACTATGGACAATTCTGAAAAAAAAACAAGTCGGAGGCCTTAAATTCAGAAGACAACACAGTATTGGTAAGTATATTGTAGACTTTTATTGCCCGGAAAAGAAATTGACTATAGAGCTGGATGGAGAAGTTCATATTCATCCAGGTCAGAGGAGTAAGGATATGGATAGGGAATCTTTTTTATACCAGCAAGGTATTGAAGTACTGCGGTTTGAGAATAAAATAGTTTTTGAAAATCCTGAAATGATTATAAATGAAATTTTAGGTAAAGCAAAAAAGGTTAAATATTAGGAATTCAGAATGACGTTTTTTCGGGCTTTTGAGACACCCTCTGGATCCCGCCTGGGCGGGAGACGGGGTGGTAGATTCGTTTGTAATCAACTTGAATGATAATGCGAAAAGGTAACATTTCATGACAAATGAAGGAACCATAAAATTTGAATGTTACTGGGAAAAGACCGGAACGATCGTCAGTGGCGAGGTATTAAAGGAATTGAATCGCTGGAGAGATGTGTTGTATGATCTGAAGCTGATCGGTGCATACCCAGATGGCGTAGGTTACGGGAACATCAGTGTTCGCACCAAACCCGCCGATCGGTTTATCATTACCGGTTCAGGTACAGGAAAACAGAAACACCTGACCCGGCTGGGCTATTCACTGGTAACGAACTATAGCCTTTCAAAAAATATGCTCTATTGCAAGGGGCCCGTTATTGCTTCCTCCGAATCGTTGAGCCATGCCGCTATTTATGAGACGAATCCTGATGTGCAGGCCGTGATCCATGTTCATCATCTGGAATACTGGGAAAGACTGATGGACCGGGTTCCTGTGACCGGTCCGCATGCAGAGTTTGGCACACCCGAAATGGCTCGTGAGATTATCCGGCTGTTTCACGACACTGATGTTGCCGTAAAGAAGATTCTGGTAATGGGAGGACATAAAGAGGGAATCATTACCTTTGGGAAAGACCTGGACGAAGCCGGAAGTTACCTGCTGGCATATATTAATTCAATCATTTAATAGATGGTTTTGATGGCAAACTTAAATCCCCTTTTTAAAAGGAAGATAACGAGTGATTGAAAAACAATTCGTCCCCCTTGGCGAAGGGGGACTACAGGGGGATTGAGCTGGTGAGAAAAAAATCCCCCTTTTCAAAAGGGGGACAACGTAAAAAAGGAGGAATAGAAATTGTCCCCCTTGGTGAAGGGGGACTTATAGGGGGATTGTAAACTGGCATTTTAAAAATCACATGGCCAATAATACCAAATACAATAAGAAGCTTAAATCACTTGCCCGTCATTTAAGGAAAGACGGAACAAAAGGAGAAGCTATTTTGTGGAAATATGCTTTACGAGCAAAAAAGATGAATGGATATCAATTTAATAGACAATTTCCAATAGGTGAATATATTGTTGATTTTATCTGCCGTAAACTGCGATTGATAATTGAGGTAGATGGATCGACACATAATTACAGAGGAGTTGATGATTATAAAAAGCAAAAGTCCCTGGAAGGAATGGGATTTACTATACTGAGATTTAAGGAAGGACAAGTAATTTACAGAATTGATGATGTAGTTGGTGAGATTTATGATGTAATAGAAAATTTAGAAAGAGAAAACAAAATCCCCCGTCCGCCAGATGGCGGACACCCCCTTTAGGAAAGGGGGACGACTTAGGGTAGAAAATATTTTGTCCCCCTTGGCGAAGGGGGACTACAGGGGGATTGAGCTAGTGAGAAAAAAATTCCCCTAAATTCCCCTTTTCAAAAGGGGGACAACGTAAGAAAGGAGGAATAGAAATCGTCCCCCTTGGCGAAGGCAGATTAACTTATCAACTCAAGCATGATAAAAATTGGCATCATCGGTGGTTCCGGACTGGAGGATCCGGATTTGATCAAAAAACCAGAATCCATATCCTTGGATACTCCGTTTGGGAAGCCCAGTTCGGAATTACTGCAGGGAGAGATCCATGGTGTAAAGGTGGCGATTCTTTCCCGGCATGGCAGGCAGCATGAGATCCCTCCAACCCAGGTGAATAACCGGGCGAATGTTCATGCCCTTAAAGAGGCGGGTTGTACGCACCTGCTCACGACGACTGCCTGCGGAAGTTTGCGGGAAGAGATCGGGCGGGGAGACCTGGTAATCCCGGATCAGTTCATCGACTTCACCCGTCACCGGGAAGTTAGCTTTTACGAATCGTTTGAGGATGGAAATTTGAAGCATGCTGCCATGGCTGACCCTTTTTCAGCAGAACTTCGGGTTTGTTTACTGGAAGCAGCATCCAAACTGGGCTTATCGGTTCACCCCACCGGCACTATTCTTACCATTGAAGGACCGCGGTTTTCAACGCGTGCTGAATCCAGAATGTTCCGTCTGTGGGGTGCTGACCTGATCAACATGTCCATTGCTCCGGAAGTAATCCTGGCAAATGAGATTGGCATACCCTATGCGACCCTAGCGATGAGTACCGATTACGACAGCTGGAAGGAGGATGAAGAGCCGGTAACCTGGGAGGAGGTATTAAAAATCTTCCACGACAACGTGAACAACGTGATAAACCTGCTCATCGAATGTTTGCCAATGATCAGATAATCAGGGGAAACAGTAGATTTCCGCAGTGACTTTTTCAGTGGGTACTGTTGCGAAATTACCGACAATTGATTAATATTGCATTCCCGAAAATCATTGATTTTCGGGACAGGTTATGGAAAGTATAGATTAAAACTTAATTTCGTTTTTATAATATTATTAGGGCCCATAGCTCAGCAGGTTAGAGCACCTGACTCATAATCAGGGGGTCGTTGGTTCGAACCCAACTGGGCCCACATTGAAAGAAAAGCCGTCCCGGGTATACTCGGGGCGGTTTTTTATTTTTTTACTGGGAAAAGACAAGCTTGCTTGGATTTGACAGTAAAAATAAAAAATCAGCCGGTAGGCTGGCTTTTCTTTCGATGTGGAAGCCTCACTAACTGGCTCACGAAGCAAGCATTTCTGCTTGCTTCGTAACGCAGGGCAGGCTGAATAATTTTTCCTTGAATTGAAAAGATAAGATTGCTTTAGAATATTGAGTACTCCGCATTATTAATTCAGGGGATCAGTTTACTGGGCAACATGAAGCTCAGACCAAAAGGTTGCTCAAGGCTGGATTTCGCAGAACGGTTTTTCCTTTTAGAGTTAGCCCCCCTAACTTGCCCCTTAACCACATTCCAACCCTATACATTAGGAAAGGGAATCCTGTGATCAAGATGTATTGAAAACCAGACTTAACCCAGGGCTTCTTTTGGATTTGATATAAGATTGGGGTAATTTTATTACTGCTAATCATTCAACAGTTAATATATAAAGTAAGTAAAACATTTATTAAATGCTGTTTTGCAGTTATTTTAGAACTTCATTATGACAGAAGAAAAACTAAGACAATTACTTGAACAGCCTCCTGGAGATCATCTTGATTTTCTTCTTATGGAAAAAGATTATAAAGTGCCGAATTTGTTTGCAACAATTTGTGCATTCTTGAACTCTGCAGGGGGTACTATTTTTATTGGGATTTCACGTGAGAAAAAGTATCAGAATTTAAGTCCAGAACAAATAAATTTTTGTAGAACTGATACTTCACAGAAATTGCTAAAATATGCTGCGTTTTTAAAACCTACTTATAGTTTGCCTATGGGTGAGGCAATTATTTACGGCAATAGATTACTATGGATAAAGGTAGAGAGAAGTTCATATTTGCATAAGTCAGAGGACAAAATATATGATCGAGTTGGAACAGAAAACAAGTGGATATATGAAGAACGAGAAATAGCAGCAATGTATGACCGAAAAAGACACCTCTAT
>Ga0315541_1001189_pt1 | contig 24974 bp, 23 predicted proteins | sample SalMarSW160190MG_FD_203095 | JGI IMG/M metagenome (GOLD analysis project Ga0315541, IMG submission 203095) | Salt marsh sediment microbial communities from the Plum Island Ecosystem LTER, Massachusetts, United States - Salt Marsh Sediment SW1601-190 ...
GAATACGTTTTGAAAAATGGGGAGAACACGCATTTAGGTTTTGGGTTGATGATGACATAATCGGCGAAAAATATCTGCGTTTAAGGAGTGTGTAATCATGGAAGTGGCAGAAAAAGAGCTAGAATTTGCTGATAGTATCGACATATTAAGGAAAAGAACGCAAAGACTATCCAGGCAATTTCGAACGGTGGGAAGTGCAGACTATAAGCCTATTAAAGTTGGTACTTATATTGTGAAGTGGGCCAAACCGATACTCCAAAAAGCTGTGCATGTGTATAGATTGAAAGAACTTAAATCTGATAAATACGTTTTGCGCAAAGCCCTGTTTGTTCAGATCGAAAAAACTCAAGATGGAGAAACATTCATTGCTAAGATTCCCTGGTTAGATGTCTATGGCTTGGGGGAAACGGAAGAACAAGCAGTAGAGGATTTTCAATTGAGTCTTATAGAAGATTACGAGCTTATGAAAGAGGAAGAGTACAGGCTAAGTGATTATCTTCACGAACATCTTGCCGATTTAACTACTGTCCTGCGGGAAATATAATGTCCTTGAAAGCTATGGATGTGGACAGGGTATTTAAAAAATTCGAGATGGAAATCAAAACTGGCAATGATATATATGCCCGGCTTTATTACGGCGGAAAGTTTATTCTACGCACAAGAAGGTTTTTGGGCAAACGTAAAATTGAGGACAAGGTTAGATACCTAATCAGGCAGCAATTGCAGTTAAACGAGGAGGAATTTGCACAGGCAATTGGCTGTCCTTTGAACAGAGAAGGATATATACAGATTCTAAAGAGAAAAAAGTTCATCACGACAACAAAATAATCTCTTTCTTAAGGTCTCTAGGTTATCGCCATAATACAATATGTTCTTCATACCAGCACCGCCTGACCCAGCATCAAATCAAACATATCACCATTATCTCGATATATTTACCGTATGTCAAGGGGTAATTTCCAAAAAATAGGGACAGCGCCTATTATTATTAGCGAATTGAGTCGCTGTATGTAAACGGCATGCCACACATATCAAGACTTGTAGTAATAGGTTTTCCTCATCATCCTACTTGAAGGGGAAATTATCAGGAATGTATTTCTGAAGACAAAGATAGTTTAAGGCAACGCCTGGGGTGTCCTGGAGACTACACTCAAAGAAACTTCTTGAAGATACAGAACAACTGCTTGAGCAACAATTAGAAACTTTACCCCGTGGGAAGCCTCGTGAGAATCAATAAATAGGCGCTGTCCCTATTTGCCAATATTTCCGCGCAGGCTACACTTTGTTTTTTTTCAGACGTCATCGTAGTATTTCACTATTCCTGCTGTGTATTGCGGCCATCTTGAGAAGAGTTGCGGTACTTCAACAATACGAATAGTCGCGCGCTTTCAACAAAAGTGCTCTTGACAAAAAGTATTCATAGTGTATACTAGTGTATGTATGAGAAATCAACTATTATCAGATAAAGAACTAGAAGCTATTCGGCAAATCCGAAATTCCTTAATGCATCGCGGAAGGATGCCTTCTGTGCGTGAAATGATGACCTCATTAGGCTATCGTTCGCCACGTTCTGCTTCAGTACTTATGAAGAAGTTAATGAGCAGAAAAATTCTGCGCCGGAAGCCAAATGGTAGCTATCAACTAATAGACAATTTGCACGACGATACAATGCGTGCTCAGACAGTTGATATTCCATTAGTAGGCACTGTTGCCTGTGGGACACCCGTACTCGCCGAGGAAAATATTGAAGGTATGATTCCTGTTTCAACTAAACTGGCAATGTCACCTCATCGATATTTCTTACTCAAAGCGGAAGGTGATTCAATGAACGAGAAGGGAATTAATGATGGCGACTTAGTTCTTGTACGTCAACAGTTAACGGCTGATAATGGTGATATGATTGTTGCTTTAGTAGATGACGAGGCCACAATCAAAGAATTCTACAGGTCAGGAGACATAATTATTTTAAAGCCAAAATCAACGAACAAACAGCATAAACCTATAGTTTTGACAAAAGATTTTCAGGTTCAGGGAGTTGTTGTAACGGCAATACCAAATGTATAGAATTGTTCTATATTTCTTTATCAGAAGGAGGAAAATGTGAAATTAGTGACAATTCAAGAAGCTGCGGAATGGGCGAGTGATTTCTTGAAAAAGGAAGTATCTTCCAGTAATATTTCTTATCTAATTCAATATGGAAAAGTCCACAAGCATAGAGATAACGGAGCCACTTTCGTGAATTTGGATGATTTAAGGAAGTATTATAGGTCATATAAAGGTTGGCGAGAAACTAATTGGAAAGAGAGATTGGGCGAAGATTTAAACTGGACATTATCTTTCGATCATCTAAGAGAGAAGGACACGACAAAACACGTTCACAGATTACACCCTTATAAGGGAAAATTCATTCCGCAACTCGTTGAATATTTTGTCGATGAACATACTGATAAGTTTAAACAAAAAGTGTATTTTCGGAAAGACGATATTATCTTAGACCCCTTCATGGGATCAGGTACAGCTCTGGTACAAGCCAATGAATTGGGAATTCATAGTATTGGGATAGACATTTCCAAATTCAATTGTTTGATTGCTAAAAGTAAACTACAGAATTATGACCTAAGTTATTTGCAGGAGACAATTAAGAAAATAATTTTGGCATTAAATTGCTATGAAAAAGACAATAAAATTAGCCAATTCGAGGAGAATTTGTTAGATGAATTATACATTTTTAACCAAAAATATTTCCCGAGTCCTGGGTTTAGATATAAGGTAAACAAGGGGATGATTAACGAAGAGAAATACGCCACTGAAAAAGAAAAAGAATTCCTTCCGATTTATGAGGGGCTAGTTAGAAAGTACAATGTAAAACTTCAACAAAGTAAATCGGTGACTTTTCTTGACCAATGGTTTATTCAAAATGCAAGAAACGAAATCAATTTCACTCTGGATTTTTTTCGGAAAGAAAAAGACCCTGGAGTGAGAATATTGTTGGCAATAATCTTAAGCAGAACGGTTAGGTCATGTAGAGCAACAACTCATAGCGATTTGGCAACTCTTAAGAAACCTCAATTTACAACGTATTATTGCCATAAGCATAGGAAAATTTGCAAGCCATTATTTTCAATTAAGAAAATGTTTAATCGCTATGCTTATGATACTTTATCTCGAATAAAAGAATTTAAAAAATTAAGAACAGGTACCTATTGGTCAATTATAACTGCTGATGGCAGAAAGGTCGATATTTTTAGTGAAGTAAAAAAAGAATCACCAAGTTTTTTTGAACTTTTATCTACTCAAAAAATACAAGGTATTTTTTCTTCACCACCTTATGTTGGTCAAATTGATTATCACGAGCAGCATGCCTATGCATATGAATTGTTCGGCCTTGCTCGAAAAGATGATTTGGAGATTGGGCCATTAAATAAAGGACAGAGCTACGATGCTCGACAAGAGTATATTCAAGGTATTGCCGATGTCTTGAAGAATTGTAGAAAATTCCTGGCCCCTAATTTTAATGTCTTCCTTGTGGCAAATGATAAATACAATCTGTACCCAGCGATAGCAGCAAAATCAAACATGATGATTGTTAATCGATTTAAACGACCTGTTTTGAATCGAACGGAAAGAGATAGAAATCCATATTCAGAGATAATTTTTCATTTTAGGGAGAGTAAATAACAGTGCTTTCGAAAAATCAAATTGAGGCTATCGAACAAGTATTGAAGAGTAGCCTTCGCTACAAGTTTCAAAACTACAATCCCGAGCCAGCCTCCATGCCTTTTCACATGCGACTTCTGGGAAAAGACAGATTGGCATTGTACTCTTTTATCCACTCATTAAGTACAAACTTCGGAACAGCTATTTTTCAACCTGTAGCAGTTGCACTAGCTGAGAAAAGATTTAAGAGAGTTCAAACGCAAGTGAAAGCAGGTAATGTTATTAGTGAACGTGCTCAATTAGAAATTCAAAAAATTATGGATAACCTCACGACAGCAACTACAACGCCAAATAAACCAGAAGAAATTTCAGCTATTAGAAAAGTATGCCAAGAAGGTAAAATGAGAAATGTTAAGCTTACTAAAATTGATGTTTTACTCGAAAGCAAGAAAGGTGTGATATACTTAATCGATATAAAGACTGCCAAACCAAACGTTGGAGGATTCAAGGAATTCAAAAGAACGCTACTAGAGTGGGCCGCCGCTACGTTGGCTGTAAACCCCAAAGTGGAAGTAAATACGCTTATCGCTATACCTTATAACCCCTATGAGCCTCAACCATATAATAGATGGACAATTAGAGGAATGCTAGATTTAGAGAATGAGCTAAAAGTAGCACAAGAATTCTGGGATTTCCTTGGCGGTGAAGGGGCATACCAGGATTTATTAGATTGTTTCGAAAGAATAGGTATTGAGCTAAGACCAGAAATTGACAAATATTTTGTGAAATTTGAAAGATAATATTAATGTGTTTTTCAACAACCTGCCTGATCTGCTCCCGAGGCTATTATTCCGTTGACTCTAACTTAAATTAATGGGGGCAGGTCGGTCAAGTCTTTAAAAATGTTTCTAGATATTTAGTAGATAATGTCAAAATACTCATTGTAGCAAACGATAAATTCAACTTATATCCTGAAATTGGCAAACTCTGTGGGTTTTTAAATTGATGGATGTTTTCCATAGGCCGGTTTTAATGAGAACAGAAAGAGACTCTAGCAAGTATTTTGAGTCTATATTCTACTTTAAAAAGACCACTTAAAATGAAAGATATTTTTGAAAGAATGAGCAACGTTCTCAGACATCTCGAGGTTCTCCATGAAGTTTTTGTAAATGAGGAAAACTTCGAGACTGAAGAAAAAACTGATTACAAAATATACAAACAAAATCAAGAGGAACTCAGGAAACTTTTAGATGGGTTGGATTTTAATAGTCAACTATACGGCAAGAAAGGTAGGCAGATGATCCTGGCGGACCTTATCGAATATATTTTTTTGGGGAGAGGATATTATTCTATTCAATCGGCAAGAGATAAAGAAAATTTCGTCAAAGTAATCTTGTATTTTGTTAATTTATTAATGTGCTATGAAGCAATGACGATTTCTAATAATTTGAGAAAGAAAGTCTTAGAAAGATTAGGACAGGAAATTCCAGAAATCAAAGACGAAGAATACTATGGTGAACTTAAAGATTTTCCGGGGGCAGTAGGGCTTAAAAGAGGAGAATCGCCTGCTCCACAACGTATAGATAAGTATTTTGATTCTATGCTTCCCAAGACTGCCGGAGGTTTATGGCATGAACTATTGGTCTATGTTTTCTTACTTAGAAACAGTTTTGGATATATTATTCCCTTATTGTTATCTCAACGTTTAATGGGATTTGATGATAGTATAGTGCCGCCTGACTTTTTGATTATTACATATGAAAAACGTATATATGGTATTGAGGTAGGTAGAAAGAAAGAAATTCAATCAGGTTCGTTTTCCTTGCAAACCGCTATCCCAACAGCAAGCGTCGATACAGAAAACTCCAGGGTATCTGATAGGTGTCCTATATGCAAACGGTGGATTCCATTTTGTGACTTTGTAATAGAAAACTATTCTGACTTCGAGCAGAAAATTATGAAGAGTGAAATTAGATGTTTAGAGAAATGTGACAAATATTCTAAAGAGGAAATCACTGCAGGAAAATGTCCTTATACAAAGTATTCTAGAAATAAAGCCAAGACGTTAGAATACGCCCAACATCAGTATGCGAATAAATTACACTACCATTATCAATGTGTACTAGAAAGGGTACCGGAGCAGATTAGAAAAAAGATAGTCATCGCAAAAGATAAGATTGCCCTGAAAACGCATTATCCATACTATTCGGGGCTCGAAGAGTTAATGAAAGAAAAGGGAATATGAGTCTATTATCAAAAACGGCAGATAAAATTGCAGAGCTTCTTGTTACGACCATCAGAGAAAAACTAAGAAAATATAAACCCGAAACTACGTACATGCCTTTTTATTATAGGTTTTTGGGTAAGGATAGGTATACAATGTTTTCCTTTCTCCAATCACTGAATACTACTTTTGACGTGCCCCGCATATGAAGAGTTGTAGCAATAGGTTTTCCTCATCATCCTACTTAAAGGGGAAATTATCAGGAATGTGTTTCTGAAAACACAGATGGTCTAAGGCAACGTCTGGGGTGTCCTGGAGATTACACTCGAAGAAACTTCTTGAAGATACGGCTATATTGTCCACATAAGTAAGAATCAATAAATGGGCGCTGTCCCTATTTAGAATTTTTTCATCATTTGTGAAATCGAGGGTATCAACTATGATAAAGAAAACGGAATTCTCTGCGAAAGTGCTAATATGTTCTTGGCAAAGTCAATTTCAAAGCGAATCGATGTTTCTGGTTTGAACCTAGAAAAAGAGGACATGAAAGAGGACATGTATGAAGCGCGCAGATGTTAAAGAACTACACTATATTACACATATTGATAATCTAATATCAATTTTTCAATATGGACTCTTATGTCATCGTAAAGCCGAAAAAGTCTTGTGCCACTCTATCGCAGATCCTGTAATCCAAAACCGCAGAGAAAAAGTTGTCATACCAGGCGGGAAACGTAAATTGCATGACTATGTAAATCTATATTTTAACGCTCGGAATCCAATGATGTTCAAGAGGAAAGGCATGCATAAAGAATTAGTTATTTTGCAAATCAATCCTGCTATTCTCGATGAGTCCGAAGTGGTTATTTCAGATGGCAATGCTTCCAGTGGTTATGTAAAATTCTATGCGTCACCAGAAGGGTTAGAGTGTTGACAAATCCCTGATTTATGCCGACAATTGGAGTACAAATAGAGATGTTTTTCAATATTGGGCTAGCAAGCGTGCGATCTGTGCGGAGGTACTTGTACTTAATTCGGTTGCTGCAAGATTAATTAAGGGGATTTATGTTTCATGTAGAGAGACTCAGTCAAGAATTAACGACTTATCAGGGATAATACGGTTTCAGGATAAGATCATAGTTAATCCGAGGCTATTTTTCCAGGAGGCGTAAGATGGTCGAAGTTAAGATTGGTAATATTTTTGAGTCTAAAGCTCAGACATTGGTAAATACGGTCAATTGTGTCGGCGTAATGGGAAAAGGGTTAGCATTGGAATTTAAGAAAATATTTCCTGATATGTTCGAAGAACATGCTGCACGATGTAAACGAGGAGAAGTGAGATTGGGTGAACCTTATCTCTATAGGAGACTAGTTCTTCCCTGGATACTACTATTCTCCACAAAACAGGATTGGCGGTCAGTATCTCGATTATCTGACATTGAGGCCGGTTTGCGCTACCTGCAGTTAAGACATAAGAAATGGGGTATTACTTCACTTGCTGTGCCTCCCCTTGGTTGTGGTCTGGGTGAACTAGATTGGAGCATCGTTGGACGAACTCTGTATCATCACTTGGCAAGATTGGAAATTCCGGTTGAGTTATACGCGCCGTATGGAACGCCAAAAGACGAGTTAACCGCCGAATATTTCGGGCAGCCAAGCCCAGCTCAGTTAGTCGAAGCAAATAAGCGGCCCAAATCTTACATAGAATCCGGATTCATTTCAATTATAGAAGTGTTGAGAAGATTGGAGAAGATGCCTTATCATTGGCCTGTAGGGCGAACAGCTTTTCAAAAAATTACTTATTTTGGGACTTTGGTGGGACTCGAGACAGGCCTTGAACATAAGCGAAGTAGTTTTGGCCCTTTCTCCTCTCAACTAAAAACTAAACTAACGAAATTAGTGAATAACGGGCTTATTGAAGAGGAACAACTTGGAAATATGTTTATGGTCAAGGTCGGAAATACTTTCAAGGATGCCCGAGAAGTTCACAAAAAAGATATAGAATCAAAAGAAGAGATTATAAAGAAGTTGACCGATCTTTTTTGCCGCTTGAATACAAAACAGGGAGAGATTGCTGCCACTGTGCATTTCGCATGGAAAACAATGGAAACAAGATCCGGTTCCAAGCCTTCCGAGGAAGATGTTTTGAATGAAGTGATGAATTGGAAGCAGAAACGCAGACCGCCTTATGATAAGCTTGAGATTGCCAAAACTGTTCGAAACCTAGCAGTTCATGGATGGTTAGATGTTGAACCGAGTAATACGCTACCCAAAGAAATAGAAATTGAATTGGAAGTATAGAAGCAGCTGAAATTACGTGTGACTATACAGATGCAAAATAAGTACAAAGAAGATAGGGACAGCAGACACCACTACTAACCCATTGATCCGCTGCATATAGGGCTTTTGGCATGCCCTACATATCAAGAGCCGTAGCAACGAACTTTCCTCATTGTCCTATTTGAAGGGAAAATTATCAGGAATGTGTTTCTGAAGACAAAGATGGTTTAAGGCACCGTCCGGGGTGTCCTGGACATTGCACTCGAAGAAACTTCTTGAAGATATGGATATATTGTCCCACAAATAAGAATCAATAGATGGGCGCTGTCTCTATCTACCTATTTAGTGAAGACACAAGATAATGGAGGTGATGTATGCGTAGAGTAACGGGAATATTATTGGTGATGATTCTAGCGGCAGGACTTGTCTCAGTGATTTCGGGTTCTTCGTTGGCGGAAAAGGGACTTCCGGAAGGAATCTTGAATATCATAAACGATCCACTCTATAAAGGCTCCTCCTGGGGTATTCTGGTAAAAGACCTTGAATCAGGCGAAGTTGTTTATCAGTTCAATATGGAAAAACTCTTTGTCCCTGCTTCTACCACTAAACTCTTTACTCTAAGCGCAGGACTTGATACTTTCGGGCCAGATTACCGCTTCCAGACACCAATATATCGCAGGGGGAAGGTTGATTCTCAAGGCACATTAGATGGAGATCTAGTGCTTGTGGCCAGCGGTGATCTTACCATGGGCGGCCGCACTACCCCCGATGGGAGAATAGCGTACACCAATATGGACCATACAGATGCAGGTATGGACGGAATATTTGAAGCCATATTGACCAAGCCTGATCCGCTTGCCGGCTTGAATGAACTGGCAAGGCAAGTAGCTACCTCAGGTATCAAGCGTGTCAAGGGAGATGTCATCATCGATAACCGTCTTTTTGAAACAATAACCTCACCGGCAGGCATAGCAAGAACCCCTATGGTAATAAACGACAATATTATCGATTTTATCATAACGCCGGCCAAGCTGGGTGAGAAGGCATCGGTTGACTACCGGCCCCGAACCATTGCCTACCAGGTAGAGGCAGAGGTAGATACTGTTTCTTCCAACAAAGAGCCTCAGATCGAAATTACTTCTCCCTCCCAGGGCCGTATAGTGGCACGCGGTAAGGTGCCCGAGGGGTATCAACCCGTAATCCGTACTTATGAGATTGAAGATCCGGCTTCCTTCGCCCGAACGCTTCTCATCGAGGCGCTTGCGCGAGCAGATGTCAAGATCGAAGCATCACCTTCAGGGACTAATCCCTCTCAAAAACTCCCTGAAAGTGGGACCTATAAAGAGGCTGAGCGCGTAGCGCTATTAGTGTCACCCCCTTACAAGGAACTAGTAAATCTTATTCTCAAAGTCAGTCACAACCTTGGCGCCAATATCACACCGTTTCTTATCGCAGTTGAGAATGGTAAGAAGACCCTTGAGGAAGGCCTGGCTATAGAACGTGATATTTTCAGGAGGATGGGCATCCAGACCGAATCCATATCCATAAGTGACGGGGCTGGGGGAGATAGGGGCGATCTTATCAGTCCGGAGGCAGTAGTTCAGCTTTTGAGTTTTATGCACAAAAGCCCCTACTTCGAGTATCTCCATAACGCCCTTCCCATACTGGGTGTGGATGGTTCCCTGACTCATTTTGCCGCACCAGATAACGCAGCACGCGGCAAGGTTTTTGCCAAGACCGGTACACTCATTTTCGGAAACCTGTTGAACAACAGCCCAGTTATGATAGCCAAAGGCCTGGCTGGTTATATGACCACCGCAAAAGCTCGCCAATTGGCCTTTGCTCTATACGTCAACAACACCCCTATGAAGACCGTTGTCGATTTGGGGAGAATCGGGAGCGATCAGGGTAGAATCTGTGAAGTCATATATAAAGATAATTAGGCATATGTGATCCATAAATTATGAAGAAGATCACTATCTTCGATAAGAGTACTCATAAAATTGTACCAGGGTAGGGGAAGATTCACGGCAAAGTTCAAACTGAAATGAGAAATCACAGAGTATTCAGCAAAAAGGCAACCCCGAGACAGTCTTTGGCCTCTTATATCCCAAATACGGCCATAGAGGGGTGAATCTGTAATAGCAAGGGGTCAGGTCTTGATTCTTGAAAATCCTGGGACTATTGGTCCTGTCTTGACTGTTCGAGTCTTCAACCATGAAAAGACTCGAAGGAGTAGGGAATAAAAGAAGGTCAAGGTTGCCATGCAATAATTCAAAAATCAAGACCTGACCCCATTTATAGCGTTTATAGTCAACTGGAATACTTACTAAGAGACTTAAGGAAAATTCATAGGCAAAGAGAAGGATATAGGAATGGCAAAATATTTCCTGGTCAGAGTTTTGCTGTTGGCGGTTTTATTCAGTCTAATTATGGCTGGAGCAAGAGCTTATGAACCCGCGGCGGAATTGATGGAGGCACTGGTTATCGAGGTGATAGATGGGGACACTATTAGAGTTAAGCTGGGCTGGATGGAGGAAGAGGTGAGGTATATTGGTATAGATGCGCCTGAAGATGAAGAATGCTACTGGCTAGAAGCTACCGAATGTAATAAGAACCTCCTGAGCTGGTCCAAAAAAGACAACGAAGATATTAGGGTTTGGCTCGAGGGAGATATTGAAAAAAAGGATAAATATGGACGTTTATTGGGATATGTCTATCTGGACCCTGAGGGTACTTCAATGGTGAATGAAGAGCTCTTATTGCAGGGGTACGCTTTCCTGCAGACCATCTCCCCAAATTATAAATATAGACAGACATTCAAGGAGCTTGCCAAAGAAGCGTGGCAGAAGAAGAAGGGTCTTTGGAGCGCTTGCCGGATAGAAGAAATCCTAGACTCCGATGAGGTGGAGGATAACATTGAACGATACCTGGGGAAGGTAGTTACAGTTCAGTATGAGGTCGCCAGTATCGGGATTACCAAAGGGATTGTCTTTTTAAATTCGAGGGAGGATTATAAAGGTCACTTTACGGTCGTGATCTACTCTGACGAGTTGGCAGCCGATTTCCCCCAATCGGATATTGACATATCCTCCTTAAAGAGGAGGGTACTCAGAGTAACAGGAAGGCTGGAGCTGTATGAGGCAAAGGATTATGAGCAGCCAGAGATAATTGTCGAAGCCCCCTGGCAGATAGAGTTAATGGAGAAGTGAGTATTACTACTTTTTTTTGCAGCAGAGTGATGAAAGTAGCGGTTAGATTTATCCGAGATTTTTAGGCTTTATCCTGTTCCAATTCCATAAGATATAGGTATATTGTCCCACAAGTAAGAATCGATAAATGGCCGCTGTCCCTATTTAATGTTATAGCAAACCGAACCTGGGGTCAGTCTATTGCCTCCAATACTCCAAATACGGCCATAGAGGGGTGAATTTGGGCACTTTTGTTTAAAGATGTAAAACTGATTCACGTCACCATCAACAAAGCCTAAACACGGACTATTTTATCTACTTGAAAAGAATTAACCCGGTCAGTCAACTCATCCTCCACCAGACCTGCATCCTAACATATAATAGGGTAGGGGGCTTTCTGGATCAAAGTGACTGTCCGGACAGCGGACACCATGCTTAAACCATCATCATTACTGACTTTACGGCCATGAAATAAAGAAATATAGAAAGGTTTATAGGTGAACAAAAGGAGCACTGCTTATATGTCTTATTTGATTTGACAAAATGCTATAAATTTGCTATAATTCTACCTATGACATAAGTGAGGTTATCATACGGTGAGGTAAGCCACCAGGGAGACTATCAGAAACGACAAGGAGGGAAAAATCAAAACCTTCCAATCAAAAGTAAATGTCGTGCAAAGGTTGTTGGATAAACCCGTTTTCTCAAATAGAGAGAATGGGTTTTTGTTTTTTTTGGCAGAAGAAGGCAGTGTGCCGCGAATAAATCGTAACTTCTCATCCATATAGACTCGATGTTGGGAAATATGGACAGCAATTCACGATGCAGGAGAGATAATTGGCACAGAATACACACATTGCGACAATACTGAGTCGTATCTCTCTTAACGATTAACCATATGAATCTTGGTATCATTCCTGAAATGGTGGGTGTATTAACGACTAGTACAGAGAGGGGGTAAGGCCGCTCTTATCTAGCCTATTGTGTACTGGGTCTTATCTGCACCAAGAACAACAAAGGAGGAGTCCAATATGAAGTGCTGTGATATTCTCAATTCCTACAAGAGAGGCGATCTTAATCGGCTTGCCAAAAACAAAATTGCAAATTACGCCGGGCTCCCGGTAGATATTCTTCGCGACGAACTTAGTAAGGCCCTAACTACCTACGACTACGTAAAGAGAAATATACAATTCAGAAAACCTCCTGGTTACACTATTTTAGACATTATAGTCCATCAAAATAAGTGTTCTGTTCCTATACAGAACATAAAAAGTCTGGTGCAAAAAGAGATAAGCAATGTTATAGAAGAAGCCAAAAGTGGAGATGGTCTCAAAGAAGACAAGCAATATGACTTATATGGGAAGATGCTTAAAACTGCATGGGACTACCAGGAAGACCTCCTACCTCCAGAAGCAAATCTCTTAACAGCCTTACGCGAACACCTCGACATCACATTAGCTGAACATAGACTCTTAGAGGCCCGTCTGTCAAGTTTCAAATTTAGTGAAAACTCTTTCAAGCGAGAAATAGAGCATTTTGCCAATGCTGGGATTATATTCACCTATGGAGCCAGCTATATAGTCCCAGAAAAAATAGTCGAACGCATAAAGGAAGTATGGGGTATTGAGCTTGATCCCGACGCATACCAGAGACTCCTGGATTATTTAACTACTTCCCAGTTGAGCTCAGCATTAGCAAGATTAGATCTGAGCAAAGGCGGGAGCAAAGAGGCAAAAATCAAGCGCATTTTGGATAAAGGGATAGACCCGTCCAACTTGTTGGGTTCCCTAACAGCAAATGATCTAAGAATCATAGCCCGAAATACCAAATGCCCTTACAAAGCTAGAAAAGACGAATTGATTCCCACAATAGTCAGTCACATAAAGAGAGGACAGGACATCAAACCTCCAGAACCACTTACGCCACCGAAGCCCAAGCCAGAACTACGCGTGGTTACGGACGAAGCTTTCAAGGAAGCTCTGTCCAAATTCGTTAACTCTCAGCTCGCCGAGATTCTTGCAAAAAAGAAACTCAGAATATCAGGGACCAAGAATCAAAAGGTGGAGAGATTAGCCAACAGTAGGTACTCATTGAAAACCATTTTGAATAACTTGAATGTAAATGAATTGATTAGCTTGTGCAGATTATACCATCTTGTTCCAAGAGGAAGGAAGTTGGAGATAATCGGAAGAATTATTGAGCACTTTCAGGACTATCAAATAAAACGAAGCACTGCTACATCCAAAGAACTTTTCTCTATATATGATGATCTAAGCAAGCAGAACAAGAACGCCTACAGGGATATCGGCATTGACGATGCTAGTATCTCGATGCCAACTGTAACTGCGGATTTTGAAAGAGCAACAAGATACATTTTTGAGTCAATCTTCCGACTCACCGTTAAGCCACAAACCCCGGGTCGAGAAGAACCGGATGGAATCATAAAAGAGGACAAAATAATACTTTACGACTGTAAAACTGTCCTATCGCCACCATATGAATTGCCGATAGCACATCGTGACCAATTCTCTAGATACATAAAAGACCAGTACGACAAATTAGAACCGCATGCAAAAACTGCATTGAAATGCTTCATTATTATAGCACATAGCTTCGCTGATAAGATCGAAGATAAAATCAAGCAAATGAAGATTGAACCTTATGTCCCGTTCTGTCTAGTCACCGCAAGAGACTTAAAGCTTATTACAGAAAAATGGCTTGAGGAGCAAAAAGGAAAAACCCTACCAACCTCTGCACTCATTTTTCAAGGTCGCTATACTCTGAGCGAGTTTAAGAAAAAATTCGTATGAGTTAATTCCAAGACAAAGCAACAGGGAAACTTCCTAAGGATGCACTATTCTCCAGCAAGCAAGGCCTTGAAGAAGGCTAAAGGTAGAAAATAAAAGAGAATCAAGAATGTAGCAATTCAAAAATCAAGACCCGACCACAGGTAGTGAAGGGATAGATAAAAAAGGATCATAAAGCCAAATAAAAAAAGGTGCTTTTACCCGCTAAAAGGAAAGCACCCAGAAAGGAGTTATACTATGTCTACTCAACCTCAAAAGAGTCCAGGGGTGGCCACTGTCTTGTCCTTTTTTTTCATGGGACTTGGCCAGATTTATAATGGACAGATAGGCAAGGGGATTATTTTTATTATCCTCTATGCAATATCGGTCGCATTGATGCTTGTCATTGTTGGTTTCATCACCACTCCCATACTTTGGATATGGGGTATGGTGGATGCAAACAAGTCAGCAAAGAAGATTAATGAAGAGATGGCTCAGGGAAAATAGATGTGGAAAAAATAGGGATAGCGCCTATTATTATTGACCGATTTATAAGCTTTTGACACGCCACACATATCAAGTGTTGTAGCAATGGGTTTTCCTCATTATCCTATACTTAAAGAGGAAATTATCAGGAATGTGTTTCTGAAGACAGAGATGGTTCAAGGCAACTTCTCGAGGATATGCGTATATTGTCCCATAAGCAGTAATCAATAAATGGGCGCTGTCCCTATTTATTAAGTTGTTAAAAAGAAAGGGACAAAGACTAATGAAAGAGAGAAAAAACAAAGAAATCATTGTTACAATAACGTGTGCAATCTTCATTGCTATCACTTCTATAATGGCTGCGTTGCTAGCAAGAGAAAAGGTGACACTCTATGAATATAAAGAGATGCCAACTTTCAAATTTATTAACACTTCTGATTATTTCCCCTTGGCACCTGGAAATCAATGGGTTTATGAAGGTACTGTTGCCAATGCAGTAGTTGATAGTTCAGAAATAATTGAAAAGGAAGTTATGCTTACAATGTCAGTACAGGATATTGTCCAGAATGGAGATATTATTCTGTACATAATGAATGGCCACCCTAGTGATGCTGCTTGGGCATTGGAGACGGAACATATTGATGAAAAAATTGTAAGAATACCTCCAACAAAATATGGGTATCTTGTGGTATCAAATAAGATTTTCTATATAGAAAATAGCAAACTTAGTCAGATAATTCAGAGTCTAAGAGGAAATGGCTATTTGGGAAATAATATTGTAAGCCAAAATGATTTAGAATTTGAATTTCCCTTATTCAAAGGTCAAAGGTTCGGGGAAGTATCTCAAATTGTTAGACAAGACCTGCGATATTTCTGGTATGTTAATGATAGAATTGATTTCCATGAGCCAAAGACAGGTTTGGTGAGGGTGGTACCTGAATATCAACTTATTTACAATACCTTACCTGGTTTTGTGGAGATCAATTTCAGACCTTATTTGGGAATACTTTCATATAAATATAGCCATCACGGAACCAAATCTGAGGTGAACATTTCACTAAGTGATTATAAGATTCACCTTGATAAATAATCAAGCGAACTAATTGCCAACACCGCGTAATATTTTCCAAGACGTGTCAACCGATCTTTTTTTGGAAAAAGAGGTTTCAGTTATAGGATGCATTTCCCTATTTTGCTCAAATAATTGCTTTTGCTTCTCACTTACTAATTGAGCTACCCGATAGATCTTTGTAAACACAACAATGGCGACGTTGATTGTTATTCTCCTCCCATCTATTTCCCCTAGGTAAATAGTGGATCCAAGGAACCAATGTTCCATTGGGTGCAGAGCACACAGCCTGGACCTGAGAAATATTAGGAGTTCCCTCGATTTAATATCGAGAAGTAGTATAAATATTGATCAAGAAGACCGCACATACCGACTCAATGAGAGATAATAAGAAATTGCATATCCCTAAACTGCAAAAAGCGAATTTCACACATAATTGACTTAGTCGCCGTCCGGCGTGGAGTACTGGGAATGGATAAGAAGACTATGTATAAATTCGTTCAGCAAAAGCGAATCGAAGACTCCATAAAGCAGGAATTTGAGCAAACTTTATCAGACCGAGCCGCCCGTTACTTGCAAGTAAAGCCTCAGGGGATCATACCGTACGAGCACTTCTCAGCTGCATCAGCTGAGTGCAGCTTACTCTTTCGGGATGGGCATTTCTACGGGTGTATAGCCCTTGCTCAGGCCGTAACAGAGGCTCTCGCACGATTCCTTTGCCAGAGAAACTCCTGGAGACCTGCCAAAAGGTTTGAGAAGAATGTAGAGAAGCTTTCTGCGAGGAATGTTATCTCTGGTAAACTGAAAAAATCTCTCCTCAGAATATGGGTGAAGCGGGATGATTATCATCATTTGAACCCTACTATAGAAGGTGATCGCCAGGCGCTGGAAGAATTGGCAAGGGAAAAGGTTCACCTTTTTACTGAGGTAGAGAGTGAGGTATTTCGCTTTACGGTTGCTGACGGCAAGATAATCCCGGAACAGCCGAAGTATTGGAAGGGAAGCGGTGACCAAGTATTTCTTCGGCTTGATCCGTAATCGCACGGACAGGGCTAACACGGCACAAACGACCCACGCCAAAATGTTGGCTGCGTTCGCACTTCGTTTGTGCCGATGACGTTATATGAAGTTGTCCTAAGACATTAAGAGCAGGAGACCCCGATAGATGAAATTACCATCAAATGAGAAAATAGCTTCGGTCGTAGGCAATCGACTGCTTGCGTCAGCCATTCATAGGTCGGTGGCCCGGGCACTTGGATGTCCTTTTGTTCATCTTGTTGATGGTAAGAGCGTCCAGGATGTATTTAAACGGTCATTGGATGCCGCAATCCGAGACATTGAGGAACATCCGCGAGGTAAGCTCTTTCGCCGCTTAATCGAATATGGCCCCCGCAATCCCGATGAACCAGAGGTTCTCACGAGCGACGGCGAAACAACTCTTTCGGATCATGAATGTGGCTCGTGTGTCGAATTCATCTACTCACACATGGTCAACCGATTTAAGGGTGAGTTGGCTGAACTCCTTGCTCTAGAACCTTGCGTTACATTCGTCCAGCGACTCCAACAAAAACAACATTTGCCTTCAGGTGTTCAGCTTTACTGGGGTGAGATACTTCAAGAGCGCCGTCAAACCAGAAAAGCAAACGAAGAATGTAAGGTGCGATGGGGAGGCTTTACAAAGGGTGCCGATGGATTGCTCGTTGAGCAAATTCCAATTCAACAAGGCAAACCTCAGAATTTACTAAGGATTCATGGGATCGTTGAAGTAAAATCTATGACTCGGTCCAATAGAAAAGTACTTGAGCAGATCAACAGTCACATCATGAGATTAAACGGCGGAGTCAAGCTGGGGACAAGAGAGTGGCCTCCTGATAATATTGCTCTTTTCAAAAAGGCAAAGAAAAAAGATTGCGGTTTGATTCGTATTATGGTAATGCCATCGAGCTGGAAGCTGTCTCGAGAATGGCGTAGTGTAGAAAATGATAATGGACGTACCATAATGCTTCCAGAATCCTCTGAGCCCCCGGTGAAGACTCGAGTTGAGGATTTGGGACCAAACCTTTGGAAGATCACACTTGCGTGGTCGCAGGAAGCGCTTAATCAAGCGGCATACGAAATGACCTTCTGGTACATGTCTCAGGTCGGTAGGTACGTTTACACGAAGAAAAGCACGCCAAAAGGTTGGGAATATATGACGCCTGAGGAGGCTGGATATAATGCTATAAAGATGATGCTCTATTATATTCCTTTGCGCTATATCTCTAATCGTCAAGAACGCCTTGCTGTTAAGCTTTATAATGTTTATTGCTTTGGCTATCCTCTAGGTGTGGACAGCAAAGAAATGCTTTGGCCAGAGGATTTCCCTGACAAATATGAAAATAAAAATGAGAGCAGTTTCATATAACACGGACTTTGCAGCTCACTTCGTTCGTCCAAATGCCTTCGACAACTTCTTTTATCCGGAAAAAAAATAGGAACAGCGCCCATTATTATCGATAGATTGATTCGCTGTATGTAAGTTTTTAGTATGCCACGTACATCAAGAGTTGTAGTAATTAGGTTGTCCTCATCATCATGCTTAAAGGGGAAATTATCAGGAATGTGTTTCTGAAGATAAAGATAGTTTAAGGCAATACCTGGGGTGTCCTGGAGATTACACTCCAAGAAACTTCTTGAAGATATGGGTATATTGTCCCACAAGTAATAATCAATAAATGGGCGCTGTCCCTATTTAGCTTCAAGAATAACAGCCTGAAACACCGGAATCAGATACATCCTGCCATACTACGGTATCGCTCTATTCTAATTATCCTTTTCTATGTCCTTTAAGCAAACCTCCTACGTGAATTGCCTTATCCATTTTAATCCAAACTTTCCTTGTTTAACTTGATTACTTCTTTTTTCGCTTAATAGTTGCACTGATGCCTATCATGATTATCCCTATCACCAGTATAACTACCCCAGTTTCTATCCATCCTTTAAACATCAGGTAGGCTGCTATTACACATATTCCAATTCCCAATCCCTTCATAAAGTCCAATAATATGTTGTTTTTCAGTTTTATCACCTCCAGATCTTTTTTCCTGTCTACTGAAAACTTATAATATGTTCCTTTTCCCTGACCTGCCCTCATTAACTGTACTACTTTCTAAGTCAGAGTCAATGGAATAATAGCCTCGGGAGCAGGTCACACGTCGTGGAGCGGCTTCATTCAAATTATCACATTTCTCAACCCACAGAAAGTTCGTACAACTGAAATAGGGTAGGGGAAGATTCGTAGGAAAGTCCAAAGTGAGATGAAAAAGCACGGAGTATCCAGCAAAAAGGCAACCCAAAGTGAATCTTTCACCTCTCATACCCCAAATACGGCCATAGAGGGGTGAATTTCGGCACATTTATCTAAAAACGTAATAAGCCTAACCTAACAATGAATAAAGAGCAAATACGGGCTGTTTTATCAGCTGCATCAGAATCTAACCAACCGATAACGGTCCGATACTACGAAACCAGCATTATAACCCCCAAAACAACTTGCCTTTTTCCACAAACCACGCTATCTTGAATTAGAAAAGAGGGCTCTACCCAAATGCTCAAGGTAACCAAAACCGCTGCTGGAGTGACATTCAGGGTGAGAGTGCAACCCGGGGCAAGTAAGAATGAAATCGTCGGAATACAGGAAGATGCGCTTAAAATACGCATTAGCGCTCCTCCAGTAGAAGGAAAAGCGAATAAAGCGCTTATTCAATTCCTGGCCAAACAGCTTGCAGTAAAGCGAAACCAGGTGGAAATTATGAGCGGACATACCAGTAGAATCAAGACCATACACGTAGTAGGGGAGGGGATTCAAGAAAAACTACAAAACATTATCGATAGTATAAGCGTTTGACAAAAAGTAAATACGTATTACAATACTATAAAAAGTAGGAAACCGAATATATGCAAGTCATAGTCTCCCCAAAATATCAGATCGTAATCCCCAAGGAAATCCGAACCAAAATTGGACTACGCAAAGGGCAGAAAATGCACATAAGTATAAAGGGTAAATCCATCGTTCTTATGCCCGACAAACCCATCCAGAGCCTTCGCGGCATACTAAGGGACAGCAAGGCGGACAATGCCACAAGGTAGTGTCAAAACTTCTATGAAAGAATATGAAAGATTGCCTAATGTTAAATTTCCTCTAATTGCCTGTCTGTCTGGACTTAGGCTTTCATAAGAGCCCCGTCCAGACAGGGAAAAAGGGGGAGGGAAAAGGGGAAAACTATGAAAACTCCGGTATCCCTTAATGTGAAAGGATTTTCTGTTTGATTTAGAGTGAAAATAGGCAAAAAAGGTCTTGTACTTTTGACAATACTAATTTAAGAAAAAGGAGAATAAAATGAGCGAAAAACTCTTACAGCTAATAAACCAACTAAAATCAGATAAAAGGCTTGTCTCATTTGACGAAGCATCTACAAAACAAGCTGTTATACTGCGTATCTTATCTTTGATTGGATGGGATACCTTTGATATTGATGAGGTCGTTCCAGAATATTCAATTGCTGGAAAGAAAGTTGATTTTTCATTGCGTCATTCAAACGCAAACAAAACATTTATTGAGGTAAAGAAAATAGGAGAAAATTTAGAAAGACATCAAGAGCAATTATTGAATTATTCCTTTCAAGAAGGGGTAAAACTATCAATTTTAACAAACGGAATTACCTGGTGGTTTTACTTGCCGCTGCATGAAGGTAGTTGGGAGCAAAGAAAATTTTATACAATCGAAATTTATGACCAAAATGCCGAAGAAATAGTAGGTCGATTTATAGATTATCTTGCAAAAGAGAATGTAATTTCAGGCAAAGCCATAACAAACGCCGAAGCTATTTATGAGAGCAGGCAAAAGAAATACTTAATAAAGGAAACGCTTCCGAAAGCCTGGAACAAATTAATTTCTGAACCTGATGAATTACTTATTGATTTGATTGCTGAAAGCACAGAAAAACTGTGTGGTTATAAACCTGACCACTCGACGGTTGAGGATTTCATTTCCGCCAACCTTTCAGAGATTGAGATTTCTCATCGGCCGGGGATAGAAAGGAAAATAGACTTACCGAGAAGAAAAGTTAGTACAGGAAAGATTGAAAGTTATATCGGCAAGTCGGTGACAGCATTCACTTTTAAGAATACAAGATATGAGGTGAGATTTTGGAAGGATATACTTATAAAAATATGTAACTTGATGAATAGTATCCATAGGAATGATTTTGAGCGAGTTCTTAGCCTTCAAGGCAGGAAAAGACCTTATTTTACCAAGAATGCCAATGAGTTAAGGATTCCCGAAAAGATAGAAGGCACAGATATGTTTGTAGAAATAAATTTAAGTGCAAATAGTATTGTAAAAATGTGTTTGGATGTTTTATCATTATTTGGTTACTCAGAAGAAGATTTTAATATCGAAGCGTATTGAATGTAGAGTAATAACGGAAGGACAGTTCTGAAAAACGGGAACCGGCTTAATATTTATTGACAAATAAACAAGAAAAATCATCTAATAATACGTTAGCTTGCTAAAAAACAGAGAGAATAAGGAGAAAACGGTGAAATGTTTCAGACCTTATGGGACTCAGAAAAAAAATAATTTGTTATGACTTTGACTTGAAGTCTCCTCAAAAATAAATATAGTAAGATAAGGAGGAGATTTCAAATGAGCGTAAAGAATAAACTATCTCCACAAGAGCAGCTGCGTATTTTCCTCGAAGGTCTTAAGGATAATGTAAAAATTGCAGAGATCTGTCGCAGAGAAGAACTCTGGCCCAAAGAATACTATCGGATCAAAGAAAAAGCTCTTTCTGGCGCCTTAGAAGCCCTTAAAAATTCCGGCAAGAAGAAAGATACTGAAAAAGCAAGACTTGAAAAAGAGACAGAAAGACTAAGGGATATTGTCCTCTCTCAAGCAGAGGAGATCAATCTTCTAAAAAAAAAGACCAACTGGGACTATTAGGGCCCATCTCTGGTTATAGATTGAATGTTTATCTTAAGAAAGAGCTGGTTGATATCATAGAAAATTCTTCTTTTCCGGCTAAGAGAGCCTCAAGGGTATTGGGGCTGAAACCCAAGAGATTCTATTCCTGGAGAAGAAATTATTCGCTCTTTGGAATCGATGCTCTTGTTGATAAAGAGCCGGTAGCCAAAGTGATACTGAACAAGCTCCTCAAAGAGGAAGAAGAGGCTATTTCTGAGTATGCTCTTTCTCATCCTAAAGAGAGGCATCGAGAGATCCAGTTCAATCTAGATCAACAAGGAATAGCTACCGTTTCATTTTCCAGTGTTTATCGAAGACTAAAAGAAGAAGGTCTTATCAAAGAGCACCATCTGAGGATACCAAAACATAAAAAAGGGAAAGTAATTGCTACCTATGTGCACCAGATTTGGCTGGTAGATATAAGTTTCATTTCAGTAAAGAATAGTTTCTGGTATCTTATCGCAGTGATTGACCTCTATTCCCGATACATTGTAGGTTGGGATCTATCTGCTACAATGACTTCAAAGGACGTCCAGAAAACAGTCGACTTTGCTCTTTTAGAACACGGATTTTACGAAAGAAAAGATAAGCCCAAGATTCACTCTGATAATGGCTCTCAAATGAAGGCAAAGAGTTTCAAAGCATTCTTAAAAGATTTAGGAATGCTCAATGAATACTCTCGGCCTCATGTTCCGGAAGATCAGGCAGTACTGGAAAGATTCTTTAGAACCATTAAACAGGGTGAGGTCTATCACGAGAAATATGAGAATCACTATCAGGCTCGAGATGGAATCTCTAAATTCACTGATTACTATAATCACAGGCGTCCTCATCAGGGGATTGGGTTCGTAACCCCTTATCAAAAGTTAACCGGACAGGAAAAAAAGATTCTCAAAGAGCGAAAAGCAAGAGCAATTGTTGCTCAGGAAATTAGAAGAATTGAAAACAGAAAAATAGATACATCTATTAATGAGGAGATGACCTCAGTTAAAGATCCAAAAAAATTTCTGTTTAGGTCTGAAAGGGTCTGAAACAGTACATATATCGTATATTGCGAGAATTGAAGATATGGGTTTAGTTTTTTCTGAGTGAGAATCAATAAATGGGCGCTGTTACTATTTAATACAGAAGACGCTATCCGGGAGTCTTCTAATAAGCGGCAGGTCCGTACAAAGGAGACGAGGATAGAAAGGAGAAAATATGCTAGGTAAGAAGTTGGGTCTGGTGTTTTTTGTTCTGGGTGTTCTCTTTATAAACCTTTACACTACAGTACCTTTCTTATGGGCCCTGGTGGGTATATCTTCTGCTTATCCATTGGTGGTAACTGAAGGAGTGTTATCTACACTTCCAGCATTTGCACCACCCATTGGCGGAGCATTGCTTGTGGTTGGTGGTTTAATCTACGGGCAAAAAGTTAAGGAGGTAATCGAATGAATTTTCCAGTAACTCATCCTGTCTGGATGTGGCTTTACTTTGGTGCATTTGGTTCTACCGGTGCTATACTCTTCACATTAATTGTCTGGCATTGGGTGAGAATTCACGCACTAAGCAAAGGACACCAACGATCAGTCGCTATATGGAGCATGGTCGGTTATCTGTTCTTGTTCTTCGCAATGTGGTTTGCCTGCGGCATTGGTGGACCTCCAGGCAATATGTTAAGTTCTGATCCGGTCACACAAAATCTCTCTGCCGCTATCGGTGCAGCAGTCCTTTCCATGTTTTTCTCTGTACCGGGCTGGGCTTGTGTGTTGGTGAGTCAGCGAAAGATATTAAGAGACATTCAATCAGATAAAACAAATAAAAATAAATAAAATAAAATAGGGACAGCGACCATTTTTTTTTGACAGATTATCACTGTGTATAGACTGTGAGATGCCACAACTATCGAGAGCTGGGCAACAGGTTCCCCTCATTATGTTACTCAGAAGAGAAATCATTAGAAATGTCTTTTTGAAGATAAGAATGATTCCAGGCGATATCTAGGATGGTCTAGAGATTATGTTCGAAGAAACTTCCTGAAGATGTGGGTATATTTTGTCCCACAAGTAAGGCCGCACAGTGCCTTTGGTTACCGGCCACCTGCTCCGGAGGCTATCATTCCGTTGACTCTAACTTAACAAGTGATACTATTAATGAGGACAGGTCAGTCTAGTTTCTGAAAAAGAAAAAACATCTAAAAAATCAATGCATCTGACCGTTTCCCGCGCTCTATCGGGTTTTGGGAAACGGCAGGTGATTTCCAATGTTAGCAGTATCCGGGATAAGAGAAAAAGAGTGTAGGAGGAGACTATGAAGGACAACATTATATTGAAAACCCGATTTTGGCTCTTTCAAGCAGCCTGCCTGATTCTTTTCCTATTAGCGGCGCAGGGATGGGCAAGAGAGAACGAACTCTCTGTTTCGCGGGTCGATCCATCCATGGACAAGCGCGTGCAGGAGGCACTTGATAAAGCTGTGACCGAGTACAATGTTCCAGGCGCGATTTTAGCATTAGGAGACATGAACGGGAACACACGAATCTGGGCGAACGGCTTAGCGGAACTTGAAACGGAAAAGCCAATGACCAGTGACTTATATTTTATGATCGGAAGTGCCACAAAAACCTATACAGCCACGATGGTTCTTCAGTTGGTTGACGACGGGCTGATTAAGCTCGACGAACCGATCGGGAAGTACTTGCCTGGCCTCGTCCCTCGAGAAAATGAAATCGCTATCCGGCTCCTTTTAGGAATGCGAAGCGGTCTGGGTGATTATGGCCCAAATCCCGAATTTGAGAAATTTATGGAAACTAATCCTCTCCAGGCTTGTAAGCCGGAACAGCTTGTCAAGTTCAGCCTCGATAAGACAGGAGAGCCCGACAAGGAATTTTACTATACTAATGCCAACTATATCCTCTTGGGCATGTTGATCGAGAAAGTTACTGACAATTCTTTTTCTGATGAGATGCAAAGGAGAATTCTTCAGCCGTTGGGAATGTCTCATACCTTTATGCTCACGGAGATGAAAATGCCTACTCCTTATGCAAATGGCTATAGGTATGAGGAGGGGAAAGTGGTCGATGGGACCTATTCAATACATCCGTCCCTGTTCTGGACTGCGGGCGGTATTGTTTCCACGGCTGCCGATCAGCTTATCTGGGCAAAAGCTCTGCTCGAGGGCCGGCTTCTGTCGCCACAAGCCCATTCAGAGCAGTTCACTATGAAACCGGCCTCAAGCCAGCTGGGCTTCTACGGCCTTGGGGTGATGAATATGAATGGACTAATCGGACATGGGGGTA
>Ga0315541_1001191_pt1 | contig 24968 bp, 20 predicted proteins | sample SalMarSW160190MG_FD_203095 | JGI IMG/M metagenome (GOLD analysis project Ga0315541, IMG submission 203095) | Salt marsh sediment microbial communities from the Plum Island Ecosystem LTER, Massachusetts, United States - Salt Marsh Sediment SW1601-190 ...
TGCCATACCAGCACCAGGACAGGAACATCTATTCCGGCTGCTTCTGCAGCAAAGATATAAATTGTAGGGCTGACAACCGTTATGCAGGAAAACTCCAGTGCAAGAATTTTAAGATGGAACGACAACGGAGACGTCTGGAACACCGAAAGTTGTTCCAGGATTCTCCTTCCAGTGTCACTGAGCGGCCTCGGCAAATAATTCAGGATATGCGAAAGTCGGCTGGTCAGTTTCGGCCCGACTGCGCGGTTCAATAGGGATAAATAGATAAATGCCAATAAAGCCAGCATTACGGAGCAAATTACAGGTAGCTGCCAGGTGCCGGTCGGATTCGTTGCGATCAGAGCAACCAGAGCAGTTATACTAACCAAAATAAGCATAATAAACTGGTTGTAAACCATACTGCTAAAGACGTTGCTGCCTTTGCCCGTGTGCCGCTTCAGAATATACCACTTAACGCCGGTGCTCAGAAGGCCCGGCATAATCAGACTATAAAGCGTTGTAACCGAGCTGACGCCGAATATCTTTATACTGCCAACTTCACAATCCTGCTTTTTCAAGATAAAAGCCATCTTCACAGAGCGTATCCAGAAAGCTAATATTGCTAACAGCCAAACAATTATCAGAAACTGACACCTGGCGGCTTTTATTGTTCGGCCCGCCTGCTGTAAATCAATTCGACTCAGTACCAGCCAGAGCAAGACCACTGTTACTGATAATCTCAGCACGAATTTTAATATCCGTTTTGTTCGATCTGCCATCACAATGCCGTGCTTTAACTCCACACAAACTCGTTTAATAACTCCGCAAGCCGTTCGCTGCTGGTCTGTACCGAGGCCTTCCATGATATAGCTTTGCCGGCTGCTGTAATAGAAAGGGTCTTTGCTACTTTCGGACCATCGTCCATCTCGGCCAGGTACAAGTAATTTCGGTTGTCAATCAGCTTGTTAAATTCTTCCACCTTGTCATCATATATAAGATTCATCAGGGCAACGCCGGCGATATAAGTAAATATCGCTACGTGCATCTGCGCTGCTATCACAAGATCAAATTTTGAAAATAAATATATCAATTCTTCCGGCAGAAGATGATTATCGCCTTTCAACATTGTCCGTGCCGATTCTCCACAGAGCCTTGCTGTCTTCGAGGCGAAACTCTGATTTGTATAGTTTGTATATGTCAGTATGGTGTAGCCGTTCTGCTTAGCGAATTCGCTAACATGATTTAAGAATTGCTTCAATGTATTTTGGGGGTCAGCAACGTTTTTTTTGATAAACATAAGCTCGCTTAGGGAAAGCAAAATTTTTCTGCCTGCCTGCCAGGATTGCACGATTTTTTCCGCTCTTACAGTTTTCTTTGGCTCTAACAAAAACGCAGGTCCCCCACCTATGACAATTTTTTTATCGGTACATTCGGAGAAAATTCTTTTACTCATTTCATCACGAGCAGTGACTATTTTGGCATTATTGAGAACTACTTTTGTCATCCAGCGTGCCAATCTTGAATTCAGGTGCGAACATCCTACAGCAAATATCAACACTTGCTTGCCTAACAGCTTAAGCCACAACGTAATGATAAAAAGATTTAGCAGATGATTGAATGAAATATCAAAAAGCCTGGTATCAAAAAAGATGCCGCCTCCTCCAATAACGACTTTATCACTTTTCGCAAGTACCGGAAGCGTCTTAGGCCCGATGTAAGAAGTAAAACCTCTCAGTATCCTTATACTTATCCCTTTATTATCTTTCGCATCCGTGATGAGGTCACTTAGGTATTCCCTCATTTGTGGGACATCTTTGGTGAAAATGTACACAGTTAGCTTGTCCCTTAGGGGCTTGCCCCCTGGGGGCTTGCCCCTTATGGGCTCTTCTTCGGCTCTTGTTTTAAGCTGAATAAGCTCCGAGCGCAGGATGGCAAGGTCGCCCTTATTTCTTCCGCTAAATGAACCTAATATTGTGATACGCCTCATATATTCTGTCTGGAACTAACCGTTTTCTAAACAAGTTAGCCCACCGGTAAGCTCTTTGTAAATGTTTTCTATTTGCTGCAACTGTATTTTTCCGTCGAACTTGCGGCAGAATTCCTCAGCGTTCTTAGTCAGTCTTTCCCGCAAAGGGCCGTCCCCCGCAATTCTACTAACAGCATTAGCAATATTCTCTGCGGTTAAGCTATCCAACAAAATTCCGGTTTGCTCATGCCGGATCAATTCAACCAGACCTCCAACCGGCGAGGCAACGACGGGTATTTTCATTCGCATAAACTCGATAGCTGAAATACCAAACGCCTCCCGTCTGCTGGGAATAACGGCGATGTCAAACGCCTTTATAACTTCCGCCGAATTTTTACACATCCCGGTGAAAATTACGTTTTCTTTCAGGCCTAAACGAAGGACCAGCTCTTCAAGCCGATTCCTTTCCGGTCCGTCACCTACAATAACAAAACAGAATCGCCGGTCCTTTTCGCATAAAATGGCAGCGGCCTGAACAAGCAAATCCGCCCCCTTGCAATGGTGAAACCTTCCCATAAATCCTACGACTATTTTACTTTCGTCAATTCCAAGAGCATCCCTGGCCTCGTTTCGGTCGTAAAGTGTGGGGTCAAGCCGACCAAAATCAATAAAATTATTGACTACGTGCACCGAATTTTCAGAAAGTCCCACAGTCCGTAACAAAGCTGCCCCTGTTGCCTGCGAATTAGCAATTGCTATCGCTGCTCTTGAACAAAGCAGCTTTAGAAGCAGGCGATAGATAAATCCGCTTCGGCCACGAAGGATTGGGCCGTGCTCGTGGATGATAATTTTACTATTGCAAAAAAAGCTCGCCAACAAGCTGCTGATTATCGATTTTTGCAGGTGGGCATGAATAATATCTATTTCGTATTTCTTACACAGTTTCGCTATAGCAAATACGGCAAAGGGATTATATCTGCGATACGTCAGGTTGATAAGCTCAGCTTCGATTGGCAGGGCATCAGGATTTGTCCTGAGGGCACAAACAAAAGTTTCGATGTGCTGGTTGTCTATCTTTTCAGCAATATTTTTAACGACGAAGGGCGCCCCGCCGTATCCTAAATGGTCTATTACATGTAGCACCCTTATTCTCATTTTAGACTTTCATAAATTTTCAAATATCTTTCGGCTACGGAGTTCCAGCTAAATTTTTCAGCTTGCTGCCTCGCTGCTATGGACATGTATCTATAAGTTTCCCGGTCTTCGGCTAATCTCTTAACGGCCTCTGCTATCTGCTCTGCCTGAGCGTTTTCTACGATAAAGCCGTTATCTTTTATCAGCTCTTCGACACCTTCGCAACGAGTGGTAACAATGGGCAGACCTGAGGCCATCGCCTCCAGCATGGCATTGCTCATCCCTTCCTGCATGCTGGCGCTTACAAAAATATCGTGCTGGCGATACATTTGCGGCATTTTCTCAGCCTCAATTCTGCCGGTCATCTCAACAATGTCACTGAGATTCGACTCAGAGACGATTTGCCTGAGCTTCTGCTCAAATTTTCCGCCGCCGACTATTGTGAAGTGAATGTTGCAGCCGTCATTATGTAATATTCTGGCTGCATCTATCAGAATTTCCACGCGTTTGGTGACAGATAATCTGCCCACGGTCGCAAGCCTCAGCATATCCGAGCTTTCAGCTTTTTCAATGGGACTAAAACGGTCGAGGTCAACGCCGTTTGGTATAACATCAATCGAAACGTCCGACAGAAAGCGCAAAGCCCGCTCTTTTAATCCTTCACTACAGGCCACTAAGAGGGCAGCTTTTCTCCAGATCGGCTTAAATAATAAAGGGCCCAGGATTTTATAATCGAGTTTTAACCTTGTGTGCTGTCCCGGCACATCAGAGCCGCGAAGCGAGATTATATAGGGCAGTTTATCCGCGCTTCGATAGCACAGGTAAGCCGTAGGAAAACCGAAAAACGCATGGACGAAGTCGTAATCGTTTTCACGCAGCAATTTGCGGTAATAAAATTTAGCTTTAAAAAGCCACTCTATTACCTCGGTTTTGCGCCAGAAGTGCAGATTTTTTTTATGTAAGCCAACCTTGTAAATAGTGATGTTGTCGGAGAATTTTTCAGTAAAAGTACCAGGCTGTGGCGCCGAGGTCAATACATCGACCATCATGTCGTTACGGTTGGCATATTGCTTCAAGATAGCCAGAAGTGCATAACCTGCTCCGCCGCCGATAGGCGGAAATTCAAAGTTGAGCATAAGCAGCCTTTTTTTTGACACAACTATTGCGATTCCTTACCGGCAGGGGGACTTTTCAACTCAAACAAGACATTCTGGCCGAAAAACTGCGTAATTTTGTAGTTTTTCATAACATATTCTCTGAAGGGCTTCATCGCTATGAAGCGTCCGGCTTCATCGGAATCAACGTTTTTGGTAAGCCATTCGGCGTAGGCCTCATCGGAATTAGCGGCTTTGATATTTGCCCTTTTTAGAATCTGCTGCTGCATAAGGGGCCAAAGCTCCAATGGGGGTCTGCCGTCATACGGAAAATGTGCGTTATGAGTATCAACAATGAACCTTGGTGGTTCCTTTTCGAATTCGACCAATAGTCCGGCAACCATTTCCGCCAGTTTGTCCGGCGGTCTTATGTGCATTGTGCTGGTAAAGGCACGGGCTGCGGAAGACAGCCGCTGAGCTTTGACATATATCCCCGGCACCCAGCCCCAGACGTAAATCTTATCCGTCGGCTGTGAGTGTGTGCGTATATATTCGCTCACCATTAGCCAGGGATGCTCCGGATTTAGGGGGATTTCTCTGAACTTCTGCAAGTAGCCCCTTGATTTTTCATCATAGCGTTTTCCGCTATATGGGCTTTTTCCCAAGCCGAAGAATATGTGCCATGACAAAACAATCATTAATATAATGCCGATAGTTCCTACCACTACCCACTTAGTTTTATTGGCTGCAAATTTGATTTTGTCGCAATAAATCGCTATCAAATAACCGCCCAACATTGCAGCCGAGGCATTCAAAGGCAGGTAATACTGCTCGTAAGAATGCGGACTAATCCATACGAAGGCCATATCCAATATCCACCAGACCGCAAACAACAGCACGAAACGGTCGTAGGATTTTACACCTGCTTTTTTCGCAGAGACAGGCTGCCAAATCATACGTATAACTCGTGCTATAATCGCACCGATAGCCAAAGCAATAGGCAGTATGAGCATGCTGTAGTATCGCAATACGATAGGCAATTGTTTTGAAAGGGGGACAAGTTTTCGACTTCCACCTATATAGTCCGTTGCCGGTTTAGTCTGCGTGTCAGATGCTGCACTGGGCAGCATCTTTCCAAGCTCCCGCCAGAGGAATGAATAAGGCACATCTATCTGCACGTTCCAGGCTAATATCCATATATACAACGGTGCCATTGCTATTACGACACCGGCAAATAGCAGCAAGATGTCAAGACCGGTCTGTTTCCAGGCTCTGTTTTTCAATATCGGCTGCAGGATTACAAATAGGCCTATTGCCCCGGCAGCCGACATGCCGGTCGGCTTAAATAGCGGCGCCCAACTGAGAAAAGCCCCCACCAGGACAGCAAGCCACCAACGACCATAAAGCTGGTACAAAACAAAGCAGCTTATGCCCAATATCATACAGGCAATCATATATTGCTCTTTAACGTTGCCAAATTTTGCAATTACAGGCGCAGAAAGATAAGACGAAGCAACAATGACACCCACAGCAGCAGGCAGCAGCGAACCGAACAGCTTGGCCATCGCTATAAACATAACTATCAGGGCGGCTGCCTGCAGAATCATCTGGATGATTTTCGGGCCGGTGTCACTAAAGCCGAACAGCCGGACGCCTAAGAGATTGACCAGCAGCGTTCCTAACTGAGCGCTTGGCTTTTCATCGACACCGATTTTGGCACCCTGGAGGATGTGCTCGGCTGAATAGACGTATGCACCGCTGTCGAAAAAACCGGGAGAGTTAAACTCAAAATATTTGCCAAGAGAAAAGGGAATTGCCGCCAGGATCGCGATTATGATTAAAACCACAGCCCGCCGGTGGCGAGCTTTTCTTTCTTGTTCGTCAGGTGATAAAGCTTTTTTGGCCTGTAGTTTCATTCTCTTCTGGTGGTGTCTTATGTTTCGGATGGGTTTACCCATATTTATTATCCCTCTTCGGTGGACGATTCGAGGATTTCTTTGATGACATAAGTGGGACGATTTTGGGATTCGTGATATGTTCTGACTAAAAGCTCAGCTAATAAACCCATTAGTATGAATTGAATACCAACAACCAAAAGCAAAATTGCCAAATACAATAGAGGATTGCCGGTCATATCGGTGCCACGCAGAATTTTCATTAGGATAACTGCGACAGCCGATGCGCTTCCCAAAAACAGTGCAAGAAATCCCCAGCCGCCGAATAGCTGGTTCGGCTTGGTGGAGAAACTGAGAAGAAACTTAACGGTAATAAGGTCTAATATCACTTTTACCGTCCGCTCCAGGCCGTATTTGGTGGAGCCGGTTGTTCTCGGCCTGTGGTTGACTACCATCTCGGCGATTCTGGCTCCGCTCCAACTGGCCAAAGCCGGAATGAACCGGTGCATTTCACCGTAGAGTTTTGTTTCCTCAAGGATTTCTTTGCGGTATGCTTTTAATGTGCAGCCGAAGTCGTGAAGTTTCACGCCTGTAATTTTAGCGATCAGCCAGTTGGCGATTTTGGAAGGCAATAGTCTGGTGAGGGTTTTATCGTGTCTTTTTTTTCTCCAGCCGCTTACGACATCGAATCCCTCGTGGAGCTTATCAATCATCTTTGGTATATCCGCCGGGTCGTTTTGAAGGTCGGCGTCAATCGCAGCGACGATTTCTCCGCGTGCATGTGCAAAGCCTGCGGATAGCGCCGCGGTTTGGCCGAAGTTTCTGCGAAAGCGGATGATCCGGATCCTGGCGTCTGCCTTTTGCAGCCGGCTTAATATATTGAAGCTATTGTCGGTGCTGCCGTCATCGACGAATATAATTTCATAGTTGTACTTGTTGTCCAAGATTTCTTTGATTTGCTCATAAAGCGGTTGGATGTTATCCTGCTCATTTAAAAGAGGTATTACCACTGAAACTTCGGGACCTGTCTTGTCCATATTTGACTCCATTGGCAATTAGTAGGTAGGGCGTGCATAGCACACCATCAAAATACTGGTGGGACTTCGACGAGCTCAGTCGAATCGCGGAGCCCACCTACATCACAACATAATAATAGTTAAAATATCGGCTGTAAAGCCCCTATGGCACCAGGGGGAAGCCTATTAATTCGAAACAAAGTAAGTGAGCTAAAGTTTGAAGTGCCTAAAGTGCTGCCGTAAGGTATCCTGTGGACTAAAATGACAGCAAGGCTGTCATTCTGAGCGAAGCGAAGAATCTCTCTTTCGTTGGCCAGATCCTTCGGCTTCGCCTCAGGATGACACGTAAAGTGTCACTTTAGGCACTTTATATTTTTCGTGCGCTGCCGTATCGAATATTGACCAGGTCCGGAAAGTGGGAAACTCCACGTTAAATGTGGGACTAAATAAACGATATATTGCACCCGGTTTTGCCGGGGATATATATTGCTATCCCTCACTCAGTTCTTTGCATAGGGATAGTTTGCTTAATATTTCCTCCTTATCTGCTGATTCAATTTGATAAATTTTTCCGCCTTTTTCCTCATGCGTTTGGCAGAGTTCATTCCATTGTTTCAGATACTTTTCATAATAGGTCCTTTTGTATCCTGATTCCTGCAAAAGCGACCGGGTTTCCTCCGGGTTCCAATATTTTATGATTATATTTTTATCTCTGAATATAAAGTTAACACTTACTGTTTTGTTTTCTACCTTAAAGAGCCTGTCCATTTGGAAATCATCTGTGCTGTTGCTTTTAAGATAGCTGTAAATTATCTGCATCCCATCATTTTCTCTGCGCATATTTATCTTCTTTGCATACTCAGTTGCTATTCTCGTTCTTTCTCTCTGAATACTTGATGTCTGTTCATAGTGATGCCTCGTATTATTAGACCGGTTGAAGCTTTCATGGCTACGAACGTTAGGACAACAGTTAGTGCTGCAATCTGCCGGGCCGGAGGTTTTGCTATCATAAGAATAGACAGGGTAATCATACGGAACGAAAAAAAAGGGAAAATAGTCGGAAATCAAGCCGGAAGGATTCTTGGAGCTTAAAGCATAAGGAGAATAACGGAAATAAAATGGAACCAAACCGGTAGGATTTTTGCTACTAAGAGCGTAGGGTGAATAGTGAAGATAGCGAGGAACCAAGCCGGAAGGATTCTTATGGCTCAAAGCATAAGATGAGTATTTCAGCTCGCTACTGATTAAGCCTGAAGGATTCTTGGAGCTAAAAGCGTAAGGCGAATATCGAATGTGAAAATAGCCGGGAATACGATAGGTTATTGCATTGGTTATGCTGGGTGACAGCATCAATACAATTACTGTGAAAACTGAAATCCTTTTCATTTTTCCACTCCTTTAAAATTTATGTTCTTCTTATGTCATCACCTCCTCTTAACGAACACCAAATATAGTTAAGCTTGATCCGTCTCCGGCGGATTAGCTTTTTATTCAGGATATATGCGATAAAGTACAAACGAATAGGGGATGTAGAAATGGGCTTGCACAAGAGTAAGGGTTTCCTGCCTGCTTGTGCAAAGCTAAACCTGTGGATAGTTGGCTATTCCGTTGCACTTTACCGCCTTCCTCCATAAAAGCGGACATATCCTTGTATTTAATGAAGAACGCTCGATACAGCGTTAGCGAGTGAGGAAGACCAGATAACGATGATAGTCCTCCACACCTTCCTCTTTTTCATTATATGCAGTATATTACCGGACTATTCTTTTGTGAGTCAATATAAATTTTCATTACTGTCCGAAATTTATTGATTTTTGCAGCCAATATATAAACCGATATTGCGATACATATCTGTTTTAGTCGAAATGGCTTATAATCTTTGCTACAAAGCGTATCTAAATCACTGGAATCAACGCGGCCAGGATAGTGGAAATGTTTCCAGGCGTGTATGGCTGTCAACATGTGAATCTAAAAAAGCACAATTACCCTTTCCCCCCATGGGATCTCCGCTCGGAGCATAATGAAAACCGGCTATGACATCCCAAAACTGACCTACACCGCCTGGGCCGGGCCTGATATTGTGATAGTCACCCTTAACAACAGGACTGTTCAACCAGGCTGAAATCATATTATCCGAGCCGGGAATCATATATGTATCGTTGAGTCCGGAGACATTATAGCGAGTGTCTACCAGGACGCTTTCTTCGGTGAATGAAAACGTTTCTCCCGGGCGCCTCACCTCGGATAGTTTCATAGCGTTCGATTGCTTGACTTCGCTGTTTGCATTACCCAGATATGCGTTCATGGTGTAATTGTACCAGGGCTTATAGTTCCTAATATTTTTAGCGTCGATTTTATAATAAGGATCCTCAGAACCTCGTCCGACTAAGCCGGTAAAAGTCGGACAGATAAAGGCTTTTGCATCTTGTAAGTATCGAAAAAATGCGCCGGCATATTCCGGATGATCTTTAAGATTCAATTCCCCATTGCACCAGCGAACATGGATTGGATTGCGAAGTCCGTCTTCCACACCATAAGGTTCTGTCTGCGAAAAATAACAACTGCGCGGGTCACAGAATTTATCATCGTTGTCCGATGTGTACATAAATACTGCGAGTGCGTAATTTTTGAGGTTGGCCTTGCAGACAGTGCGTTGGCCCTGTTCTCTGGCTCTTTTAAGGGTTGGCATAAGAATTGCAAGCAATGCAGCAAGGATAGCTATAACTACTAATAGCTCGATCAATGTAAATCCCGTTAGAACTTTTTTATTTTTCGAGCTGGCTATCCTAACTTCTAACGGGGCGAATCCTTTACCGCTTCCTCTCATTACAACCGCCCCTTTTCACACATGCCTTTCTGCTGTAAAGCCATTGCGATAAAGGCTTTAGGCAGTCCAAATCCTACAGGCGAAAAATTTCCTTCTTTGTATACGATTATTTTACCAGTTCAATTTTATTATTGCAAGCGGTTTAATGGCAAATTTTTCATATATTATATGACCTTGCATAAAAAATCGAGCATATTTGGAGCATCCGGCAGCAGTATAAAGGGGGAAATATCCATCTGGTTGACGGTTAATTAAACCATGCATAGGCTGTCTGCAATTGACGGGAGGTTGCCAAATGCCATGCAGAAAAATTGTTGCAACGACAGGTAAGAATATTTATCATTCGATTATGGTAAGTTTCAATGAAATCGAAAATGCTGCCAGAAAAATCGGGCAAGGAGCCAATGCCAAGGCAGTATTTCTCTTTGGCTCATACGCCCGAAACCAAGCAGGGAAACACAGCGATGTTGACCTGTTAGTTATAGCTGAAAGCGAACTACCGAGACATAAACGCAGCAGAGAGCTGCACCTCATGTTCAAACCGTATCCCTTTCCAATGGATATTCTTGTTTATACTCCCAAAGAAGTCGAAAAGGAGAGCGAGTTTGAACTTTCATTCATCTCCAAGGTACTGCGAGAGGGCAAAAAACTGTATGGATAAAAGGTTTGAACATGCAAAGCGATGGATAGACAAAGCAACGGGCGATTTGCTAAATGCAGATAATAATCTTGCTGCTAAAGAAGTGCCGTATGATACGGTTTGCTTTCACTGCCAGCAGGTTGCTGAAAAACTACTCAAGGGCTTTCTCGTTGCGCACGGCTGCGAATATCCAATAACCCATAACTTATTTGTTATTCTGGAAAAGGTTCTTGATTACGATCCGATGGCCGAATCTTTGCGAGAGACGCTTGCTGTGCTTAATCCTTACTCTGTTGAAATTCGCTATCCGGGGGACGAATTAACGCTAACAATCGACCAAGCCACTGAGGCACGGCAGGCTGCCCAAGAGGTTCTCGAATGGATGCAATTTAGGCTTGGACAGCTTTTTGAATGAAGAACAGCCATCCCAAATCTTTCTCTGGAAGATAAGCCCGCTTTTAGTCCACTGCGATAGAAGGTTGTTACCCATCAACCATATCCGAATTTTTTTGATAGATACTGTAGTTAAGTTTCGCACTTTTTCTTAAGGAAGATCTTATGAAACAAGCAGTTACATGCTATTTCGTATTTTATGCAAGTTCGGTGAAAAGCCCGAACTTGCCAAAAATAATTCGATAGTTGTCAAATCGGCCTAACGACACAAATTGCCCAAGTTAACGCATTGTTAAAAGTGCGAAAGTTCACTCATATAAACATTGAATAAAAGACCCTCAAAAGGTATCATTTATTTATGGTAGCTATGAAACAACAAGCCCTTGAAATTGCCGTAAAAGTCCGTAGTGAGCTTGAGAAATTATACGGTAAGCGTCTGCGCGGAGTATTTCTGTTCGGCTCAGCAGCACAGGACAGACTGGACGAAGATAGCGATATTGATATTGCCATTATCCTTGATGAGATTCCCGATCGCTTTGCCGAGCATGAGCGGACAGGTCAGATCGGCTCGGACGTGAGCTTAGAGTATGATACGCTTGTGAGCTTTTTGTTTATAAGCGAAGCTGATTATCAAAAAGGCCGATTCGCTGTTCATAGAACCATAAAAGAAGAAGGGATTCGCGTGTGAATGAAGAAGTTCGATTGCACCTCGAAAGGGCGGATGATTGTATAAAGGATGCTGAATTACTACTAAGTGCTCATCGCATTTCTGCCGCGGTAGGCAGAAGTTATTATGCGATGTTTCATGCAGCTACAGCAGCCCTGCTGAACAGAGACATCAAACGGCACTCTCATCAAGGCCTTATTTCCGCATTCGGCCAGTTTTTTGTAAAGACGGGGCAGGTTGAGCCGAGGTTTCATAAGTATATTACTGAAATCTTTGATCTTCGGCAGGAGAGCGATTATCAACCTTTAGTAGAGATAACAGAGCATCAGGGGGTAAGATTCTTGAAAATGCAAAAGAGTTTGTAGAGGTTTGTCGGAAACTATGCCAGTGATCAGCCATTTCCAAGTCCTTTGGTTTTGTAGTTGCTACAACTCTCTTTTAAAACGGGAAAACTTGATGCAAAGCATGATTGAGCTTTTCAAACAAACGGAGTTTTGACTTGGCTATCGGCGTTCTTTTATGTATCATAATAGGTAGTTATGATAGCACAGAGATTCATAAGAATATACGCTGACACATCGGTTTTCGGCGGAGTTTTCGATAAGGAGTTTGAAGTTCCCAGCAAAGCCTTTTTCGAAGCCGTCAGAAAGGAAAGATTTTTTCTGGTAACTTCCGAACTGGTCAGACAAGAAATCCAGGCTGGACCACAAAAAGTCCAAAAGTTTTTTTTTGACATCCTACCGATGGCGGATATTACCGAGGTCACAGAACAAACCCTAAAATTACAGCAGGCCTATATAGAAGCAGCAATTTTAACTGAGAAGTATTTGACAGATGCTTTGCATGTGGCGCTGGCAACTGTTTCAAAGGCTTCATTGATTGTAAGCTGGAATTTCAAACATATTGTGAATTTTCAAAAGATTCCTATGTATAATGCGGTTAATATATTAAATGGCTATAATGAGATAGCGATTTACTCACCTCTGGAGGTGATTGTATATGAAGACTAAGACATTCGACTGTGTTCAGATGAAGCGAAAGGGTGCGGAATTAGTTCGCAAGCAGCTTGAAGGAAAATCAATTAAGCAGCAATTAGAATATTGGCGGAAAGGAACCAGCCAGTTAAAAGAGCTTCAAAAACAAAAAAGAAAAAAGAAATAGACAATTCCCTTTGTTGAACAGCCATCCCCAAGCCACCTATAGCAAAAGTAAGAAATATAAATGGTAGGCACAGCCTACCCTACGAATATTGCTACCCATTGCCTCTCTCATTATTGATCTTCTAACTTCTCACCCTGCCTAACATTTGGCTCACCAGCCACATTCCAGGTGATCTGTATAAGCTATGTATCGGATTATGTAAGCGTCTCCTTCTGTGGACGAAAATCAACATGCGATTGGTAGCTTCCTAAGTCTGGTCCCCAATCAAAAAACACTCCAGCCTCCCTCTCGTTTATTGCGGAGGACTGTTCTTCTGACAGAGTTACTGAGAACTTACCTAATAGGAATGGTCTCGAGCGGTTCACCAGTGACACATAAACTTCGATTTGGTACTTGCCCTCCAAGAACCGATAATCCGTTCCATCCTTTGGCAGGAGGAAGTGGTGATTTTTTGCGACTCCATTTTCTCCCACGAAGAGTCCGCTTCCTCGCGCAAGAGAGCGGTCACCGTACACCCAGACATTGAAGTTTTGGCTGGACTCACCTCGACCAAGCTTCACATACATGGTTTCGATAATCTGCCCCCGCTTAGAAGTACTGTAGAGGAGAGTGCGGAGAAAAACTTTGGGAGGACCACCCACCCCGTCAGGACCAAAGAAAATAATTGTCGGCTGTGTCATTTTGATTGTGCCACGGCGAAACAGTGTAAGCCACGCTGTGATGGCTGACGCTACTAAGGCAGCCGAGGATATTACAATCGCAAATCTCTCATTCATTGTAAGTAACAGATCGTTCTCTGCTCTTTCCAAAAACGCGCCGAATATCTTTTTTTATGAAGCAAAACTCCCATACTCTCAAATCATCAACAAGTGTACAAAATCCCGCTTCGGCTGGCGTTATTATGGTTGGGATTGTTCCGAAATACAAGCAGAAAACCAAACGTCAAAATGTAGAAAAGTTTAGCCGTCGCCGGCGCGGCGACGGGTTAAAAATCCCACAATGAATTGTGGGGTTTGTGAATTCCTGTTTACACAGGAATGACGATGAGGGTTTTCACATTCGCTTGTATCGTGGGCCGCCGGTGCCTTCGGGGACAGTCCAGCGGATATTGTCAAATGGACACTTCCGCTGGCAGGTCTTGCAATGCAAACAGTTCGACGGATTGGCCGGTTTTACCTCATCGTGAATCGTCTCATATACGCCGGCAGGACAAAACGCGATGCAGGGACATTTAAATTTAGGCGTGCACTTTGTTTCGCAAATAGTTTTATCTAAAATCGTCAGATGTGAAGGCTGCTCCTCGCGATGCTCGGTGGCAGCCATCGCGGTAAAGGTGTCTTTATCAAAATTCTGATTAGGCTTGAGCCGATAATTAAGGATGGTCAAAGCCTCATAGTCTTTTTCAGTCTTAAACTTTGGCAAAAGTCTCCCTAACACCGATAGCGGCATCCCCTGCAAAGGCCCAAACTGCGCAACGGTCTGGCGGAAATTCTTAGCTGAATACATCTCCCTCATAATGTTAGATTTCTCAACTAAATCTGTATATCTGGCCGCTGCTTGCTGCGGATTATCGAGCGTCTCGACGATAGCCTTAGCCGCTTGTATGCCGGAGTCGATGGCGTTGTGAAGGCCCTTGATTTTAAGCATGTTTACAAAGCCGGCACTATCGCCCAGAATCATTACGTTGGATTTGCCTATGCTGCCGGTTTGCAGATCTCTGGGGATGGCATAAAAACCTCCTTCGGGAATCATTTTTGCGCCGGCCTCGACTACCTCGCCGCCATCAATAAATTGCTTTACGAAGCGATGATTCTTGAAATTAGTAAGCGCATCCTGCGGATTAAAATCATGGTATTTCCAGTCTGCGCCGACAATCATGCCGACTGAAAGATGGTCATTGACACCGGCATAAACGATGCCGCCGCCGAACATGCCCGGCCCAATGATCGGCGTCCATATCGGATAGCCCATCGCGTGAACGACCCGGCTGGCTGTGAATCTATTGTATTGCTCCGGGCTTACTTTTATAAGCTCTTTTACGCCTACTGAGTATAACTGATGACATTGCCTTTGTAAGCCTGCCTTTTCTACAAATTTTTCCGTTACCAGGCCATCACATCCCTCGGCAAGCACAACAAAATCAGCTTCGATAGTCTCGCCCTCAACATAGTTTGGCTGCTTATGGCCTTCCTTATCGAGTCCCTGGTCAACGAGCTTGACACCGATAGCTTTATTGGTGTCACCATCGAGAATAATATCTTCAGCGGCAAAGCCGGTCAGCACCTCTACGCCGAGATCTTTTGCGATTTGTCCCAGCCATTTAGTTAGCTTGCTTATCGAGATGGAATAATCACCTTTGTGTATCATTTGGCCGAAGCCAAGGTGGAAAATCTTTGCGAGCCGAATCATAAAGAAGATGTTGAATGACAGCTTCTTTCCCAATAAGAACATAATATTGTCTTTGTCGATTTTATTCGCCAGTACATCTTTGGCTGCATCGGTATCCTGCCAGCCGGGCACAGCCGAATCCAGCAGGCTGTGCAGCGGCTCAGCTTCTAAAACCGCACCAGAGAGGTTGTGATTGCCCAGGTCGGCTGCTTTTTCGATGATGCAAACATCAATATCCGGCTTTAAAGTTTTCAATTTTATCGCCGTTGCTAAGCCGGCAGGCCCGGCACCGACTACCAAAACCGTTACCTTGTTATATTCCTGGTTGTTTGTCACGTTCATTCGCTTCACGATAAAACCCCCCAATGAATTGGGGGGCTAAATATTTATCATTCTAATGCCTGCACTAAACTCGGCACTATGTCCTCGACGGTTCCTACAATGTAATAATCGCACTGCTTAAATATCGGTGCGTTTGGGTCGCTATTTATTGCAACGATAGTCTCAGTGTTGGCCACGCCAATCATGTGTTGAATAGCACCGGAGATTCCTAAAGCAACGTAAAGCTTCGGCCCAATAGAGGTGCCGGTTTGGCCGACCTGGTGAACTCGTTCGATAAAGCCCTGCTCCACTGCTGCACGAGAAGCGCCTCTTTCAACCTGTGTATCCAATCTTTTACTCATAGCATCACATAGCAGGCTTAAAAGCTGTTCATAATTGTCCCTGCTCTGCATACCTTTGCCGCCGCTGACAATTACGTCGGCGTTGAAGTCCACCTGGCCTGTGCCAAGCTCTGTTTTTATGATTTCCAGATTAACATCATCCTCGGTAAGTTTGACCTTATGCCTGATGATTTTACCTTTTCTTGAAGGATCGGGTGGTATTCGCTTCATCACGCCAGGCCTTGCGGTAGCCATTTGTGACCTGGAATTTTTCGTACGGATAGTAGCCATAACATTTCCGCCCAAAGCCGGTCGAGTTTGCAGCAGAAGTCCTATGTCACCTTTTCGTGAGCTGTCTTTTATGTCAAGACCTGTGCAGTCGGCGGTCAGACCGCAACTTACCCTGTAGGAAACCATCGGCGCCAGCATTCGGCCCTGCGGAGTTGCAGCATAGAGAACGATTTGAGGCCAATATGTGCTTATCGCATCGGCAATGGCTTTGCGATGGGCTGTAGGGTCGAAAACACCAAGCAGCTTGTCCTCGATGATGTAGATGCTATCAGCGCCGGCGGCGATTAACTCTTTTGCCATTGGCTCGACATTAAAACCGGCTATTGCAACGCCCACTTTGGTCTCCAGCGAATCAGCAAGCTCATGAGCTTTGCCGATAAGCTCAAACGTTGCCGGATGCACTACGCCATCGCTGTGCTCAGCGACAATCCACACCTCGCCCTCAAACGAAGGCTTTGCCAGTTTGAAGCCTTCGATCATGTCCTCTAAAGCCTTTTTGTGAAAATGCTCACCTGCCGCTTCAAGAATTTTTTCCTTGGATGAGTCGTCAATCTGATTTGTCCTGGTGATACCGAGCTTCTGAAGCTTCCCAGATAAGATTTCGTAATCTGCCTGTTCCTTTTTTGTCCCTTCAAAGTTTCTGTTAAACAGGCTCGCTCTTTTGTTCGGCAGGACATATTGAGGTGCCTGGGCCTGGCCGTTCTTTCCTGCCTGGCCGTTACCACTTTTAAAACTTTCAACAAGAATTTTTGCTAATGATTCTGCATCGCTTATTTGCTGACATTTTCGGGTGCTTTTGCCCGGCGGAAAGACTCTTATTACGCTGGTCTTTGAGCCGGTGACACCGATATGAGCAGCGTTGATATCGGAAGCGGCCCAGTGGATAACCTGCGTTTTGTTCGCCCACCTCGTTCTTGAAAAGGTGGCAAAAAGAGGATACTCATATTTAGCAACGGTTATAACAGCCGGCAGCTTCTTTGCGGCGACTATCTGGCTGCCGCCGCTTATAATCCGCGTAAATTCAAAACGGTTATTCTTGAACTGGGCATCGGTGACATAAGCAATACAGGGCAGATTCAGCTCTTCTGCGATTTGTGCCGGCACCTGGGCCGTGTCGCCGTCTACTGACTGCATGCCGGTAATCACATAATAATCATTATCGTTTTTGAGGATTTCTTTGACTATTTTTCTTATGGCAAAGGCCAGCGGATTTGCCGTAGCTACTGTATCAGCCCCACCCAGCGCCCTGTCGGTCAGCAGGATGACTATATCGGCAGACCTGCTCAGGGAATATCGCAGGACCTCTTCAGCCATCGGCGGCCCCATACTCAAGGCGATAATTTTACCCGCCTCATCGCTGCTATCTTGTCGCATTTTATTTGCGAAGGCTAAAGCCTGGGCGTCCAGCTCATTTATCACACTGGCAAGGCGGCTTCGAACTAATGTGCCGGTCTCCGGGTCAAATGCGTTGTCGGTGATTTGACTTACATCCGGAACCTGCTTTACCAGGACAATATAGTTACTCATTTTAATATAGACTCGTTTTGGTGCGAATCATCGCACCCTACATTTTACTGTCGGTTGTGCGTATCAGGCCACCGGGCAGCAACAAGAAGCGGAATTCTACCATCTTTCCGAATATTTTCAAAGCAGAATATAGAATTCGGAGTCAAAGGGTGTGCATTTAACTTTTGTAGGTAAAATTTTTAATCCTTAAATCCAAAACAAAAAAGGGGGTAAAAATCCTAATATCTAAATTCTAAAACCTAAACAATTTCAAAGTTCTAATCTCAAATGTGCAAAACGATTTGTTTATAATTTTTTATTTTTGGTATTTGAATCCTTCGACTCTGCTCAGGACAGGTTTGTTTAGGATTTCGTCCTTGGGACTCCTTATGGAGTGCTTAGGATTTCGTATTTAGCCTATGTGGGGAGTAATGAATCGGTAAGCCGACCTACAAACGATTTTTTTATTTAATTTGAATTCTGTCCGGTTAGGTCGGTATAATTCCGCTTGGGGATCCCTTACGGGACACGAGCAACAAACAAGCGAGTTTTTATAGGTAGGGTGCGATGATTCGCACCAATTATGGGAAAATATATAAATGCCGGACTATAAGCGATGGTTTCGTGATGGCGGGACGTATTTCTTTACCGTCGTTACATACAATCGGCGAAAGATATTTTGTAATTCTAACGCCCGCACATCTCTGCATCAAGCCATAGCTGAAGTTCAGGCCTTGCATCCTTTTGAAATATTGGCTGTTGTGCTTTTACCCGACCATTGTCACTGTATATGGAAGATAGCGGACGATGATGACAATTTCTCCGTAAGATGGGCAATGATAAAAAGAAGATTCACAAAATTATGGCTTAACAGCAACAGACAAGATGTGTCTGTTTCGGCTTCGAGAACCAAACGAGGAGAGCGAGGTGTTTGGCAGAGACGGTTCTGGGAACATCTGATTCGCGACCAGCAGGATTTTGCCCGACATATGGATTATATCCATTACAATCCGGTAAAACACGAATATGTACTGTGTCCACATCAATGGAAGTATTCGAGTTTTCATCGTTGGGTCAAAGAAAATGTTTACGAATTTGATTGGCTATGCCAATGCGACGAAAATTGTAAACCGCCGAATTTTGAGGTTATTTCTCATACCGTTGGAGAATAAGGTATAAATAAAATGGTGCGAAACATCGCACCCTACATTCTATTTCACGGGCTGAATCGTGTTGTAGATTATTATATTCAAGAGAAGTGACAATGAGTATGCTTCTGGATAAGCTAGAATGGATGGCTCGCTACGGGTTCATTGATATCTTATTCGGTATCGGTGTATTTGGCTTAATCGGACACTTAATTTCTAAAGTACTACCCTCAAACTATAAACACCTTCATGTCAATGTATCTCCTGGTGGCCCTGTTACCATACCAAGAGCTAACAAAGTGCCTCAGTCGATCGAATTTCATGTCCGGAACTCCGGGCCAGCCAATTTCTATATTGCCAGAGCTTACTTTCGGCCTAAGCAAAGGCGATGGTTTCTTCTCTGGGCGAAGGAGAGCAACACGCTACTTCGCGTGCATCCGCAATCGGACAGGATTACTGATCTAGACGCATTTGAACTCAAGTTTCCCGGACAAGACCCTCAATACTTCACTGAGTACGAAGCTTTGATCCGTCCCGGACATCAAAATGGCATAACAACTTGGTTGGCCCTTGAGTCGCAAGTTTCTCAGGATTTGATTAACAAACGCCGGTGTGGCGTCCTCTTCATTGAGTACGCCACATTGGGAAAGCAAGGAAAACATCGAGTTCGTGTATGACGAGCAGTTGGACTGCAAAATTGAAGCACCTTCGTTTAGAACGGGCTTAATCGTGTTGTAGATTATTAAGTTATAAGAAAAATTATATAGACTATGTTAACCGATCCAGACAGGAAATCAATTCGATCAACTTTAAACAGAAGCAATCTTCCTTATTATTGGGGCGGTTATTTCGCATATCAAAGCACTGCACCTGATTTACACTACCTAACGGAAACTGAGTTGACAAGGGAAGTTGATAGGTGCAAATCCCAAGAAAGACCTTTTGTAGATTCTCAAGTTGTTATTAATCAAGTATTGACACGACTGTCCTCAAACCACACATTTCATCGGCAGTTTAGTGAAAGATTCTCTGATCTTCATCGTGAGCAGATATTAGGAATGCAACTATACACGATAATGCTTAATGATGAATTGACATGGGTTTATATAGAAACTCAACATCAGGGTCATCTTTTTCCTCATGCAACCTATTTTATTTAAAAACAATGATCTTAAAACCAGAGGTAGTATGCGATGATTCGTACCAATTATGAGATTTATTGTAGGGCGGGGCTTGCCCCGCCGAAATAATCTCCCTATTTCACAATTTCACATAATTATACATTTTGCACAACACAAATAGCTGCCAAATCGCCAGGATGGCTTGCGCCACAAAAGAATAACCATGAGTAGATAATCTGTCGAAAAATATCTTTTTTGATAGAAACGGTACTAAATAAGGATTTACCAGTTGATGAGAATACCTAAGTATCTTAGGTATTATATAGAAATTAGAAATTATACGCGATGGTTTTTTTAAATGATTGATGTCACCACAATACCTGTATTTTAGGTATTGAGACTCGAACACCTGGTATCAAGAAGGAAGATGGTGGAGCAATACCGTAATCCCGTGAGCCCCTAAGGGGTCCCTAACGGGAGGATCCCTTGCGGGAGGCATCCCATAGGGAGCCCCTACCCTACCAAAACTGTATTTCCTGAAACATTTTTTTCCCATCCACTTCGCTCACTGTGTTCGCTCAGTGGCTGCCACCCATCGCTAAAGACAGAGACCCACACACTGTTACTGAATTTTTGCTTGAAAATTAAGCCGTTTTTTGGTATAATACCGACTAAAAATAGAAGACAGAAGACAGAAGACAGAAGACAAAAGACAAAACTCAGAAATTCACCCCATGAGATGGCGGTTAAGCTTATCTCACGGGGTAAATCCTAAGCACTAAATCCTAAACTCTAAATTCATCCCTAAGGGACAAGATATCAAATGTTCAAAAAACCTGAATTCTCAATGCGAAACGTAAAACCACAACGAAAAAATTACCCAATTAGCCATGGCACCCCTAGAGGGCAGGCCTGTGGCCGTGGTTTGCTCTACAATTGTAAAGAATGTTCTACGAATCGGCCTTGTTTTATGCAAAACAAAGCCAATTTTCGAAAAAGTCAAATAGATGTAAATTTAATTATGACAAGGGAATATGAGAAAAATATCGCACTGGACATTTGGTGAAAACAAACCCAAACAAAGCCAATCCTTCGACTTCGCTCAGGACAAGTTTCAGGCTCCAACACCTAAAGGAGCGGCGGCGTAATTTGGTTGAAAAACACGGAAGAACAGTATCTAATAAAAAAATTATGAAAGGAAGGAAACAATGAGATTTCGGTATTTACTTTGTATTTGTTTGGTTTTAACGGTAGCCGGGGTAAGTTATGCCCAGTCGGCGGACACAGAATATTTCGCAGTGTTTATGGAAGGTAAAAAGGTAGGCCATGCCATATTTAGTCGCATCGAAGCCGACGGAAAAGTCACCTCCTCCCAAAAAGTTAATATAACCCTAAGCAGGGCCGGCATTCCGATTACTATCGATATGACCGAAACCGGCATCGAAACGATTGACGGTAAGCCCGTTGGTTTCGAGCTCATTCAGAACTTAGGGATAATGAGTATGAAAGTAGCCGGCATAGTGGACGATGAAGGTGTTGTAAATGTGACTTCGTCGGCAATGGGTAGCGAGCAAAAAAGTACTATACAGTGGCCGAGCGGGGCGGTAATGACCGAAGGCTTAGATCAGCTTTCAAAAAAACAAGGCCTTAAAGAGGGCACAGCATATACTGTGCTGGTTTTTACTCCGTCACTTATGCAGGCTCTTGATGTCCAAATTCTCATTGGTCGCAAGCAGACCGTTGATTTGTTAGGTCGTGTCGTGACTTCGACAGAGGTTACAACCACCTATACTATACCGGGAGCCGGTGAGATAGTCAGCACGAGCTATATAGATGATGATTATAAAATGCAAAAGAGTATTGTGCCGATGGTCGGAATACAGGTAGAGATGGTTGCCTGTGCCCAATCCTTTGCGCTGGGCGAAAATGATGTGCTTGATGTAATTGATAAGATGTTTTTGCCCAGCCCTGAGCCGTTGGGTGATGTTCAATCGGCCAAGTCGATTAGTTACATTTTAAGCATGACGGAAGATGCGAATGACCTGCCTGCGCGTAGCTCTGCCACAGGTAGCGCTTCGGCGAAGGCAGGTTTGATGATACCATCAAACGATAATCAAAAAGTGCAGCGGCTCAAAGACGGCAAAATAATGGTAATAGTCGAGCCTGTTGCCGCACCGGGGGGAGCAACTTTTCCTTACAGAGGTCGGAACAAAATGCTTTTGGAGGCGACCAAGCCGACCAGGTTTCTGCAAAGTGACAACGCCAAGATAATCGACCTCGCACATCGTGCGGTGGGTGACACAAAAGATGCGGCTGAGGCTGTCAAAAGAATCGAATCTTTTGTGGCGGACTACATTGAGGACAAAAATCTGTCGATTGGTTATGCTTCTGCGGTGGAGGTGGCCGACAGCAAACAGGGAGACTGCACCGAGCACGCAGTGTTGACGGCGGCTTTGTGTAGGGCTGTGGGGATACCCGCTCAGGTGGTTACCGGCATTGCTTATGTGAAAGAGTTTGGCGGTGCCAAGGACATCTTCGGCGGTCATGCCTGGGTGCAGGCATACATCGGCAGGGTCAACGGCAAATGGGTTGGCCTGGATGCGGCATTTAAGGGTACGGGACGAGGTGGCTACGACCCAGGTCATATCGCTTTGGCAGCAGGCAACGGCAATCCAGAGGACCTTCTCAATTTAGCTACCACCTTAGGAAGGTTCAAGATTGAGAAAGTGTCAGTCAATAAAAAATAAGGAGAATGAATATTATGAATCTTGACTGTCGTCAGACAAGTTTGCATTTGAAAGATAGCCGGACGAATCGGCGTGATTTTCTAAAAACAACCGCCGTTGCAACCGCAGGTCTGGCGATTTCTTCCGTCCTGACCTCCTCAGGTTATTCCAATGCTATGGAGGATTCACTCAGTCAGGCTTCTTATCGATTGACCGAAAAGAACAATTGTTTTTTATTTCAGGGTGATTCAATTACAGATGCAGGTCGCGACAAGAAAAAGCTGAATAATGCCAATGAGCCGTCGGCCCTGGGGACAGGTTATGTATTTCTCGCCGCTTCACAGTTGTTGGCAGAGTATTTCGAGGCCAAGCCAAGAATCTTTAATGGTGGGATTAGCGGAAACAAGGTGTATCAGCTTGCCGAGCGATGGGACACAGACTGTATTGCCATAAAGCCCGATGTTGTCAGTATCCTTGTCGGTGTCAATGATTACTGGCACACATTTAAACATGGATATAACGGCACAGTAGAAAAGTATGAAACAGATTACCGTGCTCTTCTCGAACGTACACGCCGCGAGCTGCCGACGGTGACACTTGTAATTTGCGAGCCGTTTGTGCTTCGCTGCGGTGAAGTGAACGAGAACTGGTTCGGCGAATTTGACCGTTATCGCGCTGCTGCGAAAAAAGTTTCAGCCGAGTTCAACACGATATACGTTCCATTTCAGGCCGTTTTTGATGAAGCAGCTAAGAAAGCCCCGCCCTATTATTGGGCAGCCGACGGCGTTCATCCTACGATGGCCGGCGCATATCTGATGGCACAAACCTGGTTAAAAGCTGTTCTGGGGAAAGCGTAGTATTTGGGTCTAAAACATTCTGTCTTATTCAAACCGGATGTCAGCCAGGACAAATTCAACGTTGCTGAAGCCGTTATAGTTATTTATTTGAGCCTGATATGCAACGTTGAAGAAATCATGCTCAAGCAGTTTCTTCTCTAATTTTCCCATCCCAAAACCGATGCATCGAATTGAGTTTCTATTGTCTGTTATCGCAAGCTGCAGATGGTCGCTTCTCGCACCTACTTTTCTGGGTGGACTGGCCAGACGGACGCCCTTGGTGGCGAAAACCGGCGGGGGATTACCAGGGCCGAAGGGACCAAGCATTCGCAATTGGCCAACAGCCTCTCTGCTGAACTGGTCCAGCTGTGCCAGCGCGTCAATGTGGAGTTTAGCAACTATGTCATCCTCGTTTAGATTTTGCCTTGCGTATGCCTCGAAATCGGCCGCAAACTGGTCTATTTTTTCGGGCTGGATAGTTATACCTGCAGCCATCTTATGGCCGCCAAATTTTATTAGATGATGCCCGCAGGCCCTGATCGCGCTGAGCAAACAAAAGCCGGGAATCGATCTGCCTGAGCCTTGTGCGGAGTCTGTCTTACCTGGAGCATTAATCAAAATGGCCGGACGATAGAAGGTTTCGGCAATTCTCGAAGCCACAATGCCTAACACACCCATGTGCCAGTTTTCAGCTGACAGTACGATGCTCTTATGGTCAGGGTGGTTAAGGCCATATCCTACTATCATTTCGCAGGCCTGCTCAAATATCTTACGTTCGCATCGCTGTCGTTGATTATTTTGCTCTTTAAGGTATTCAGCTATTTGCATAGAGCGATTCTGGCTGTTACTTGACAGTAGCTCTACGGCCAATCGTGCGTGTCCCATCCGTCCTGCTGCGTTGAGCATTGGTGCAAGTTTAAAGCCGATATCGAAGCTATCAAGTCCCTGTCCCGTCAGTCCGGCGGTTTCTATTAAGGCCTGGATGCCGGGCAGTCTGCACTGCGGCAGTGCTTTAAGTCCGAAGCTCGTCAGGACCCTGTTTTCGTCCCGCAGATCCATAACGTCGGCTATTGTTCCCAATGCCGCAAGCCCCGTCGCGTTGAGCATAAATTCCCGCAGCGCCGGTTCAAGCTTAGGACCTGAGCTGAACTGGTTGGCAATAGCCCAGGCCAATTTATATGCAACCATTGAGCCGGATGAATCCTGATTAGGGTAAGATTCATCCAAAGCCGGGTGTACAATCGCGACAGCTTTAGGTAAGCTGGTTTCGGTTTGATGATGATCGGTTATTATCAGGTCAAGGCCTAATTGCTCAGCCAGCTCGGCGGAGTCAAATGCAGCGATACCGCAGTCAATGGTAACTATGACTTTACTGCCGGATTTGGCCAGCGACCGGATAGCTTCGGTATTGAGTCCGTAGCCTTCGTCGATGCGGTGAGGGATATAATAATCAACATCGGCGCCGAGTAATGTCAAAACCTGCAGAAGAATTGAGACGCCTGTAATGCCGTCCACATC
>Ga0315541_1001193_pt1 | contig 24944 bp, 24 predicted proteins | sample SalMarSW160190MG_FD_203095 | JGI IMG/M metagenome (GOLD analysis project Ga0315541, IMG submission 203095) | Salt marsh sediment microbial communities from the Plum Island Ecosystem LTER, Massachusetts, United States - Salt Marsh Sediment SW1601-190 ...
CTCTTTCCACCCCACCCAGGCTCTCCTTCTTAGGAAATAGCGCTGCCATCAAAGTATACCCGGGGAAGAAAAGCAAAAACGGAAGTCCCAGGATAATCCGAGCTATGGTGGACGGGACAAAAGCAATGGCCACGGCAAGCAGGATGGTCAATATACCGATGAGCCAGAGATCCTTATCTTGTCTAGCTTTCATCCCAAAGTTCCTTTATCTTATTCTAGTCGGCATAGCTAAGTCAATCAGCTATTGTGCAGGCGCCCTTAACAACATCCACCTGTCATTCTGAGCGTAGCGAAGAATCTCATACTGCTCAGTGGAAACTCCGCTTGACTAATTTAACTCCCGACTCTAGACTATTGATTAGTTTTAACTAATGACCAATGTAGCAGGGTGTAGGAACTGGTGAAAATCAGAGAGGTCATAAAACTTATAGAAGATGATGGATGGTATCTTGCAAGAACGAAAGGGGATCATAGACAATACAAGCATCCAGTCAAGAAGGGGTTGGTGACTATTTCCGGGAAGTCAAGTGATGATGTTAGCAAGGGAACTCTAAACAGTATACTAAAGCAAGCTGGTCTGAAAGGAATGGGAAGAGATGTTTAAATATACAATTGTAATTGAAAAGGCTGATGGTAATTATTCTGCATACTGCCCGGATTTGCCCGGCTGTGTAGCTACGGGGGCAAGTGTAGAGGAAACGACGGAAAGAATAAAAGAAGCTATTGAATTCCACATTGAAGGACTCAAGGCGGAAGGCTTGGATGTGCCGCCACCTGCCACTACTGCTGCTCTTGTTGAAGTAGCACTGTAGAGGATTGAGGAAAGCCAGTTCACGGATTATCTCCGTCATTCTGAGCGAAGCGAAGAATCTCAGTCAATGCCTGAGGTCGGGGCTTGTCCCCGACCTTTTCTGTCATTGCGAGCCACCTTTCCTCTCTGTCATTGCGAGGCACACAGTGCCGAAGCAATCTCGTAGAGGGATATGAGATTGCCACGTCGCCCCGATTCATCGGGGCTCCTCGCAACGACGATTAGGAATCAATGCCTGTAGAGTCGGGCCCGCTTTCCCCGGGTAAGCTGGGGGTATTGACAAGTTCCCTCCAAAGCTTATATGATATATATTACAACGAAATGCTCTGTACTGAGAAGGACTCAAAAGATTGGGCTTCTGGTTTTCATTGTGAATACTGGGAGTCTAATTTTTTTACGTATGCCATAGCGATGTAAACACTATAAAATAAAAGGAGGATAGAATGAGTAAGAAAAAGTTGGCACGAATGATCGGAGTTTGTGCTATAGCTATAATGATAATAGTAGGCATAACTATACTCCCTTCTTGTGTATCATCACCGACACCACCCACTTATGGACTGGAGTTTGACGGCGAGGATGATTATGTAGCTTTAGGTAATACGACTGCTATTGGTTTTACCTCTCAGGATTTCACGATTGAAGCGTGGATTAAACTAGATGTCACCGATAGAGGAATGATGATATTCCAGAGACATGGTTGGAATACTGATGGTTATAGATTAAATATGGGCACGGGAGGGAATATTCAATTCTATACCTTTCAGTCTGGTGCTAATCAACTCTCTAAATCTTCATCAGGTGTGCTTGTAGCAGGTAACTGGTCTCATGTCGCAGCTGTAAGGCAAGGAGCGTCAGTCAGGGTATGGGTTGATGGTGTGGATGTAACTACCACATTTGGTTCCCATATTGGCCCAGCCTATTCTGCCAGCAGACAGACATATATTGGAACTTCTTCTGCACCAGAAGCATTTAATGGAACAATAAGTGAAGTCCGCATCTGGAATTATGCTCGCTCAGAATCTGAAATTAAAGCCAATATGTATAAGGAACTCAAGGGAACTGAGGAAGGGCTTGCTGGCTATTGGAAACTTAACGAAGGCTCAGGAACTATAACCCACGATAGCACGGCAAATAACAATCATGGCACGCTAGAAGGCGACCCTGTTTGGTTCACGGGTGGCAGTTAAGTAGGTAAAACTGGCTAGCTCGGCACCGGCACTTACAGTTTAACGATAGAAGACCTGAAGCCTGACACTTTGCATAGAGGGCGGGCTTTCGGGTAGAATGAAGCAGGTATAGGTTACGGGAATGTAGTTAGCGGTAATAAGATGTGAGGGGCATCTGGCGATGAAAATATTGGTCACTGGTGGGGCAGGTTATGTCGGCAGCATCGTTGCTGAGGGACTCCTTAAGGACGGTTGTGACGTCCTAGTTTTGGACAACCTTCAGCAGGGACACAGGGGAGCAGTGCCCGAAGGGGCTGAATTCGTATCTGCTGATATTTGTGACCCTGCAAGCTTGGAAGACGTCTTCCGGCGCCATAAGTTTGATGCCGTAATGCACATGGCAGCGGAGACGGCGGTCGAGTTTTCCATCACCGACCCCTGGCGATATTTCCAGAATAATGTGGTCGGGGGCTTAAACCTGCTGGAGGCGATGCGAAAGCACCAAGTCCATAAGTTGGTCTTTTCGTCAAGCGCCGCAGTTTATGGAGAACCTGAGTCCACGCCCATAGTGGAAGAGCATCCTAAAGCGCCAATAAACGCCTACGGCGAAACCAAGCTTATGTTTGAACGTATTCTCGGGTGGTATAGAAAGGCGTATGGGCTGAAATACATCTCGTTAAGATACTTCAATGCCGCCGGCGCAAGCAAGCTCCTGGGAGAGAACCATCGCCCAGAGACCCACCTTATCCCTAATATCCTCAAAGCAACCCTCATCCAACCCCCAATCCCCAATCCCCAGCCCCAGGGACCAGAGACTAGGGATTCGGGATTTGTTTCCATATTCGGCACAGATTATCCTACGAAAGATGGCACCGCTATACGGGATTATATTCATGTAGTAGATATCGCCCGGGCTCACATTCTTGCCCTAGAAAAGCTGGAAGACCTGAGCGGCCGGGCCTACAACCTGGGGAATGGCGAAGGCTATTCGGTCCTGGAAGTGATTGAAACGGCGAAGAAGGTCACGGGAATTGACATTCCGGTAAAAGTAGGTGCCCGGCGCCTTGGGGATCCGGCAGTCCTGGTGGCAAGCTCAAATCTGGCGAAAACAGAGTTGAGCTGGAAGCCTCAGCTCCCGGAACTCGGAGGCATCATTGAGAGCGCCTGGATATGGATGAGGGAACATCCCGATGGCTATCAAAGTTAATCAGGTTCTAAGTTCAACCTTGAACAGCGACCATCATATGTCGCCGATAGCCTTTTGGAGGCAGCGAAGTGGGTTTTGAGAAGAGATTAGATGCACAAGGTCTCATCGGTGGCAAAGCCAATTCGCCTAAAATAACGGTCATCATTCCCACACTGAATGAGGAGAGGAACCTGCCTCATGTTCTTCCTAAGATTCCTGTCACAATGGATGAAATCCTACTAGTAGATGGATATTCCACAGACAATACTGTTGAACTGGCTAAGAAGCTTTGCCCAGGAATTCGGGTAATTTATCAGGATGGAAAGGGCAAGGGAAACGCGCTCAGGTATGGCATAGCTGAGGCGACCGGGGATATTATTGTTACTATTGATGCCGATGGCTCCATGGACCCAGAACAAATACCCTCATTCATCGCACCACTATTAGCAGGGTATGATTATGTAAAAGGCTCTCGATTTCTGCCCCGTGGCGGCACCCTGGATATGCCTTGGCTCAGGAGACTGGGCAACAAGATATTCACCATACTGGTTAACCTTTTATATGAAACGAAATATACCGACCTGTGTTACGGATACAACGCCTTCTGGAGGAAGGCTTTTCAGCAAGTCAGATTGAATACCGATGGTTTTGAGATAGAAACCGAGATGCATATTAAGGCAGCTAAAGCCAGATTGAAGGTGTCAGAGGTACCCAGCTTTGAGCGGGCGAGATTAAATGGAAAGGGCAGACTGGGAACCTTTAAGGACGGCTGGAAGATTTTTAGAACCATTCTTTTGGAAATAGTCCGTGGATAAACCAACAGTCTCAGCCATAATTTGCTGCTATACGGAGGAGCGGTTTAAAGACATTCATGAAGCAGTGGAATCGGCGTTGGCGCAAACGCTTAAGCCCCATGAAGTAATCATCGCTGTTGACCACAACAAACAACTCTACGAGAGGCTTGCGGAGACTTATCGAGATTCGGTAGAGATTCGTAGGAATTCAGTCAATCTCAACCAATCTCCTGATTGCCGATCCCCAGTCCCCAATCCCCAGATCCCAGTCCCCATTGTCCTCGTCCTCAACGAAGGTGCTCAGGGCTTGTCCGAAACAAGGAATGTAGGTATCTGTGCCTCAAGTGGCGACATCGTTGCCTTTATTGATGATGACGCCATTGCCGAACCAAACTGGCTCGAAAACCTCATCAGACCCTTCCAGCCCCCAGCAGCCCCCAGCCCCCAATCCCATGTCGTGGCGGTAGGAGGCCGTGCCATCCCCCTCTGGCCAAACGGCAGACGCCCTTCTTGGTTTCCCGAGGAACTGGACTGGATTGTAGGCTGCACCTACAAAGGCTTACCAGTCAAAACATTGAACCCAGAACCTCGAATCTTGAACCTTGAACTTCGAACTATAAGAAACGTTCTCGGCTGCAATATGGCGTTTAGAAAGGGGGTGATTGAGAAAGTGGGGTTCTTCAGAAGCGAGACAGGGAGGGTAGGGGCGACTATGGGGTGTGGAGAAGAATCCGATTTTTGCCTGCAGATTAGTTGTGCTATGCCCGATGCACTAATTGTCTACGAAGACCAAGCTACTGTTCACCACAAAGTGACCCCACAGCGAACGACATGGCAGCACCTGTGGCAGCGCTCTTACAATGAAGGTTTCTACAAAGCCAAAGTGCAGAAACTCCACCACCCAACTCAACAAGCCCTATCAACCCGACAAACTCAAAAAACCCTATCAACCGAGGACTCCTACCTTCGTTACCTTTTGTTTAAGTCCATTCCGAAAAGGCTTATGGGATTCTACCACAAAGGAAGCCTACGTCAGACAGCGGCAATTATAGTGTGCATAGCCGCTACGGGGGTGGGCTATCTAGTTGGGAGGATGAGAGCCTAAGCATGTGGTCTAAAATATTGTGGCACGCATTAAGACGCAACGGATGGGCGCAGTTGTTCTTCTACTTGAGCAACTTGGATATCTGGCGTTTTATAGAGTGTAGCCACGCCTATCGATGGATTGAACGAGAGGCAAATAATGGTAAGATTGTTGACCTAGGAGGTGGCTACTCGGTTTTTCCTTCGTTTTTCCCCACAGATGACTACACGGTAGTTGATTTAAGTGCTGGTGCCTGCCGATATCAACAGTCCCACGGCACCAATAGCATTTGCACCGATATAACTTCACTACCCTTTGACGATGGCTCTGTTTCAACAGTTATAGCCATCTCTTCCATCGAGCATGTGCCCGATGACGGAAAGGTATATAGTGAGATTGCACGCATCTTGACAGACGATGGTATCGCCGTCATTAGTGTCCCTTTTTCTGCTGCAGACACCCACATCGTAAACCTTCAGCACTCCCGCTGGCAGATGAACATGCTCCACCGATGGAAAGGGGTGTGGCGCTTAATCATCGGGCAGCAGCATCTGGACTATTTTCTGGAACAGACCACTACCGATGCCATTATGAAGCGTTATAGCATGGCAGACCTTCGGGAGATTATGGAGTGGAACGGCTTAGAGATCATTGAAAGGAGTCTTATTGGCAAGCGATTTATACGTACAGTCTTCAGTATTTTACCACCCGGCTGGTTGGTGCTGAAGGACTTGCTTCTTGGGTGGCCATTGTTCAAGCTGGAGCGAGCGTTTTTGAAGACCAACACTCACGCGAGTGGCATTATTATTAAAGTTAGGAAGAAACATAGGCTCCATGGAACGGATTAACACTGCAAGCTGACTCAACCGACAGCATGTGTCACTTGTGCCTCTGGAATGAGACTTCGACGCTGGTGATGGTCTTCAATCTTCTTGAGGAGAGGGGATGAAGTGGCAGAGAGTCAGGATGAGACCTGAGGATATTGTCTAGATAGAGAAGGTGTCAAGGGCTTTGGAGCAGGAGCCGATCAGACCGGACTCCTTAGAGGAAGTACTGGTTGCTCAAAAGCATTGACTGAGATGGCAGAAGGATATAGGATATAAGATATGGTCAGACCAAATTTCCGCCAGCTATGGTACACAGCCTGCCTACGCTTGGCAATACCAATAATCGCACGGCACAAATGTGTTTTCCCATCAGTATGTTATTACATCATGGCTACCTCCACTGCTGAGAGGAAGGAACAAAGTTTGTTAACTTTGCCACGGTTTCTTGGCCTTAGCGATTATGCAAATAAATCTTCATAGCATACGTGATCGAGAACATGCCACATAAACTGACCAAGAAGGTGAGGATTGGCGAATATGCTCGTCAACAGCCTCGTCATCGAGTTATCTTAGTAACCTTCCTAGTCGGCTCTGTGGTGCTGTGGGCTATCGGGATGGGTAAGTCGGAGTTAAGCCTTGGGCTTGGGGGCCTGATAGAAGGAATACATCCTCTATATTTTATTTCTCTAACTATGCTAAGCATATCCTTCTTTATTTATGTATTTCAAGAGCGCCCTCACATGCTCGTGTCGCTGCTGTACATAGCGGTCTTTGTGTCATTTATCTACCTCGTGCCGGCTATCCTTGAGGGCACTGCCCGCAACTACCATACTTATAGCATGGCGATACAAAGTCAGTATATCGTAGACCACGGCAACCTGGGGCCTTCGATCCGGATACTGGCCTATAACAACTGGCCCGGCGCATTCTTACTGTCCAGCCAGCTCCAGATTATAACCGGCCTGGATATTAAAGATGTACTGCTCTATACGCCGCTGTTCACCCGGTTATTAATAATTCCTGTACTGGCAATGCTGTTCCGTATGCTAACACATGATAGCAGAAAGGTGCTGCTTGGGTTGTGGTTCTTTTTCCTAGCAGACTTCTTGGGTTTGGACTATCTCACTGGTGCCAATATTGGTTATATTATGTTTTTACTGCTGGTTGCTATGCTTATCGGTTCAATCGGAGAAAAACCTGGCTTCGGCAACCTAGGGGCCAGGCTTTGCATCATTATCCTGTTCGGTGGCCTGATTATCTCGCATACACTGAGCCCCATAGCTGTGATTCTGTGTCTTGCGGCACTGCTATTGTACTATTGGCTACGTCACAAGTTTAAGCAAGCCGGAACCCAGAATTACCCACGGTTCCTACCCTTTAGTCTGATTATGCTCTTTGGAATTCTATTTCTGGCGTGGCTCATTTATGGTGCCGAAAGTCAGCTGAGTATACAGTTACTCATTGCGTGGAGGCAGTTGTTTTCCGTCGGCTTATCACAGCGACTTGTCCTCCACGACCCCAGCTTATTCATTGGGTCATACCAGGCCAAGCTGGTTATCGCTGGTGGTATGGTTCTGTTCGGCGGCCTGGGACTTGTATATGGCTGGTTTCACGGGCACGACAAAGAAACATTATTGAGAACTCTAGCCATGCTTGGCAGCCTGATTGCCTTAGTGATTTTCTTGTATGGCGGCGAAATAAGAAATCGCCTCTATCTGTACGGGAGCCCCTTTTTAATTTTCCTGGGAGTGCAGTCAATCGACTGGCGACCAGTGCGTTATGTGCTGCTTTGCTTTTTACTGATCAGCCTGCCCCTGCATTTTATGGCTCATTATGGCATCGAAAGGACTCAGTATGTCCCGGAAACTGAGGTTACTGGTGCCGAATGGTTCTATGACTCCACCCCCCAATGCACGATATACCTTATGCCGAACAACTTGAGCCAGTTCAAGCGGGTGGAAAATAGCCGGGTTTCCATTAAGCCGGACACAGAATTTGACAACCTTCTGCATGAAGGAAAATACCCGTCCTATGTCTGGATAAACTGGGGTGCGGAACGGTTTATCGATACCAAGTCCGGTCTGGTGCAGCTTGGCCTGGACTATCCTAGTGATTTCATGAGCTCTCTCCGGACATGGCTGGAATCTTCTCCGGCTTTCAATGTTATATACAACAACCCGCACTTTCAGGTATACAAACTCATGCGTGGTAAGACATGAAGTGCTTATTTTTGGTAGGTAATAATAATCAAGCGAGGATGATGAGTCGGGTTGCCAGCCGCTTACGGGGACTTGATAAGTCGTGCGCCGTGGCAGCTTTGACCCTTGAGCCATATTTATTAGAGGATGCGCCGTCTGTATTGAATGAGACCGATATTCCGTTCACCAGTCTGGCTGATTATCCCGGGAAACGCCCGGTTGGTATTTTGCAGGAACTCGCGCCTGATGTGCTTGTTGTTGGTCACGATAATACCACGATTACCCGACCATTTGTTGAAGCTGCCAAATATTTGGGGATTTCTTCAGTGCTTGTCCAGGACGGCGTTATCGGGAGGGCTTCTTTTTCGGTGAGGACGGGAATTGCGAAAATACTGGGTTATTTAAGCCAGTTGACTATATGGCAAAAAAACTATCGGTTCCTAGGGGCATCGCTGCGTGATACGGGGTATAGCCTGCAAGGAACAGCCGTCTTCGTAATTAAAGATTTGTTCACTAAGCTGGCGTACGGCAGTCTGTATGGGCGTGGGGGCTGTACCCGCATAGCCGTGTTAGGGGATTATTTCAGGGAGCTGTTTATCAGGCGCGGGGTTCCCGCTGAGAGAATAGTCGTAACCGGGCACCCGATGATGGACACGATTCTCGCTTGCAATGAAGATAAAGTGATGGTTCGCCGAAAATTGGGGCTGCCGTTAGATAAGACGATTGTCCTGTTGCTTACTACTGCCACCGTGGAATATAATCTCTGGCGTCCTGGCCAGCGCCGTTACTTTATAGCTCAGGTACTAAAAGCCTTTGCGGGGCTGCCCGAGCACCAGCTTGCCATCAAGCTGCACCCCAGGGAGAAGGTAGATGACTATCAAAAGCTCGTTCAGGAACTGGGATTCGAGGTGCCCATCTACCGGGATGTCAATCTCTATGAAATTCTTAATGCTGCCGATGCCGCCATTACCACCTACTCTACGACCGGGTTGGAAGCGCTAATCCTTAAAAAACCTCTGATAGTCTTTGACCTTTTCAGCAAGGTGGAACCAGTGCCCTACGTCGGCACTGGGGCGGCGCTGGGGGTCTATAAACCACAAGACCTCCGAGCAGCCATAATGACCGTATTCAACGATGATGAGACAAAAAGGCGGCTGAAGAGCGCCTCAAGTGATTTTGTGTATCACTATGCCTATAAACTGGACGGGAAGGCGGCAGAGAGGATAGCCGAATTGATAGTCGAAGTATCGCAGGAAAATAGTATCAGGCGGGACTCCCTGTCGGCTTAGGCCAAAAAATGGAATAGGAGGACAGCATGTTTTTAGAGAATAAAGTTATTTTGCTAACTGGAGGAACGGGCTCTTTCGGTCAGAAATTCACCGAAATAGCTTTAAAGGAATATAATCCAAGAGTAATACGAATATTCTCTCGGGGAGAGCTGCTTCAGCAGGAAATGCGCCAGAGGTTTAACGATGACCCGCGGTTGCGGTTTTTTGTCGGGGATGTTAGGGACAGGGAAAGAATCTATCGAGCGATGAATGGGGTTGACATTGTAGTTCATGCTGCTGCCTTAAAGCAGGTTCCAACCTGCGAGTATAACCCGATTGAAGCAGTGAGAACCAATATAGAAGGAGCTGTCAATGTCGTTGATGCCGCTATTGATAATGGCGTTGAAAGGGTAATAGCCATCAGCAGTGATAAAGCGGTTCATCCCATTAACCTCTACGGGGCTACTAAATTGGTGATGGAGAGGCTTTTTGCTCAAGCCAATGTTTATACAGGGGCACGAGCAAGCAAGTTTAGCTGCGTGCGCTATGGCAATGTTGTCGGTAGCCGAGGCAGCGTCGTCCCCCTTTTCTTAAAGCAAAGGGAAAATGGTGTGATAACCATCACCGATGAGACAATGACCAGGTTCTGGATTACCTTGGAACAGGGAGTTCGCTTTGTTATTGAGTGTATTGATAGAATGCAAGGCGGGGAGGTATTCGTTCCTAAGATTCCTAGTATGAAGATTACTGAGTTGGCAGATATCATCGCTCCAGGAGCCAAGAAGGAGGTCGTAGGAATACGCCCCGGGGAAAAAGTGAATGAAATTCTTTTGACAGAGGAAGAGGCCAGACATGCCAGAGAATTTGATGATTACTTCGTCATCGAGCCGGAATATCCTTTTTGGGGGAAAGACAATGTCAAAGGCGGGAAGCTCCTCCCGGAAGGCTTCAGATATACCAGCGACAATAACAATTGGTGGCTGAGTGAAGATGAACTGAAAAGCATGATAGAGGCACTTTAAGTGGAGCAGCTTGCCATCAAAGGGGGAAGGCCAGTAAGAAGTAATATCCTCCCCTACGGGCATCAGTGGGTTGACGATGACGATATTGCCTCAGTTATCGAGGTGCTCAAGAGCGACTGGATTACTCAGGGTCCAAAGGTTGACGAGTTTGAAAGGAAGGTGGCCGAATATTGCGGTGCTAAGTATGCCGTGGCAGTATCCAGCGGCACTGCTGCGCTGCACGCTGCATGCTCAGTAGCTGGGATTTCAAGGGGAGACGAGGCAATAACAACCCCTATCACTTTCGCTGCTACCGCCAATGCTGTAGCCTATTGCGGCGGTAAGCCAGTGTTTGCTGATATCAGAGAAGACACATTGAACATTGACGCAAAGGAAATAACAAGGAGGTTATCGCCCAAAACCAAAGCAATTCTTCCCGTAGATTTCGCTGGCCACCCTGCTGATCTGGATGAGATAAAAGCCATAGCCAAAGAGATAAAATTAATATTAATCGAGGATGCCTGTCACGCTTTAGGAGCTGAATACAAGGGCAAAAAGATTGGCAGTCTGTCCGACATGACCATCTTCAGCTTCCACCCGGTGAAGCATATCACCACCGGCGAGGGCGGTATGATTCTAACCAACAGTGAGGAATACTACGAAAAACTCAGGGTTTTCAGGCATCATGGTATAATAAGAAACGGAAATACTCCCAAAAACGAGGGCCCCTGGTACTATGAGATTCCCAGTCCGGGGTATAACTTTAGACTCACTGATTTTCAATGTGCCCTGGGTATTAGCCAGCTCAAGAAATTGGATGGCTTTATCCAGAGGAGAAGAGAAATAGCGGCGAGATACAATGAGGCATTCACTGAGATAGAAGAAATCATAACTCCCTTTGAGAAAGATAACGTCAAGGCGGTATATCATATTTATGCTATTCAGTTGCGAACTGAAATGCTAAGGGTAGGGCGAAAGGAAGTATTTGAAGCCCTGAAAGCCGAAAACATTGGGGTAAATGTTCATTATATACCTCTTCACTTTCAGCCTTTCTACCAAAGGGAATTTGGATACAAGAGAGGTGATTATCCCAAGGCAGAGCGGTATTACGAACGTGCTATTACGTTGCCGATTTTCCCGAAAATGAGTGATGAGGATGTTCGAGACGTGATTGAGGCAGTGCAGAAGGTTATACAATACTATCGAAAGTAACGTTGCGATGAAGGTTGTGGCAATTATTCAGGCACGAATGGGCTCAACCAGGCTTCCGGGCAAAGTGATGATGGATCTGGCGGGAGAACCGATGCTGGCGCGAGTGGTCAATCGCGTTGGCCGTGCCAGCAAACTCGATGCGGTTGTCGTTGCCACAACCACCAATTCCGATGACGACCCCATCGTTGACCTGTGCCAGAAGCGCGGCCGGCCTGTATTCCGAGGAAGTGAGGAGGACGTCCTTGACCGCTACTACCAGACGGCTGTGGCTCACAGTGCTGAAGCTATTGTGCGTATCACTTCCGATTGCCCACTCATTGAGCCTGAGATTATTGACGCCGTAGTTCTTGAGTTCTTGTCACGATACCCGAATATCGACTATGTAAGCAACGCGATCCAACGTTCGTACCCACGCGGTCTCGATGTGGGGATAATAAGCTTTGGTGCTCTGGAAAGAGCCTGGACCGAGGATGAGAATCCCGCTTGGCGGGAGCATGTTACGCAGTATATCGTCCGTAATCCTGACCTGTTCCACATTCACGGCGTCGAAAACGATGTCGACTATTCCTACATGAGGTGGACGGTGGACGCTCCTGAAGACCTGGCTTTCGTCAGAAGAATCTACGATCATCTCCCGAACGACGAATTCAACTGGAAAGACGTCATACTTCTTCTGGAACGAAATCCGGAATGGCTCGAGATTAACAGGCACATAAAACAGAAGACAGTTTCGTGATGCGAAATGCGGGCAACCTTAAGATGAGGAATACCACGTATGACTATATCTGTAGCCAAGGTATAGCGCATAGGCGCTATCCAAGTGAAGACGTGGTCAGGTGCCTGGCAGGATGCCAAGACTTGGAAATCGTGGCAGATTTAGCTACGGGGACTGGAAGGAATTTGGCTCCTTTGCTTCTGGCGGTGAGACCGGGCGGCCTAGTAGTTGCGACTGAAGCCGCACCCAGCCGACTGGAAGCGGTTGCGAATTGGTGCCAGGCATGGGGATCAACAAAGATCACTGATGTCAAGAATCTTGATGAAGAGGCCAGTGTCAGATTAGCACGAGCTGGCATCGACTTACGCAGGCACGACGTGTTCAAAGTGCCCATTGATTTCCAGCACAAGAATCTTGGGCCTGCAGCTCTCTTTCGAGGAAGTGAATATGCCTTGCTTGCTTTGTGCCTGCGTGATATGTCTAAGCCGTTCTTCCCTCGTGATTCGCTTGATTTCATCCTCAACCGGGGCTCGATTTCATATCTGGATGAAAACGGGAATCCATACTACCTTGGAGCTAATGAGGGACGCACTACGAGAGGGTGGGCAGCTTCTGGTGACATTCAAGTCAACCATGGATAGCCGATTCAAGTTTGGTGAACTAGGGGAGGGAGCTCCCTGGCGCCGGCAGATTACTTCAGGTGATCAGAAGGGGCTTGAGTTGGATTTCTTTGACGAACCTCGCTTGAACAGTTTACTGGATGGGGTGTTCAGGCTCAGACGCCTTCTTCATCTGGAAGAGGTCGACGTGAGAACCAAGGTGGTTCTCACGGACTGGAGCGCCACTGTAGAGCGAGCAAGATGACATCGGGAGTGTGCAACGGGTGTGTCTTATTCCTGTTTGAAGCTGGAGAGAAGATAGGTCTGGGCCACTGGGTTCGGTGTATCGCTCTAATGCAAGAGTTGCAGCAGGGTCATCCTTGCATCCAGTGTATAGGCATGACCAATCCGCTCGATCCGGTCCTGAAGCGTGAACTTGAACACAGCAGCCTCTTTTGTGTCGAGAATCACGAATGGTCTGCTGCCCAAGTCCTGGATATTGCCAAGCAATTCTGCAGCACATGCATTGTCTTGGATCTGCTGGATACCAGTGTTGCTTTCGTTACCGAATTGAAGCCAGCGCTCAGAGTAATAAGCATAGGGGGATCGGGAGACGGTCGGGACTATGTGCATGTACGCATAGACGGCATGATCGAGCGCCCTGGCTTTTCGGAGGGATTCAGAGGGGAGAAGCTCTTTCTTGGTACCGAATATGTGATCTTAAGAAAATCTTTCCAAGACTGCAAGCCTATTCCCATCCGGAATCATATAGCGAATGTGCTGATTGCACTGGGCGGCGATGTGGGAGGACATGGTCTTATGCTGGCAAGACTGATAAATCGCCTCAATAACGCCGTCCAGATTCGTGTCATCCTGGGCCCACTGGCCCGCAGGACTGACGAGACGCTTCCCAAAGGATTACAGCTCTGCTATGATGTTGCTGACCCAATCCCGCTAATGCGCGAAAGCGATCTTGCAGTAACAAGCGGGGGCATGACCACCTATGAGTTGCTACGACTAGGCGTACCGACAATAATCGTCCCTACGGTGGAGGCGCAAGTGATGCCTGCAGTAGCATTTGACGAAAGGGGCGTGGCTAAGTACATTGGACGAATCAATGAGGATCAGACCAGCCTTTTCGCAAAGCTTAAAGAAGCTTGGAAACTTCTGGCCAGCACAAAAGAACGACGTGTGTTGTCCCGCGAGGGGCGGTCTCTTGTTGATGGAAGAGGGCTTCAGCGTGTTTCCCGGATAATACGTGAAGAGGTAACGGAGACAATCGTACCATGAATCTTCTGGTTCTAGGAGCAGGCTATGACCAATTGCCCATGATTCGGAAGAGCCAAGAGTTGGGACATCGAGTTCACGTTTGTGATCGAGACGCTGGGGCTCCTGGCATGCCACTGGCTGATGTATCGTTGAGAGTAGATACCGCTGATCCGGGTGCTGTCACCGCGGCAGCTCGCGAGCATGATATTGTCGGTATATGCACCATGGCAACGAACCTCGCGCCGCGCACTGCAGCAATTGCCTGCGAGCGGCTAGGGCTTCCCAGCATCACACGCCAAGCGGCTTTTGCTTCCACAGACAAGGCTGTTCTACGGTCACAGTGCATTAAAGCGGGAATTCCCATAGCCCAGGGGCGGGCTGCAAGAGACCCTGAGGAGGCTGTCGCTATTTCATCTACTGTTGGTTACCCAGTGCTGCTGAAGCCTAGTGACAGTTCTGGATGTCGGGGAATCCAGGTGGTGCGCGATAGTAGTCAAGTCAGGTCTGCCTTTTGCGCGGCACAAGCGGAAAGTGTGAGCAAGATGGTGGTTGTGGAGCAATACTATGGGAAGGCTTTAGTCTTCGGTGTTGAATCGCTGATTTCGCAGGGCGAGACGCATGTTATCATAATATCGGACAAAATCGTACGTAATCATCCTGTTATCAGTACCGCTGGTGTTACTGTTCCTACGGTACTGTCCCAGAAACTCCAGGAGAGAGTGGAGCAATTGGTCATTCAGATTCATCATGCATTGGGTCTAACCATGGGAGCTTCACACATTGACTTCCTCTGGGATGGAGAGGAACCGATCATGATCGACATTGGCCCGCGGCTTGCTGGGGGCTCGCTGTCATTCGAGCTGGCGCCCAAACTGACAGGCATAGATATGCTCAGATTCGTGATTGAGCAATGCCTGGGTTCAGCCGGAATGCCATCTAAGAAGCCAGTGGCAAGCGCTGGAATTGAACGTTTCTTCTATACGCCATGTTCTGGCATACTGGAAGATTACCAATTACCAGCCCCGAGTCGAGACATGCTGCTACAGTGGCGAAAACCGATCGGAGCGTTGCTGACTTCAGAAGGGGCTAACGTAGAGCGTTTAGGTTTTGTTACTGCGATTCGTCCGACAATTCAGGAAGCCGAAGCAGCGGTGCAGGAAAAAGCAGGAAGCATATCTTTGACAATTCGCCTAGGAACGGGCTTGGTCGTCCGGAAACACCCTGTTCTTTATCAAAGGAACCAACCATGGGAATATTCGTCACAACTTGCACGTTAGGAGGGAGTTAGATTGTCCGGAGTCTCTTCCCTGCGGGTTACTGTGATAGGAGCCGGTAACGGCGGGCAAGCCATGACGGCACATCTCTCGCAAATGGGCTGTAGTGTTTCCCTATATAACAAGGGCTATGAGAGGATTCGACTCCTGAATCAAGCATCAGGTATTCGAATGACGGGGAGCATGCACGGAGTTGGTCATCCCCAGCTGATTACTCAGGATCTGGCGGAGGCAGTGCGAGACACTCAGTTGATAATGGTGGTGACAACCGCCGATGCACACAGGCAAATCGCCGAACAGCTCATACCTCTGCTGACAGATGGGCAGATAATTGTACTAAACCCGGGTCGAACAGGTGGGGCACTGGAATTCAGGCACGTATTGGATGAGCGAGGTAGAAGACGGATTTATGTCGCAGAAGCGCAGAGCCTCGTCTACGCGTGCCGTATCATAAGAGCTGGTGTAGTGAGGATAATCGGGGTGAAGACGCATGTCCCTCTCTGTGCCTTGCCTAACTGCGACACTCCTTATGTTTCCGGGTCCTTGCGGAAGCTGTATTCATGTTTCGTCCCTGCAGCCAACGTGTTAGTAACTAGCCTTGAGAACATCGGGGCAGTTTTCCACCCTGCCATTGTCCTGTTTAACGCAGCCACAATCGAAAGAGGTCAACGCTTCCATTTCTACCATGACATGACATCCCGAATCTCGGACTTTCTGGAAAAGCTGGATCGCGAGCGTCTGGAAATCGGCAGAGCCTACAGGTTGAACCTCGTCTCCGCTTCTGATTGGATAGTCAAGGCCTACCCGGGTACTCCGGGACAAAGCCTCTGTGATAGAATGCGCGCAAATCCTGCATACAGCGGGATTTTGGCGCCTGAGACGCTATTTACGCGCTATCTGTTCGAGGACCTTGCCACCGGGCTTGTCCCATTCGTCGAGCTTGCTGAGGTGGCAGGCGTCAGGACTCCATTGATGCGAAGTCTGGTCGATATCGGCGGAGCCTTGCTTGGTACGGACTTCTGGAAGCAGGGGAGAACACTGGAGGCAATGGGTCTTGCTGGCATGAACCGCTCACAGATCCTGGAGTTTGTGAATCAGTAGTATGCCGGAGCACATCGCAGCAGGAGACTGCGTCGGCCTCATGCGGCCAGGCATAGACGCGCATACCCTGGGACTCGACCATGTCGCGCAACTGCTCCGAGAGTGTGGGGTGCGCGCAGTGGTGGCAGATCCCGACGTTGGCGATGCCCTTGACTGCATTTCTAGGCCGGAAAGCAGTCGGATTCTGCAACAGTGGATCACGGCCAACAGGATAACCCACCTGGGGCTCAGTTACCGCTTAGACCCGGCCCGGGGACGCGAGCTTTTTGGCTACCTGTTCAATTACCTCCGGGAAAGAGGGCTTCTGGCTGAATATGGAGGGCCAATCAAAAGGTTGTATTTCGCCGGCCTGCCAGAGGCATGCCGGACAGTTGAACAGGAATACAGAGGACGTGTGATAGTATTCTCCGGCGATGAGACTCCGGGCGAGACGTTGGCACGGTTTGGCATTCCTTCGCGGCTCATACCACAACAGATGCGGAACGCCAGCCAATATGATGATGCACGAAGACAGTTCGCGCGGGATGTCATAGCCAAGGGAGAGTACCTTAACATCGAACCGGCTGATAGGTCGGGCTACCCCGGGTATGGAAAGGCCGATGACCACGTGATACGCAGGCTTGATCACAGCATCCGCAGGAATCTGCCTCCCTTGATAAGAGCCCACGCAGGACCCTATCACCCTGACCGCCGCGAGGCCATAAGCCTTTTTCTAGACTGGGCAAGACAGCTGGCACAAGCCGGTTACCTAGATATCCTATCAATCGGAACTTCACAATTAACCCAGTCGAAGTTCGGTGAAGATTGGGGGGGCCTTCCTAACGGTGGTGGGGTACCGATCAACTCGCCTGCAGAATACAGACAAGTTTGGGAAGCAGCGCGTCCCATGCTAGTGCGCACTTACGCAGGGACCAAGAATATTCCGCACCTAGCGCGCATGTACGAGGATTCAATCCACATAGCGTGGCACGCTCTGTCCTTCTGGTGGTTCTGTAGAACCGATGGGCGCGGACCAAACAATGTATATCATAATCTGCGCGAGCACCTCGAAACTCTCCATTTCGTAGCACAGACTAACAAACCCTTTGAACCCAATATTCCTCACCATTTCGCCTTTCGTGGCGCCGACGACATAACGTATGTTCTATCTGCTTACCTTGCGGCAAAGACGGCAAAGCTGAGCGGCATTCCCTTTTTGATTCTACAAGTCATGTTAAATACCCCGAAGTACACATGGGGCATCCAGGACCTTGCGAAGGCTCGTGCCCTGCTCCGCCTCGTTCGTGAGATGGAAGACCGGAGATTCCGTGTAATCCTGCAGCCTCGCGCCGGTTTGGAATTGTTTCCGTCGGACATAGAAGAAGCAAAGGTACAGCTAGCTGCCGCCACTGCCTTGATGACTGATATTGAACCAGGAATAAGTAACAGCCCACAGATCATTCATGTTGTGAGTTACTCTGAAGGCACGCGTTTAGCTGACCCCGCTGTAATTAACGAGAGCATACAGATCACCCGCAAGTCGCTTGAAGAATATTCTGTTTGGCGACGAAAGGGATGGGTACCTGACATGTCGAATAGTGCAGAAGTTAATGCTCGTACGGAGGAGCTTTACAACGATGTGCGGACTGTCTTGGCTGCCATTGAGCACTCCATCCCCAACCCCTACACCCCTGAGGGTTTGTACCGGGTCTTCGCCGCTGGATTCTTGCCTGTTCCGTACTTGTGGGAATGCCGTCAGGAGTTCGAATATGCATTGGAATGGCCAACACGTTTGATTAACGGTGGCGTAAGGACCGTGGATTCACACGGCTATCCGGTCAGCGCACAGGCCAGAGCAGACATAGCAGCACAAAGAGCCGGCAGGATCAAGGTACCTGTCTCACTCAAGATTGATTGAACGGAGCACGAGCGAATTCGAATGACCTTTGCGAGTGCTGGGATTTAGAAGTTTGTCATCAATGACACGAACTGATATGCTTTGCACAAGACAGCTTTTCTTGAGGTACTAAGGGCATGGCTTCGTTCAATATCGGAACCAGGAAAACAGGCGAGGCCTCCCCCGTTTTCATCGTTGCGGAGATAGGCGCTAACCACAACGGGGACCTAGCCCTAGCGAGGAAACTGGTGGAGGCGGCAGCGGACGCAGGGGTGGATGCAGTCAAATTCCAGACCTATAGGGCTGCTGACCTTGTTGCCGATGGAGAGCGCATCGTTACCTGGGGACCTCCGGGCAATCAGAGGGCTGAACCAGTTGGCAGAATGTTCGACCGTCTTTCTTTGCCTTTCGAGGCACACAAGGACCTTTTTGACCTGGCGCGCAGACTGGGCCTGGTTGCGTTCTCAACGCCGTTCAGCCTGGAAGCAGCGCGTTTCCTTGCCGACCTCGCTGTGCCCTGCTTCAAGATCGCGTCCTCTGATGTAACTTATCTGGACCTGTTGCGGGCGGTTGCAGCGTTCAACAAGCCTGTGCTCTTGTCGACAGGCAAGTCAACTCTGGGAGAAGTTGATAGGGCGGTGACGACGCTTGCTCAGGCGGGGTGTAAGGAAATAGGGCTCCTGCACTGTGTAGGCAAATACCCTGCCCCCCTGGAGGATACTAACCTTCGTGTCATCTCGACGCTATCGGCTATCTACCCCAACGCCATCATCGGTTACTCGGACCATTCGCAGGGCACTACGGCCTGTCTTGGTGCCGTGACGCTGGGGGCTAAGGTTGTTGAAAAGCATTTCACACTCAGTTGCGATTCCGAAGGCCCCGACCACTGGTTCAGTGCGGACCCAGAAGAAATGAAGAGGCTGGTCAAAGAAATCAGGGCCCTCGAGTCCGCTCTGGGGATGCCGTGGAAAAGGGTTTTGCCCTGCGAGGAACAAGGAAGAAACCTCGCTACACGGTCGCTGGTACTGGCAAAGAGTGTCAGGGCAGGCACAGCCATTACTGAAAGTCACCTTAAAGTGCTGCGTCCCGGATGGGGCATTCATCCACATGACAAGGAAAAGGTTGTCGGTCTGAAGGTGAACCAAGACCTTCCTGCAGGCACAGTGCTCAAATGGGAGCATTTTCGCTAACCTCCTGCTCAAGAAAGACATGAAAGCAGGCGAGGTATTTACTGAGGGGAACGTGCGTTCAATACGGCTGGGATATGAACTGCACCCTCGCTACCTGAAGGAAGTGCTCGCTTGGCAAGCTGCACGAGATATTCAACGGGGAACTCCACTTGGTTGGGAATTGATATCCTGAACTCAGCAAGGAGATGAGAGAGGCTTATTGTGTCTCCGTATTATCATTTGTATCCACCAGGTACATCAATTCCCCCCACCAATCGAGCGCCTTTTTCCGCAGCTCCGGAAAGTCCTTCACCTTCTCCTGAAGGTCACGTGGCAACTACTCTATCAATTCCCTTAGCGTTGCCATTGTTTAACCTGCTCTTAGTTAAATCTAATCCTTACTCAAGGGATCCCTACAAAAGTCTAAATAGTCTCAAACAAATCACGCGCTCCGAAGGTAAGCTACTAAGAGTGTTACTAACACGACACCGCAAAGCACTATGCCCAATAGCCGATAGGGGTCAAAATCCCATAACACACAGCACCAAGAAACGCCAAGTATGGACATTGCCTTTGGCAGCGGCCAACTCACAACCCACGCTACCGTAAGATACCACTTCCCTCTGCCTAACGTGAAAAAATCATATATCTTCTTTGCCCTAAACATTGATTTTGAGTCTAAATTCACTTTGCCAGGGATGAGGCAACGCTGCTGCTTCAGGCATTTTTTGCCCAAATCATTCCTGCCAAGATACTAACCCTAATCATTATTCCTGTCAACATTCAGTTTTTTATGGTTCGGGCTCAAGACTTGATTCAAAGGGTTTAACTTGCCTTTATCGGTTTCTACACACAAGTTATCTGATGCCCCGAGTTAGCCAGACAACAGGTGGCTACCAAGCCAACGTAGCCAGCACCCACAACGATGAGATTCATTATTCATATTATAGAGGAGCTAAAGGGGGTGAGGCAATAGGGACGGGTGATTAGTGATTAGTGACTAGTGATTGGTGAGATTGCTTCGGGGCTTTGCCCCTCGCAATGACATGGAGGAGCGTGGCTGGCAATGACGTGGGGGCAGGAATTAGATGCGGGTAGGTGGAGGGATGAGCTTTCTGCCGGCGAGAATATAAATTGCTACGATTAGCTGCGCCCCGAGCCAGGCGTAGCCAATGCCGATTATGCCGGTTAGCGGCAGGAGGAGATAGCTTACGACCAGCACACCTGCGGCTATGAACCCCCAGATTATTATCAGCTCTGTTATCCTGCCGGTCACCCGCAGTATGCCCGTGTAAATATTATTAATCCCCCTGGGCAGGCTGGAAAGGCAGAGGACCCAGAGCAGCGTCAGGGCGTTCAGTGAGTAGCCGTGACCGAAGAGAAGAAGCAGCCATTTGCCGGCGACTGCCAGCAGTATTGCGGCGGGGACGAGCAGCAGGAAGGTGGACTTGAGTGATTTGACGACGTTCTCCCTTAACCGGTCTTCGAAGTGCGAGCCTTCGGCAAACAGGGAAGACGAAGCGGCCGCTGGTATGGCGAAAAGCAAGGTAGCCATCATCCAGGCGATGTAGAAATAGGCGTTCTGCTCAGCGCCCAGAAGATTGACCACCATGAGAGGCAAGAGATAGACAGGAGCGGCTGACAGCAGGTTGACCAGGTAGTTGCCACTGGAGTACCGCCATTGTTTTTTGAACAGGCCCAGGTCCAGGGCCGGCAGCGGCCGGTAGCCATCCTGAACCCTGGGAAGAAAAAGGAGCATGGCAACAGCCAGAGCGACGGCCAAAGCTATGCCCCAGGAAACGACCACGCCGAAGGTCTGGAAATAGAGAACGAAAAGCACAGGCAAAGGAAGCTTGAGCAGGGAAAAAATGGTGTCCTTGGACAAGGTAAAGCCAGCCCGCCGTTTAGCCAGGAAAGCGGAGTTAATCAACGGTGACAGCGTCCATAATACGGCGAAAAACAGAAAGGCAAGGCAGAAGACAGCGTTTTCCCTGACGAAGCTCAAGGCCGGAGACCAGACGCCCAGGCCGGCCAGGAAGATGGCAGCCGCCAGCAGGCTGACAATGCCGCTCAGGGTGAAGCAGGTGTTTATCATTTTACGGGGGTTGTCAGCCCGGGGCAGGAAACGGACAAGGGATATATTGAAGCCGACCAGGCTCAGCACGGCAAGGAGATTCAAAGCCGATATGATGGCTGAGCTGTAGCCCACCACGGCTTCGGAGTAAAAGCGGGCGACGATGAGCCAGAAGAAGAAGCCGCAGAGAGACATGACGATGGTGCTGAGCATGAGGTAAAGGGCATTGGCGTACAGGGGAGTGGTCAGCACCCGCCTGATTCCCTGCCTTGAGGTGGCTGCTCTCAAGGCTTCATTTATCGTATCGAACGGCGGAAAGTCTGGCAGTTTCAATTGTTTGGAGATTATAGCGTTTTTAAGAAGAAGTGACTAGGGATTAGGGACTAGGGACTAGTAATTAGTAATTAGTGATTGGTGATTGGTGGTTTTACTGGGATTTTCTCTTTACGGAGCGGATTAAGCCTTGCAACAGGCGTGAAGTCATGTTTGTTTGTAACTGGAGCCTTTCGAGGTCTGGCAGCTCACATAATCCAATCCTCTTGGCAATTTCAATTTGCGTATCCAGTTCACTGGCAGAACCTAATGATATGTAGAGGAACTGGATAAACTCCTTACTGCCGGTGCGGGCTGCACCCTCGGCAATATTACTGGCTATCGAAATCGCCGCTCTTCGCATCTGAGAGACTAACCCAAATTGCTCTTCCCGGGGAAACCCGCTGGTTACATCATAACAAATAACCGAAAGCTCCACTGCTTCTTGCCAGACCTTCAAGTCTTTATGATTGTTCATTACCATTCACTATTCACTATTCACTATTCACTATTCACTATTTACCAGTTACCAGTTACCAATCACCAATCACCAATCACTGCGGAATCTGCTAAGTGTGTGCCAGGTCTTCGGCGGAGCCGATATCCCGCCAGGTCTCCGTGAAGGTGCGGGCATGGACCTCGTCTCTGTCTATAAGGTGGGCGATAAAGCTGCCCAGATTGTCTCTTTTGCCTTCAGCGCAGTAGCGGGACAGCAGGGGAAAGATTCGGGGCGGAAAGATATAAATGCCCGTGGAGACGAGGCTGGAGCAGGGCTGTGCCGGCTTTTCCTGGAACTCAACTATGCGATTGCCGTCCAGGCTGACAATGCCGAACCGGCTGGCTTTACTCATGTCGCCGATGTCATAGACAGCTACCAAGACATTTTTGCCGTTGTAGGCAGAGATAAACTCGGCCAGGTTAAACTCGAAGTAGTTATCACCGGCGATGACCATGAGGTCTTCGGTGATGTTCTTGCTGCTAACCCAAAACTCAAGCGAGCCGACAGCCCCCTTCTTCTGCTCCTCAGTCCAGACATGTTCAACGCAAAGCTCTACTTGCCGGGCAGTGCTTTTTTGCCATCGGTAGAAATCAGCTTCAAACTTCCGGTTGCACGATACCAATATATCAATGCTCCCCGGAATTCTGTCCAGGATATGGCTCAGCAGTGGCTTGCCTTTATATTCCAGCAATGCCTTGGCTTTATAAATGGTCAGCGGATAAAGCCTGGTACCGAAACCGCCTGCCAAGATTAAGCATTTCATCTGACGTGCTCCAGAAATTTTATCTCAGAAAGCAACGCTGGCCAAGATCCACACCCTTCGCAGCATAGGGCGTAGCCCCTACCCCCCAGAACACAGGCCCGAGTATGGCAGTACCCCCAGAGCCTGCCATAAGATAGGCGGCATTACGATAAAGGGAGATCCCGTAGAGCGACTTAAGCCCTTCCCGGGGATGGCGGGTGAGCCGGAAGGCGTCGGCATAGGCACCCTTGACGAAATAAAAGCCGGTCTTCACAGGGCGTAATGGGTGATGGGTGATGAGTGATGGGTGATGAGTTCATAAGGATTCCCTTTTTAAGTGCTTTATCAGGCCAAGTAGCATTTTTCTTATCCTCACGATGCTTGCATCCAGGTCGGTGATGAGTGATCGGTGATCGGTAATGGGTGATCGGTGATCGGTAATGGGTGATGGGTTCTCTGGGACGAATTCCAGTTCTCTGGCTAATAATAGTTGGGTTTCTAACTCGGCAAGAGAGCCTAATGCTATATAGAGGGATTGAATGAATTCCTTGGTGGAATTTCTGGCTGCACCTTCAGCTATATTGCTCGCAATTGAGACTGCTGCTCGTCTCATTTGAGATGTTAGTCCATAGGTTTCCTCTTGGGGGAAACTTTCCGTTAATTTGTAGACCTCTTTCGCCACTGCTATCGCCTCCTTCCAAACATCAAGGTCCTTATGCGTTTTGATTCCACTCATCACGCTTTACTCTTCACCGATTACCCATTGGGTTCATTGTGTTTATAGTTTATCACAGGGAGACCAGGCGGAGAATGGAGCGACTGCCCGTTAGAATTTTGCGTGACAGGGTATCCTTAATACCGATTTCCTTTAATAACACTATAAAAAGTCATGACTTTAGAGAGTCATGAGATTTTTGAACAGCCTCCTTATCAAGGGAGGGGGCAGGGGATGAGTTGTTAAACGCCCTATCTTCGTTATAATATAATAAAGCTAGGTTTTTCTATTGCTTCGCTTAGAGAGGTAGTTGCTGTTGAAACAAAGCTACGATGTAATCGTTGTCGGTGCCGGTCCGGCTGGGGCAACGTTGGCTTACGAGCTAGCGAGGAGGGGGGTAGAGGTATTGCTTTTAGAAAAAGAGAAATTGCCGCGTTATAAGTGTTGTGCTGGCGGAGTCACGAGCAAGGCGGCGAAACTTCTCGATTTCGATATCTCCGAAGTAGTGGAAAATGTAATTTATGAGCTCAGCTTTACTTTTAATCTGGGCAGCCCTTATCTGGGACAACATAGCCAGCCACTGATATATACCGTGATGCGTGATGTATTTGACCATTTTTTAGTGAAGAAGGCACAACAATTTGGAGCTGTGCTTATGGATGGGCAGAAGGTAACGCAAATACAGGTGAACGGTGATCGGGTTGAGATTTCTACTGCTGACAATATTTTTCGCTCCCGATTTGTGGTAGGGGCGGATGGCGCTTATAGCGTAGTGGCAAGAGAGCTGGGCATGAGAAGGAGCATCGAATACGTTGTAGGAATAGAGTCGGAAATTGTCGTGCCCGAAGAAGAGCTGGCAAAATGGAAATCGCGGGCCCAGGTGGACCTGGGGTGTATTCCCGGGGGTTATGCCTGGGTGTTCCCCAAGCGCAACCATCTTTCTATTGGAGTCGGATGTCTTGCCTCCAAGGCAAGACATTTGAAACACTACCATCAGAAGTTTCTAAACTCACTAAGTATCGGTAGTTACACTATCGCCAGGTCAAGTA
>Ga0315541_1001194_pt1 | contig 24891 bp, 16 predicted proteins | sample SalMarSW160190MG_FD_203095 | JGI IMG/M metagenome (GOLD analysis project Ga0315541, IMG submission 203095) | Salt marsh sediment microbial communities from the Plum Island Ecosystem LTER, Massachusetts, United States - Salt Marsh Sediment SW1601-190 ...
CAAGACCCTCCTCCAGCTCTTCAAGGGCATCCTCCAGTTCTTTTTCTACAACCTCAAATGCTTCATCCAGATCCTCACCAATCTCTTCATCGATAACACGCTCAAGTCTGTTTTTCCAATGAGATCCTTCCGAAAGCACTCCGGCAAAGATGAATCCCTGCAGAACAGCAACGCTTGTACCGAAAATTGAAACCACCAGAGCGGCAATGATCAGTCCCTTAGCTCCATTTGCTTTGTTAGCCTGGGAGAGTGCTACAATACTCAGGGCGATGGCGATGACTCCGGGGATCAATGCCACCCATCCGAAACAGGGAATGAATGCGAAAATAAATGCGATGATTCCGAGAATCAAACCAGCGATACCGAATCCCTGACCTGCTGTTGACTTTTGTTCTTCCATTTTTTAGGTTTTAAACTATTGTTTATCAAAAATAATAAATAATGACCGTCATTTGAAAAAATTGACCATCAATTGATCATGATTTTTACGATGTCCTGTTCAAGTGTTTGCTCCGGCGATTCAATGATCCTGCCAATCTCAGCACCATCCCTGAAAAAAATTATGGTAGGCACGCGTTGAATATTAAGATACTCAAGGTCCATTGAAGGAACCTTCTTTTCCCGGTTAACACTGATCAGGCGAATATTTTCATCCGGGAATCCAGCATGATCCAATATCTTCAGGAATCTGGGGATTTCTCTTCTGCTGTCGGGGCACCAGGTAGCAAGGACAACTGTAATTTCTGTTCCTTCCCAGGCTGTAGAGGGAATAGAATCGATAGTTTCTTTATCCACCTCATAGTTGGAATAGTTTTCATCAAACCATGCACGGAAAGGTTCCATTTGCAGGCCGGATCTGTTAACGACACCAAGAAGTATATCCTGCTTTGTTTTCTCAGAATAGACGATTGAGTTAACGGTTTTTTCCCCTGTATTACAGGCCATAAATGCCAGGAAAATAAACCACAGAGCGTGCTTCATTTGCTTTCGGTTTTTATTTTTCGCAAGATAATGAAAAGTAAAGATCCTGCAACCCACAAATGATGAATTGACATCCAATGTAATGACGTCGAATTAAGAAAAGTGCTGCTTTTAGTGGTTTCAACAGGAAGGTTAGTTGTTCTTGTTTGTAGGTTTTATTCTGCTTTTCTGCTTTCGCAAAGAACCTCAAGTATTTTTGTTGCAGCGAAGGCTACAGGGGTCCCCGGTCCGAATATTCCAACCACTCCGGCATCGTACAGGTACTGGTAATCCTGGGAAGGGATCACCCCACCTGCAACGACCATAATATCTTCCCGTCCAAGTTTTCCCAATTCATTAATCACCTGTGGGATCAAGGTTTTATGACCGGCTGCCAGGCTAGACACGCCCAATATATGTACATCATTTTCAACGGCTTGTTTTGCTGCTTCGGCCGGGGTTTGAAACAGGGGCCCGATATCAACATCGAATCCAATATCTGCATAACCTGTGGATACGACTTTTGCACCCCGGTCGTGTCCATCCTGTCCCATTTTTGCGATCATTATTCTGGGTTGTCGGCCTTCCATTCCGGCAAATTTTGCAACCAGTTCTCTGGCTTTGATGAAGTTACTATCTTCTGCTGTTTCGGCAAAATAGATACCGGATATGGAGCGTATAACGGCTTTATATCTTCCATAAACCTTTTCCATTGCGTAGGAGATTTCTCCCAGTGTTGCTCTTTTTTGTGCAGCTTCAACCGATCGTTCCAGAAGATTACCGGTCCCTGATTCACAAGCTTTTGTAATGGCATCGAGGGCCTGTTGCACATCCTGCTCATTACGGTTTACCTTCAGCCGTTTTATTCGTTTTATCTGTGCTTCCCGGACGGCTGTATTGTCCACCTCCAGGAGATCCATTGGATCCTCTTTTTCAAGTTTATATTTGTTGACCCCTACGATGGTATCTTTTTTTGAATCGATGCGGGCTTGTTTGCGGGCAGCCGCCTCTTCAATTTTCATTTTTGGAAGGCCTGTTTCAATGGCTTTAGCCATTCCACCAAGTTCTTCAATTTCATGGATCAGCGACCAGGCTTTGTGTGCCAGATCATGGGTCAACTTTTCAATGTAATAGGAGCCAGCCCAGGGATCAACCGTTTTCGTAATATAGGTCTCATCACGGATGAAGAGTTGGGTGTTCCTTGCAATCCGGGCTGAAAAATCGGTTGGTAGAGCCAAGGCCTCATCCAGGGCATTGGTATGGAGTGATTGTGTATGTCCCAGAACTGCACCCATTGCTTCGATACAAGTTCTCGTTACGTTATTGTACGGATCCTGTTCTGTCAGGCTCCATCCGGAGGTCTGGCAATGCGTTCGCAGGGCCAGTGACCTGGGATCTTTTGGGGAGAATGAATTGACAATTTTAGCCCATAACATCCGTGCAGCTCGCATCTTGGCAATTTCCATGAAATGATTCATTCCGATTGCCCAGAAAAAAGAGATTCTTGGTGCAAATTCGTCAATATCCATCCCGGTTTTGATCCCTGTACGAAGGTACTCCCAGCCATCTGCTAATGTAAATGCCAGTTCAATATCAGCTGTTGCACCGGCTTCCTGCATGTGGTAACCGGATATGCTGATGGAATTGAATTTTGGCATATTTTGGGATGTATACCTGAAAATATCTGCAATGATGCGCATGGATGGTTCCGGAGGATATATATAGGTATTCCTGACCATGAACTCTTTAAGAATGTCGTTCTGTATGGTACCCGTGAGTTGATCCAGTCGGGCTCCCTGTTCCAGTGCTGCGACAATATAGAAGGCAAGAATGGGAAGAACGGCTCCGTTCATCGTCATCGAAACCGACATTTTATCCAGTGGGATCTGGTCGAACAGGATCTGCATATCGAGAATGGAATCAATGGCGACCCCTGCTTTACCAACATCACCGATAACCCGATCATGATCTGAATCATATCCCCTGTGCGTTGCCAGGTCGAATGCAATGGAGAGGCCTTTCTGACCGGATGCCAGGTTACGTCTGTAGAAGGCATTGGACTCCTCTGCCGTTGAGAAACCGGCATATTGTCTTATGGTCCAGGGCCTTGTGACGTACATGGTTGAGTGTGGGCCCCTGAGAAACGGGGGGATCCCTGCTGCAAAATCCAAATGCTCAATCCCCTCAATATCCTGTTTGTGAAAGATCCGTTTTACCGGAATATGCTCCGGAGCGATCCATTCTGCTACCGGTGGGTTCCCGTCATGACCTTTCTTACCTGATTCATGATGGATTGCATCCCGTAAAGTGATCTTTCGAAAGTCTGGTCTCATTTTCTGTTGTCCGCTTTATGTGTCATATACCTCCGGTTACTGCAGGGTCAATCCATCTTGAACTCATTTTGAAATTGTTGCAACGTTTCCAGGAGATTCGATTTTGTATGGATGAAATAACGAATACCCATTTTCTCGAAGGGCTCTGTAAGATGTTCAGGATAACCGGCTACAACAAAAAGTGCTTGTCCGTTGATCTTTGGGAACAGTTCAGGGACAAATTTTTCATATTCCTCGTCTGAGCTGCAAATCACAACAATATCGGGCTTACGCCGGTAACATTCATCGATTCCTTCCTCAACAGACAGGCATCCGGAACCTTCAATGATCCTGAATCCTGCACAACCGAAAAAATTGGATGAGAATGTAGCCCTTGTAGTCCGCATGGTAAGATTCCCGATCTTGAACAAAAACACAATGGGTATCTTTCCTTTAAACCGTTCGGTTCTGAGCCGCAATTTTTCAAACGGTTCCGTTGCGCGGCACAATTTAAGTGGTTTAACCTCTCGTTTCGAATCCACACCGTATTCCTGCTGAAGAATTGACGGATCAATGTTCTTTACTATTTTTTCATTGAGGTTGGGATACTGATTGGTTCCCAGGAAATTTTTTCGCCTGAAAGCGATATTCTTTTCCCGTTGCCTGGCGTTTTCTTCAATTTCAGTTTGAATAATTTCTTTTCTGAAAGCATTAATAAATCCTCCGTTATCCTCAATGGACAGGAATATTTTCCATGCTTCGCCTGCTATGGCATCGGTTAAGTACTCCACGTAATAAGAACCGGAAGCCGGATCAATAACGTTAGCAAAGTATGCCTCTTCCTTCAGAATATTCTGAATGTTTCGTGCCAATCGCCTGGAGAAGGTTGAGGGTTTTTTATAGACAGAATCAAAGGGATTTACCGTCAGGGAATCGGTTCCACCCAAACTGGAGGACATGGCTTCGGTGGTTGCCCTGAGCAGATTAACATACGGGTCATAGGCGGTTTTATTCCAGTCGGAAGTAATGGTATGAATATAGGCCTTTGATGTTTCGGATGATTCCGGTTTATATGCCTTCACGATGTTAGCCCAGAGTAATCTTGCAGCTCTTATTTTAGCCATTTCCATAAAATAGTTTGAGCCAACGGCAAAATTGATCTGAATTCCTGGTGCAACATCATCGACTGACCACCCTGAATCGGTTAAAAGGTTGAGGTATTCTGCTCCAACGGAAAGTGTATACCCGAGCTCCTGGACTATGGTTGAACCGGCGTCCTTAAAGTTTTTTCCATTCAGGACCAGGAATTTAAAACCGGGAAGATTCTTTTTTCTATAGGTGATAAGCTTTCCGGCAGGCTCAATGATCGCCTGTCCATCTGTTCCAAGCCGCCCGGTCAGTATGAATTCACCAATGGGATCAAACCCGATAAGCCCTTTTACTTCTTTTTTCTGCACACGCCTGGATTCAATTTCTGAATGAAAGAGTGTAAGCAGGATGAAGTGATCTGAGGGGGTGTAAAAGCTCATTCGCGTGGTTTCGATCGGGATGTCCATCAATAGATTAGCGATATCTCCATGATTCTTTATTACTCCATTGTCGATTATAAATTCGATGGATGTGGCACCCCAATCCAGAGCCTGCCGTGCTTCTTTATTGGCGGTCTCGATATGTTGAACCGGAATTTGCTGACAGATTTCCCAGTCATTGGAACTGGTTTTGTTACCCCTGACAAATGGGAATAGATCCGGTTCGGTTTGCAGGTAATCGAGTTCATCCAGATCATCTTTCCGGTAATAGGGTTTGATATCAATGCCTTCGATTGTTTTCCAGATCAGTGTTTCCCGGTAATCAACACCCTTCAGGTCTGTTTTTATTTTTTCCTCCCATTGTTCAGTCGGCACGGGAGGAAATTCTTCAAACAGCGTTTTTTTCGCATTATCTGGCATGAGCAGTATCGTTACTTCTTCGCAAAAGTAATGGAAAATCCGTAATTCACCTCAAGGATTCTTATTAATAGATTTGGTAAACTCCTGGTAAATAGTTCTTTTGGTACTGAATCTAAACATTTTCAGGGGATATTGAATTATTTTTGTATTTTGTCCTGTTATCTCTTGTATCTCAATGAGAAATGGCCTCTTATCATATGTACTGGCTATAATTCTAGTCCATTTTTCCATGCATGTAGCTGGACAGAAACAGGTTCAGATCGTTGCAATGGAAACCACACCTATTCTTGATGGAGTTCTTGAAGAGAATTGCTGGAATCTTCCTGATTCGGCTACCGGATTTATCCAAATGGAACCGTTCAAAGGATCGGGGGCTACTGAACGGACCGTTGTTTATGCTGGTTATGATGATCGAAATCTCTATTTCGGAATAAAATGTTATGAACCCGATCAGTCAGCCATTGTAGCAAACATCCGTACACGGGATATGCTCACCAAGAATGATGATATTGTTCTGGTTCTAATGGATACTTACCTTGATAAAAGGACAGCAATAGGCTTTTTTGTAAACCCTGTTGGAACACAAATTGATATGAAAGTTGTGGATGATGGAAGGAACCTGGACCTAAACTGGGATACGGAATGGGATGCAGCTTCTGCCATTACTACCTGGGGGTGGTCGGTTGAAATCGTTATCCCTTTCAGCAGTATTTCTTACAACAAGCGGTTAGATATTTGGGGTATAAATTTTGGCCGGATAATCCGAAAGAATTCAGAGACTGTTTATTGGTCAGGTGAAATGAATGATGATTTCAGGGTTTCACAAGGAGGATTACTTACCGGAGTTTCTGTTCCCGGGGTGAACCATTCATTTGATATTACACCCTATACTACCTTACGCTATGAAAACAGTGATGTGTCGGGTAATTATCAGAAAATCCTGCCTGAAGTTGGAGTGGATGCTTCTTATCAATACGCTTCAAACGTGAAGATAAACGGTACCTATAATCCGGATTTTGCAACTGTTGAAGGAGACCAGGAGCAGATAAACTTAACCCGATGGGAACTCAGCTTTCCAGAAAAAAGAATCTTCTTTTTGGAAGGGAATGAACTTTTTAACACCCGGATTAAAACGTTTTACTCGAGGAGGGTCGGAGATATTGAATACGGAGCAAAAGCAACCGGAAAATCTGGAGGCTTTAATTTCTTTATCATGGAGGCCAGAAGCAGAAGAGATACAGTCAATGAGTTACTGGCGGCTAATTATTCAGTAATTCGGCTTAAGAAGGACATCCTTGGATCTTCTACCATTGGACTGAGCTGGGTGGATAAACGGTGGGAAGGCGGTGTCACCAATTCACTTAGTCTGGATTATGTACTTAACCTTGGCAAATCATGGAAACTTACGGGACAGTTTGTTGGTGGGGAATTTGAAAACCTGAAAAACAGCAGTGCCTACTTCTTCCGTATAGCAAATGAAAGTAATGTTTATCATTATCATATCAGGTACTCATATACCGGGGACAGGTTTAAAGATGATATCAACGAAACCGGCTTCATCAGGGATGATGACATGAAGGAACTGGATAGTGATATAACCTACCGGTGGTGGTTTAAGAACGAGATTTTCAAATACCTAAGCCTGGGGACAAACAACAATATTTTCTGGAGTACAACAGGTGAATTAAGAAGCTGGTATATTACAGAGAATGCCCGCCTATATCTTCAAAACAGGTTGAGTTTCGATTTCTCTTATAACAATGAATTTAAGCTTTACGATAAAGAATATTTTAACCATAAGTATACTGCTGAGGTTGGATATAATACCGACGAATGGTCATCGGCTTTTATAAATTATTCCTGGGGCAGGAACTATGATCGTGATTTTTATTTAATTACAGGAGGTGGAAAAATAAGACCGGTTAAACGGTTATCAGTCAGTTACAGTTTCAATAAACTGAAGTTTTCACCGGATACTGATCAAAATTCAACATTCATCAATATCTTAACCCTTGATTATAATTTTACCAGGGATTTATGGATACGACTGCTTGTACAAAATAATACACGTGAAGAGAGGTTCTACTACTATGGATTATTTGGGTGGCGATTCAAGCCTCCTTTTGGAGCAGTTTATTTGATCTATACCTCTGATAAATATTGTTTGCCTATCACTGAAAGTGAACAACAGAAGAGTGATATCCTTTTTTTAAAGCTTTCGTACAATTTTGGGATTCCTTCCGGAAGAAGGTCGAAGGTCAAAAATTAAAACACAGCCCCAGTGTTACGTGCAGCGCTTGCATGGGAAGGTCAAATTCAACGACCTTTTCCTTTTCGGGAATCAAGAGGTGATCGGTTTTTATTTTCATTGCTGGTTTGCTTGAGAAGTAATCTGCTGCAATGCGGATACCCGTAGCACCCCTCATTCCGAACCGGATTCCTGCACCGAGAACATAGCCAAAATGGATCAATTGGGATGATTGGGACGTGAAGATCTCATCTTCGGTCCAGGTGATCTCCACTTCTCTCTCGGGGGGAGTTAAAAAAGTAATTCCAGCCAACGCCCTCAGATCCAGGTGGATAACATTCAGGGGAATGGAAATATTAGGCCCCACCATGAGGTTTATGTATGTCCATTTTCCCATGGTAATGTTGAATTCGGCATCTTCCGGAGCAGGGAAATTGATCTGGCTGTACCGCTCATCCAGGTCGGTTAACAGGGTCTTTTTCAGTGCATCTTCATCTGCATAATTGGAGCCGAATGAAAAGGTGGCGCCAATACCGATATAGGGGGCAACCACATAGGATGCATCAAAATTCAGGACGAAATTTGTCCCGGCATAACCGCTGCTGAACGCATCGTCTCCGGATGCATAGTCCCCGAAGGGGAACGATGCACCCATTGAGAGACCCAGAAAGCTGTCCTGTGCGTAAAGTGCAGGACATAAAACCAATATGGTCAGAATGACAAATAGTCGCTTCATCAGAATCCTTACATTAGTAACACAATGCTACTGAACTAATCCATCGAACCGATCATTTTTGAAGGATCAACCCACTCATTGAATTGTTCATCCGTAACGAGTCCCAGTTCCAGGGCTGCTTCACGAAGGGTCTTTCCTTCGATGTGTGCTTTTTTTGCAATTTTGGCTGCATTCTCATAGCCAATGTGTGTATTCAATGCCGTAACAAGCATCAAAGAATTCTCCAGGTTTGTTTTAATATTTTGCAGGTTTGGTTCTATACCAATAACACAGTTGTCATTGAAAGAGACACAGGCATCCCCGATCAGTCGGGATGATTGCAACAGGTTATAGATCATGACCGGTTTAAAAACATTCAACTGGTAGTGTCCCTGCATGCCTCCAACGGCAATAGCCATATCGTTTCCGATGACCTGAGCGCACACCATGGTCAGTGCTTCGCATTGGGTTGGATTGACTTTCCCGGGCATAATGGAAGAACCGGGTTCATTGGCTGGCAGGTTTAATTCACCAATTCCACATCTGGGTCCGGATCCCAGCATACGGATGTCATTGGCAATTTTCATCAGGCTGACAGCCAACGTTTTCAACGCTCCTGAACTTTCCACGACAGCATCGTGAGCGGCCAGTGATTCAAATTTATTTGGTGCAGTGATGAATGGATAGCCTGTCAGCTCCGAAATCTTTTTTGCCACGAGCACATCATATCCTTTGGGTGTATTCATTCCGGTACCAACAGCTGTCCCCCCAAGAGCCAATTCACTTAAATGAGCCAGGCTGTTTTTTAATGCTGCCATTCCGTGTTCAACCTGGGAGAGGTATCCGGAAAACTCTTGCCCCAGGGTTAATGGAGTGGCATCCATCAGGTGGGTACGTCCTGTTTTTACGATGTTTTTAAATGCCTTGACTTTCTCTTCCAGGGTTTGCCTGAGTTTTTCCACACCGGGTAGCGTAATTTCCATAAACATCTTATAGGCTGCGATATGCATTGCAGTGGGAAAGGTATCATTGGACGATTGTGATTTATTCACATCATCATTTGGATGAATAAACCGGGTTCCTTCACCAAGTTTCCCTCCTTTTATTACATGAGCCCGATTGGCGATAACTTCATTCACATTCATGTTAGATTGTGTGCCGGAACCGGTTTGCCAGACCACCAGGGGGAACTGGTCATCCAGTTTGCCTTCGAGAATTTCGTCACATACTGTTGCAATCAGTTCACTTTTTTCTATTGGTAACACACCCAATTCAGTATTGGCCAGGGCAGCGGCTTTTTTCAAAATGGCAAATGCCTGTATGATCTCAACCGGCATTGTCCCTCTACCAATTTTAAAATTGTCTTTTGAACGTTGTGTCTGAGCGCCCCAGTACTTATCAGCAGGTACCTCAACCTGCCCCATGGTGTCTTTTTCGATTCGGATTTTCATGATGCTTTATTTAAGTGATTAAATTTACAACAATTGATTTATATTTTCCGGTGGTTGAGCAATAACCGCCTTATGTTTTTCAACAACTATCGGACGTTGGATTAATTTTGGATTTTCGACAAGGATTTTAATCCACTCTTCATCGGTAAAATTGCATCCTTTCAGGTTTTTCCTGTAATATTCTTCCTGTGTACGGACAATCTCGATGGGTTTTTCCCCCAGTTTCATTACTATTTCCTGCAATTCGTTCTCAGAAATGGGATTTTTGATATAATCGATTACCTGGGCTTCAAGCCCTTTATCCCGAATGAATTGAAGTCCCTCCCGGCTTTTTTTGCACCGCGGATTATGATAAATTCTCATCATGGTTATGTGTTAATCGACATTCTTTTAAAAGATTCAAACCGACAATCAGTTTACACCATATGTCATCAGGTACTCTTTGATGAACGGGTTCAGGTCACCATCGAGAACAGCCTGAACGTTTGAGGTTTCATGCGATGTTCTAAGATCTTTTACCATTTTATATGGATGCAGAACATAGCTGCGGATTTGAGATCCCCATTCGATTTTTTTCTTTTCTCCTTCAATTTTCGCCTTTTCCTCCTGCATTTTTCTCAATTCCAGTTCATAAAGATGAGCTTTCAGGATTCGTATGGCATTTTCTTTATTTCTCAATTGAGAGCGTGTTTCCTGGTTTTCTATGACGATACCTGTGGGTTGATGTCTCAATCTGACTGCCGTTTCGACTTTGTTTACATTTTGTCCGCCTGCCCCGCTCGAGCGGAAGGTCTCCCAACTAATTTCAGATGGGTTGATTTCGATTTCAATATTTTCATCAACAACCGGTGCAACAAACACGGAAGCGAAGGTTGTATGTCTTCTGTTCCCTGCATCAAAAGGGGATAACCTGACAAGCCGGTGTACTCCGTTTTCACTTTTCAGGTACCCGTAAGCAAAATCACCGGTAAACTCCAGTGTAACGGTTTTGATTCCAGCTTCATCGCCAGGCAGAAGATCAATTGTTTTAACCTGATAATTATTTCTTTCACCCCAGCGGATATACATGCGCATCAGCATTTCAACCCAATCGAGGCTCTCCGTACCTCCTGCTCCGGAATTGATTTTCAGAATGGCACCCAGGTGATCTTCCGGTTTGCCCAGCATGTTTTTGAGTTCCAGGTTTTCAATCAGGGAGAGGGTGATATTGTACTGTTGTTCAACTTCCTCTTCACTGGATTCTCCCCCTTTCAGGAATTCAAATAAAACAGTCAGGTCATCGTAATTGATTTTCACATCTTCAAAGGCGGAAGTCCAGGTTTTCAGGCTGGCTATCTGCCTGAGTTTTTCTTCTGCTTCTTTCGGATCATTCCAGAATCCTGAATTTTGTGTTTTTTCTTCCTCTTCCTTTATTTCCTTAATTTTCTCCTCGATGTCAAAGGTGCCTCCTTAGCGCATCCAGGCGCCGCGAAAGATCCTTTATTTGTTCACTGGTAATCATGGTTTGTAGTATAAGGATGTGTGCGTTTTGCAAAATTAGGAATAATTATCCAGACGAAGACAAGGATTTACTAAAGTTGCATTTAATCTCTGAGGCATTCCTCAATCATGCTGTAGATCAATTCGTTTTCAAATCCTTTGCTTTGAGCGAACCGGAATAACTTTCCTTTCAGGTCAAACTGATTTTTTGCCTTTAACCCTCTCCGTTTTTTCCGCAACTCATTCCGGAGGATAGCGATGTATTCATCGGTATCAATTTTCTCAAGGGCTGTTTCAATCTGAATAGAAGGTATGTTCTTTTGCCTGAGAGCATATTCAATTTTCTTTTTACCCCATTTGTTTATTCTGAGTTTATCAGCTACAAAGAAGGCACAATATCGTGAATGGTCAATGAATTTCTCTTTTTCTAACTGAGAAATAATTTTTCCGGATGTTTCGCCACTGATACCCCATCGTTCCAGTTTTTTAAGGATATCGTGTGCACATTGTTCCTTCTGACTGCATATTGACCTGGCCTTTTCCAGGGCTTTTTTTGCTTGGATAGTATTCATAGCCATTCTATACAGCATTTTGAAACCGGGCCCTGATCATCCGTTCTTTGCCGTTCAGGTCTCGCTTCAATTCAATATTCTTGAAATGATATTGTTTCAGCAGAACGGTCATTGCATTGCCCATCCGTTCATTGATTTCAAAATAAATCAATCCAATTCCGGGTATTAGTTTTGTTCTGGCGATGGTTAAGATTGCACGGTAAAAGGTCAGGGGATCATTATCCGGTACAAACAATGCTTCATGCGGTTCATGTGCTAAAACATTTTGTCTCATTTGTTTCTTTTCACTGTCAAGTATATAAGGAGGATTGCTCACAATGATATCCACCATGGGAAGATTATCTGGTCTGTTTGATGAGACGAGATCGTGCTGAATAAAGGATACGTTCTGTTTGTTTAGCCTGGCATTTTTTTTTGCTGTTGCAAGGGAAAGCTTACACCTGTCCGTTGCAAACAGTGTAGCGGACTCCAGATTTTTTGCCAGCGCAATGGCTATACAACCTGATCCTGTACCGATGTCCATGATGGAAACTTTCTCCCCAGCAGTTTCCTCTATAACCCAATGAACCAATTCTTCCGTCTCGGGTCTGGGTATCAACACACCGGGAGTTACCCGGATCTTGCAACCATAAAAATCACAGCTGCCCAAAATATACTGAATAGGTTTTTCTTTTTTCAAATCAGAAACAATATCTTTAATTTTGCCAGTGAGGGATGCATCAAGAGATTGTTTCCAATTGGTTAACAGTTCAGATCTTGAAATGGATAATAGTTCTTCCAGCATGAGATAAACCATACTATGGATCTCTTCTACTGGATATTTACCGGACAATTGATCGGTTGAATATCCAAGGCATTCCTTAACATTACTGATTACTTTGGACATATGATCAAAGGTAAAAAATATTCTGATTACTATTCTTTTTAAAGAAAATGGAAGGGAAAAGCGATCATGCGTATATGTTGCGTTGTCTTGAATTGGCAGCACTTGGAAAAGGGTACACTTATCCCAATCCTCTTGTTGGATCGGTCATTACCCATCACCATGAAATTATCGGGGAGGGATATCACTGCGAATATGGGAAAGCGCATGCCGAAGTGAATGCCATTGCATCCGTGAAACAGAGAGCCCTCTTAACACATTCCACCCTTTATGTGAATCTTGAACCGTGTTGTCATGTTGGGAAAACACCTCCCTGTACCGATTTGATAATTGATTCAGGAATTCCCAGAATCGTTATCGGTTCGGAAGATCCCAATCCGGCAATTTCCGGAAAAGGGAGCGAAGCATTGAAAAATGCCGGGTGTGATGTAACGGTTGGAATGCTGGAGAGAGAGAATCGAGCATTGAATCGTAGTTTTTTCACCCATTTTGAAAAGAAAAGACCTTTCGTGATCTTAAAATGGGCAGAGAGTAATGATGGATTTCTTGACAACATCAGAACACCGGATACACCGGTGGGACCGAACTGGATCACCAGCGGATTAGGACAGACCCTGGTTCATAAGTGGCGGGCAACCGAGCAAGCCATTATGGTGGGGGGACATACAGCACTGCTTGATAATCCTGCACTGACCGTTCGGTATTGGACGGGCCGGCAACCGTTACGAATTACCATTACACGAGAGAAAAATCTGGTTAAAAATCTTCGCCTGCTCGATCAACAAAATCCAACCCTGATTTATACTGATAAAAAAATGCTGCCTGAGCCGGGTATTACCTACGTGAAGCTTGATTATCGTAGAGAAGTTATCCCTCAAATAATGAATGATTTATACAACAGGGAGATACAATCACTGATAGTGGAAGGCGGGAAGGAATTGCTGGAAAGTTTTATCTCTTCAGGATTGTGGGATGAGGCGTTTGTTTTCACGGGGACGCACAGGTTCTTTGATGGTCTCAAAGCACCAGCACTTGATTGTCAACCCGATCTTCGGACCCAGTTTGACCGGTGTGAGTTGAAACATTACAGGAATAATTGCATTTAAACCAACAAAAAAGAGGATTGATTTGGCAACATTCACCCGATATTGGCGTATAAATACAATTGGACGATTTGAAAATTTGTTATCGTTTCATTATTTTTGAAAAAATATGCATATAATTAAAATCCAATAAAAATGTGTAAGAGAAGAATATCCATGCTGGTACTTTTGGGATTGACCATCTTATCTACCACTGTAATGGCTCAAAGTCCCAGAAGGTTTTTTAAAGCCGGTGAAGATTTCATGGTAACAGGAAATTATGAAGATGCGGTGGATCAGTTCTCAAAAGCGCTTGAACTGGATCCCGATTACACCAATGCCTATCTTGCACGAGCTGAGGCATTTGAGAAACTTGGCAAACTTCAGGATGCTTATGATGATTACAACAGGGCATACGTTTTCTTGCCAAAGGAAGAAGAGGTTGCCTATCATTTAGGTAAACTTAGCAACGAGTTGGGGGAATACGGGAGGGCAATGGTATTCCTGAACCAGGCAACTGATCTATCCAGAAAGTTTTTACCCGCCTATCAGGAGAAGGTGAAATCTTTGATCGAATTGAAAGATTATCAATGCGCAATTAAAGTATGCGATACAACCCTGTCGCTGGGGAATAATGCAATCAATTATTATTATCATGGGGTTGTTTCAGAGCTGTTGAACAAACCGGAAGCTGCAGAAATGGATTATGAAAAATCGGTTGCTAAAGACCGGGCATTCATTGACGGCATTCTTGCATTGGCACGGATCAGACTCGAATTGGGGAAACTGGACCTTGCCATGAGTCATTGTGAAAATGCTCTGCGGCTTGACAACAGGAACACCGAAGCGTATATTATACGCAGTAAGATTCACGTCGAAAACCTGGACTACCCAAGTGCTATAAACGATCTGTCTAAAAATATCCTGATAGAACCGGATAATCCAGAAATGTATTTCCAGCGGGGAGTCTATTACCAGGAGTTTAATCAACATACCAATGCCATCAGTGATTTTTCAAAGGTGATCACGATGAATAAGAAGGATCCCGAAGCCTATTTTAAAAGGGCCAGATCCTATGAGGAAATCCTTAATTATGCAGCTGCTGTAAAGGACTATGAAACCATTGCGTCCCTCTCCGAATTTGATATGCAGGCAAGGAAGTTATTAAAAGAAGCCAATGAGCGGTTATATGAATTAAACCGGGAAAGCGATAAACCGGGAATTGCGCTTGAAACACCTGCTCCCATTGATGACCAATTTATCAATGTTGCTAAAAACGAGAAAGAGATTGTGCTCAAGGGTCTTGTGACTGATCAAAGCGATCTTGAATTTTTGCGCATCAATGGTAAGGAAGTTACTTTTGAGAGAAAGGGGGGCGGTTTTGAATTCCTGGCGAATGTGGAAGTGGGAGGGTTTGATACCATCCTGGTAGAAGCCAGTGATATTTACCACAATCAACAGGACATGGCCTATGCCATTAAATGGACCGAAACAGATCCTCCGGCTATAAGAATATTGGCACCCTATGCATCCGATGTTGGAGAGGTTTATCTTGACAGCAATGAGCCAAGCCTCTATATCGAAGGTAAAATAGAGGATAAGAATACCATCCGCTCCATCTTTGTGGAGGGTGTAACAGCCAGTTACCGACTCGATGAATATAACCCATCGTTTTCTGCAACCATCAATATCATGAATAAAAATAAATTTACTGTTGTTGCGGAAGATATTTACGGGAACAAGGTGGAACAGGAATTCAAGCTGAACCGCGAAGGAGCAGTTCTGACTGAAACAAATCCAATGGGCAAAACATGGGTTGTTTTTATTGAAAACTCAAATTACGAATCATTTGCCAGTCTTGATGGACCGACCAAGGACGTAAGCTTGATGAAAGCGGCACTGGCAAACTACCAGATCCATAATATCATCCATAATAAGGATATGAGTAAAGACCAGATGGAAAAATTCTTCTCCATAGAACTACGGGATCTGGTGCGCAGTAACCGGGTGAACTCATTACTGGTGTGGTATGCCGGACACGGTAAATACGTTAATGAAGTGGGTTATTGGATACCTGTTGATGCACAGCGGGATGATGAATTTACCTATTTCAACATCAATTCTTTGAAGGCAGGCATGCAATCCTATTCAAATTTCATTACCCATACTCTTGTGGTTACCGATGCATGTGAGTCTGGTCCAACATTTTATCAGGCAATGAGATCAACCATTGAGGAAAGAAGTTGCGATGACTGGCAAGCCACGCGATTGAAGTCTTCACAGGTCTTCTCTTCGGCCGGATATGAGCTTGCAGTAGACAACTCCCAGTTCACCAGAACATTTGCAAACGCTTTGGTGAATAATCCAAACGCCTGTATTCCCATTGAGAATATTGTTACTACCGTTTCTAAAGCAGTGGAGAGGAATAACCAGCAAAAACCGAAGTTTGGTAAAATTGTGGGATTTGAAGATGAAAATGGAACCTTTTTCTTTATAGCAAAGGAATAAATAGCTCTGTATGATGACGAATCGATCTCTTCGCCTTAAAAGAATTATTCGCTTCACCTGGCGAATAATTTTTTTTTATGGATTCCTGTTTCTAACGCTTCTGGTAACACCCCAATCGTTTTATTTTGATAACTATGGTGTTCAGGAAGGATTGAGCTCTTCAAAAGTCTATTCCATTCTCCAGGATAAAAGGGATTATATCTGGTTGGGAACCGAAAGCGGTGTATCCCGGTTTAATGGATTTGAGTTTGAGAACTTCTCCTCCGTGAATGGAATGGCCGATAATGGAGTCTTTTCACTGTTGGAAGATTCAAATGGCGATCTCTGGTTCGGTCACCTTGATGGGGGCGTGACCTTATACGACGGGAATAATTTCAGGATCTTACGCTTTGATACCATTGAAATAAAAGGGGATGTAACCTCCATTACCGAACCTGAGGAAGGAACGATCTGGCTTACTACCTCCGGCTCGGGAGCACTCCGGATTACCCGGAATAAGGATAAAGAACAAACCATGAAGGTTGACCATTTTGCAGGACGAGAAGGATTGAGTGATATTGTTTTCGGGACCTGCTCCAGTAAAGATTCCGGATTGTTCTGCCTGACCGATATTGGCATTAAACGATTTGATCCAGTAGAGAATAGATTCAAATCACTCCTGCTTGAAGGATTGACCAGGTATTGGATTAAAACAACCATGTTTGAAGATAGCCGGGGGAACTGGTGGTTTGGAACCTATAATGGCGGTTTGTATAAATATGACAAGCAAGTAGATTCCATTCAAATATATGATAAACGAGATGGTCTTGCTAAAAACTGGGTTACCTATGTAACCGAAGATAGTCGAGGAAATATATGGGTTGGTACTTTTGGTGGTGGAATCACAGTTATTCATGACTCCAATCTTAAATCCTACAATACAGAAAATGGTTTGCCCGATGATTTTGTCAAATACATTATTGAAGACAAAGAAGGGAATATGTTGATTGGAAGCCAGGATCGGGGATTAAGTATATTCAAAGGAGAACAGTTTATCACATACACTGCATCGGATGGACTGGGTGATGAAAGTGTATGGGCTATCCATCAGGATCAAAAGGGCAATTTCTGGTTCGGAACAAATCAGGGAGTATCCCTGCTGAATCCCAACCGGTCTAAGGGCAAAAACTTCACCTACTTTAATCATGAAAACAAATCGATTGGTGATAAAATACGGTTTATTAGGGAAGACTTGAACGGGACCATTTGGATCGGTACTGATGGTGATGGTATATTCCAATATATCCCTGCCTCCGGTGAGTTTGTGTATGATTCCTATCTGAACAGGAACCTTTACAGGCCTACAGAACAACATGTTAAAGCCCTGGAGGTAGATCATGAAAATCACTTATGGATAGGAACATTCTATGGCCTTGGATTTTGGGATATCGACCGGAAGGAGGGCAGAATGTATACTCAGATTGATGGGCTTGCCGGGAACAATATCAAATCACTTTATTGTGATTCAAAAGGATCACTCTGGATTGGATCAGATCAGAAAAAAGGATTGACAAAATATAACCCGGAGAATGATCAGTTCGAAATCATAACCCTGGGAGATGAAATCATACCGCTATCGATTATCGAGGACCTGGATAGCAAAATCTGGATTGGAACAAGCTCGGGTCTTTATATGTATGATAACGATTCCATATCCTTTTTTATCACACAATCGGATGGTCTGCTTTCAAATAACATCACCGTGGTGGATGTTGATCATGCTAATAATATCTATATCGGGACGAACAAGGGATTAAACAAATACATCCAGGCAGAACAGAAAATGTTCACCTTTACCAGGAGAAACGGTTACGTTGGTATAGAAACAAAAGATCATGCTTCTTATCGGGATAAAGATGGGAATATGTGGTTCGGAACTGCAGATGGAGTAACCCGGTACTATCCAGAACGGCAGCAAAGGAAAGAACTTGAACCCCTTACTCACATCAAGGGAATGCAGGTTAATTATGAAAGCCGTGAAATGATACCAAACATGAAACTTAACCATACCGAGAAGTCTATCGTGTTTGATTACTACAGTATCTGTATGACAAATCCTGATGCGGTAAAATATCAGGTTAGATTGGTGGGAGCAGAGGATGAGTGGAGACCCGTTACCAGACAAACCAGAGCAATCTATTCGGCACTGCCACCAAACCGATATACATTCCAGGTGAAAGCTGAGAATAATGCAGGTGTCTGGAATACAGAACCCATCAGTTATCATTTTGCCATAACACCCCCATTCTACGCAACCTGGTGGTTTATCCTGAGCTGTGTAATCATTGTCTTTTTAGGGGTTTTTGTCTACATAAAGATCCGGGAAAGTAACCTGATACGCGAGAATAAAATACTGGAAGAAAAGGTTGCCATCAGAACGGCTGAGGTGGTACAGAAAAGTAAGGAGCTGGAGGAGAAGAATAAAGACATAACCGATAGTATCAAGTATGCTAAAAGAATCCAGAATGCCATCTTACCTCCTGAGAATTCATTTGCAGAAACGTTTATCCTCTTTAAACCAAAAGACATTGTGAGTGGTGATTTTTACTGGCTGGCGATGACAGAGACAAAGCAGGTAATGGCTGCTGTTGACTGTACAGGGCATGGGGTCCCCGGGGCTTTTATGTCTATTATCGGGCACAATTCCCTGAACAAGATCGTAAAGGAGTATGGCTTCCTTCGTCCGGCTGATATCCTGGATCAATTGAATGACGAAGTGGCGAGTACCCTGCAACAGCAAACCGAGGAGGATGAGGTCAAGGATGGAATGGATATTGCTCTGATGGTATTTGATTTTACGACAAAGGAGTTGGAATTTGCCGGAGCATATAATCCTCTCTATATGATACGAGATGGAGAATTAAAGGAGATCAAGGGAGACCGTTTTTCCATCGGCCGAACTTCTACTAAGGTGGGCCAGAAATTTGCCAATCACAAAATTAAACTGAAGCCGGGTGATACTACCTATATATTTTCTGATGGGTATGCCGATCAATTTGGTGGGGAAGGCGGTAAAAAACTAAAAGCGAGGGCTGTAAAAAACATACTCAAAGAGATTCAGGATCTGTCCATGCAGGAGCAGAAGGAACATCTCGATAACGCCATTGAGGAGTGGAAGGGTGATCAACCTCAGGTCGATGATATTCTGTTTATTGGAACCCGGGTTCAATAGTCCCCTTTGCTTTTTTGCAAAATACAGGAGATAATCGTTCCACCGGAAAACCCTGACGGGTTAATTGTGCAGTTGATAATTCTTATTTTGGGAAACTAAATCAAATCAATACCTGAAGCTTGGCTTCCAGATTGCTTTTTGGAACTGCTCCCACCTGTTTATCTGCAATCTCACCATTTTTAAAAAACAGAACGGTGGGAATGTTCCGGATGCCAAATTTTGCCGACACCCCTGGATTGCTATCGACATCCAGTTTGGTAAAAAGTGCTTTCCCATTATATTCCTGAGAGAGCTCACTTATAATCGGTCCGACCATCCTGCAAGGCCCACACCATTCGGCCCAGAAATCAACGATAACAGGTTTATCTGACTTCAATACAATTTCATCGAAATTGGCATCGGTAACTTCTATTGTCATGCGTTGAAAATTTTAAATTATGCAATCTAAATCTACAACAGGCACTTTGATTGGTCCCTGAAATTTGGCGCAAATATAGTCAATTAACTGTAAATTCAATGTCCGGATTTTCTTCAAGGAATTGTATAAACTGATCGGAGAGGTTTATTTTCCGGTTTCTGGAAAACATGCCAATACTTATTTTATCATCGGGATTATAGACATAAACCTTTAGTTTAACATGACCTTTACCTGAACCCGATAGGGTATCGATTGTATCGATGAATTCAGGTGTAATAATCCGCAACGGGATTTTTATGGAAACTGTATGAATGAGTTCATCCCTTATTTCTGAAAGAAGATTAATTTGTTTGATTTTAAACTCCAGTTCATTATCCCGGAACGGATTAGGGAGAACTTTTCCCTTTACAAGGAGGGAATATCCGGGTGCAAAATACTTGCTAAAATTGATAAAATCAGTGTTAAACAGGGCAAGACGTAAGGAGTCTGTATAATCCTGTATGCTCATTGTTCCATAGGGTCTGCCATTCTTGGTTGTTCCGATTTTCACATCGGTAACAATACCGGCAACAGTCAACTCCTTACCGTTTAATTCATTGATATTCTGAAAATCAGCTAATGAAGCATTACAAAAGTTTTGAATCTCCATGGTAAAGTCATCCAATGGATGGGCTGAAAGGAAGATCCCGATGGTCTCTTTTTCTTTTTTCAAGCGTTCCAGTTTTGGCCACTCTTCACCCTGTGGTATTTCGGGTTTTGTAAGGTCAATACCACCCGTATCTCCAAACAGGGATTGCTGGGAGGTACTTTTTTCAAACTGAACCTTATTCCCATACCGTACCAGGTTTTCAATAAAAGTCAACCCTTTTTTATCGGTTAAAAAGAACTGTCCGCGTTGTGGTTCCCTGAAACTGTCAAAAGCACCGGCCATAGCAAGTGCTTCCATGCTTTTTTTATTGACTGTTGAAAGGTTGATTCGTTCGACGAAGTGAAAGATATCCCTGTATGGGCCATTCTTTTTTCTCTCTGTCATGATGTGCTCGGCTGCATTCTCCCCGACGCCTTTGATTGCTCCCAGACCAAAGCGGATATCGCCTTCCTTATTTACTGTAAACTTGATATTGCTTTCGTCGACATCAGGACTCAGAACGGAAATTCCCATTCGTTTTGTTTCGTCAATGAAGGTGGTGATCTTTTTCAGATCACTGATATTCCTGCTTAAAACGGCTGCCATAAACTCAGCAGGATAGTGTGCTTTGAGATAGGCAGTCTGGTAAGATAAATAGGCATAACAGGTTGAATGTGATTTATTGAAGGCATATTGTGCAAATGCCTCCCAATCCTGCCAGATTTTTTCCAAAACACGCATTTCATAGCCATTCTTCAGACACCCCTCCATGAATTTCTCCTTCATTTCATCCATTACCCGTTTCTGTTTCTTCCCCATGGCTTTTCTGAGTGAATCCGCTTCACCTCTTGTAAATCCTGCCATTGCCTGAGATAGTTGCATAACCTGTTCCTGATAGACCGTTATTCCATATGTATCTTCCAGGTATTGATTCATGACGGGCAACTCATAATCTATTTTCTCCTTGCCGTGTTTGCGGTTAATGAAGGAGGGTATATGCTCCATTGGGCCCGGCCGGTAGAGTGCATTCATGGCAATCAGATCTTCAAACCGGTTGGGTTTCAACTCTTTGAGGTATTTTTTCATCCCGCGGGATTCAAACTGAAAGAGTCCGGTTGTTTCACCCCTGCTATAGAGCTCATACGTTTTGGCATCATTCAGGGGTATGTTTTTGATATCCAACTCGATTTTCTTTGAATCACGGATATTATCAACGGCATCTTTAATGATGGAAAGGGTTTTCAGTCCCAGAAAGTCCATCTTTAGCATCCCGATATCTTCGACATGATTCCCATCGTACTGTGTAACAAAGAGATCGGAATCTTTGGATGTACATATCGGGATGTGTTCTATCAGGTCATCCCGGCTAATGATCACTCCACAGGCATGTATGCCGGTATGGCGAACTGAACCTTCAAGGGTTTCAGCGTATTTCAAGGTGTCGGCAACCAGTTTGCTCCCGGCTTTCTTAGCATCCTGGAGGTCTCTAACTTCTCTGTATGCCTGAGAAAGAGTAATTCCTGGTTTTTCCGGAACTAATTTTGCCAGACGATCTGCCTCCGGAAGCGGAAGTTTCTGAACACGGGCTACATCCCGTATGGCCATTTTTGCAGCCATGGTACCGAAGGTAATGATATGAGCAACCCGGTTCATTCCATATTTTTTTACCACGTATTTCAACACCTGCTCCCGTCCATCTTCATCAAAATCAATATCAATATCAGGCATCGATATCCTGTCCGGATTGAGAAAGCGCTCGAACAGAAGGTTGTACTTTAACGGATCAATATCCGTTATCTGTGTACAATAGGCAACTACAGAACCGGCTGCTGAGCCACGGCCGGGTCCGACGGAGACATTCATATTCCTTGCCTCATTCAGAAAATCCTGTACAATGAGGAAATACCCGGGATACCCCATTTTTTTTATTACCGACAGTTCAAACTCAATTCTTTCTTTTAGGGAATCCGATATTTCACCATACCTGAATTTTGCCCCTTCATAGGTCAGGTGCCTCAGGTACTCATCTTCATCCTTAAATCCTTCAGGAAGAGGAAAGTCCGGCATGATGAGTTCCTGGTTTAACTTGTAATTCTCAATTTTATCCGCAAGTTTTTGGGTGTTTTCCAGGGCTTCAGGGATATCTGCAAAAAGAAGGTTCATCTCCTCCCGGGTCTTAAAAAATTCCTGTTTGGTATACCGCAGGCGTGACGGATCATCAAGATCGGAGGCTGTGTTCAGGCAAATTAACCGGTCATGTGCCTCCGCATCTTCCTCATTGATGAAGTGCACATCATTCGTGGCGATTACAGGTATGTCAAGTTCTCTGGAAAATTTTACCAATACCTGATTAACCTGTTCCTGGCGTTCGTATACATCCTTATCTGTCACCGGATCTCCCGTTTTATGTCGCTGCAATTCCAGGTAAAAATCTTCGTCAAATAATTTTTTGTACTCCAGTACAAGTTCTCTGGCTTTCTCCTCTCCTTTATTCATGATTGCCTGTGGAATCTCACCCCCAAGGCATGCAGATGAAACAATGATCCCATCATGATACTTCTGAAGAAGCTCTTTGTCGATCCGGGGCTTGTAATAATGCCCGTCAATCCAGGCGTATGATACCAGCTTAATCAGGTTATGGTATCCGGTGTTGTTTTTTGCCAGCAGGAGGAGATGATCTCCACTCCGGTCTTCTTTTTCCGTTCGGTCAAACCGGCTGTTTTTTGCAACATACACTTCACAACCAATGATGGGTTTGAGCCCGTTTCGTTTGGCAAGATTATGAAATTCCTTAACCCCAAACATATTTCCATGATCCGTAATTGCCACTGCATTCATTCCATCCTCTTTGGCTTTATGGATCAGTCCGGATATACTGGAAGCCCCATCCAGAATCGAGTATTGTGTGTGTACGTGTAAATGGACAAACTCATTCATGCTCTAACTACCAAACAATAAGGCCATTAAGTAAAAAAAAATGTAACGGATGTACGTGGTGTAAATTTAAGGAAATCGCAGGACAAATGCAGATGTGTTGAAAACTATTGGAAAAATTCGCAACCTGTCTGCTGAAAACAAAGCATTTCAGCTCTTCTGCGAAAATCGATATAAAAATCTTTCTTATCGGGAAATAAATTATATATTTGCACCCACAAAAATTTAACGTAGGATTAATTAGAAAGCGTAACGTATGCCTGTAAAGATCAGATTAACAAGACACGGGAGAAAGGGAAAACCGTATTATCACATTGTGATAGCTGATAGCAGGGCGCCACGGGATGGCAGATTCATAGAACGGTTAGGAATGTACGATCCAAATACAAATCCTGCCACTATTGAGCTTGATTTTGATAGAGCATTGGAATGGCTGCAAAAAGGCGCTCAACCTACAGAAACCTGTAGAGCTATTTTGTCATATAAAGGGGTGTTAATGAAAAAACACCTCCTTGAAGGGGTTAAGAAAAATGCTTTTCCCGAAGAAGAAGCCAAACAGAGATTTGAAGCATGGTTAAAAGAGAAAGGATCGAAAATCGAGGCTAAGAGGGAGAAGATCAGAGAAGGAGTTGAAGCAGAACAGAAAAAACGGATGGAAGTCGAATCCAAGATCCGGGAGGAAAAAGCGCAGGAAATAGCTAAAAAACATGCTGAACTGGAAGAGGAAGCCAAAGAAGCAGCTTCTGAGGAAAGCCAGGAAAAAGAAGAAACCAAGGAGGAGATGCAGTCTGCTGCCCATGCCGAAGAGGCGAAAGCGGAAGTGAAGGAAGAAAAACCAGCTGAAGAGAAGACAGAGGAGGAGAAACCCGAAGAGGAAGCAGCGGAAGAAAAGAAGGTGCCGGAAGAAAAGGAAGTAGCAGCGGAAGAGGAGGAAGAAAAACCAGCTGAAGAGAAGACAGAGGAGGAGAAACCCGAAGAGGAAGCAGCGGAAGAAAAGAAGGTGCCGGAAGAAAAGGAAGCAGCAACGGAAGAGGAGAAATCCGAAGAGGAAGCTGCCAATCAGGAAAAGGAAACTGAAAAAGAGTAATACAATACGCCGATCATGCCCGGGGAGAAATTCTATTTCCTTGGAACAATTCGTAAAACATATGGTGTTGATGGTGAAGTGGTGATTGATTTTAACAATAATCCCACCAATGCCAGCATAAGTAAATTGAAAACCGTTTTCATCGAAATCGATGGACAACGGATTCCTTTTTTTCTAGCGGGAATAAAGAAAATAAGTTCCGAATCAGCCATTGTTAAATTTGACCTGGTGGATAAGATGGATGATGCAAAAGCGTTGATTCATAGCAACGTGTACACCAACCTTCCGGATTTTGCTGCCCGGGAAGCCGAAGAGCTTGATCTTTCCGTTCTGGTTGGATTTACCCTTGTTGGAGTAAGGGAAGGAGAGATCGGTAAAATTGATGAGATCTTGATTTATCCAAAGAACAGTGTACTGAAAATCCTTCGTTACGGGAAGGAAATTCTGATCCCGT
>Ga0315541_1001196_pt1 | contig 24877 bp, 19 predicted proteins | sample SalMarSW160190MG_FD_203095 | JGI IMG/M metagenome (GOLD analysis project Ga0315541, IMG submission 203095) | Salt marsh sediment microbial communities from the Plum Island Ecosystem LTER, Massachusetts, United States - Salt Marsh Sediment SW1601-190 ...
TTCTTTGTGGGGCCGATTTGAACGTTCACGTTTGCGCGCGCAAACGCTTTCGCATGCCCGCCCGGCCGTCCATCAGGGGGGCCAACGGATCTTCCGGTCCGTTGGGCGTTGAGCGGTGACAGCGACCAGAAAAGCTGGTAGACTTACTTGAGCTATGAAAGCAGCGCAGACCGAATACGAGAGTTCCCTTGCGGGACGCTACGCCAGCCGGGCCATGCGAACGCTGTTTAGCCCGCAGCGCAAGTTTTCCACTTGGCGAAGGCTGTGGCTGGCACTGGCTAAGGCACAGCAGGAACTCGGGCTGGACATTTCCGATCAGCAGCTAAAGGAAATGGCCGATCACCTCGAAGACATCGATTTCGCTGCGGCGGCCGAGTACGAGCGCACGTTCCGGCACGACGTCATCGCTCACATCCATGCCTTTGGCGACGCGGCCCCGTCGGCTCGTCCTATCATCCACCTCGGTGCCACCAGTCAGTTCGTCGGGTGCAACACTGACCTGCTGCTGATGCGCGAAGCGATGGATATCCTGGCCGGATACCTGGCCAATATCATCGATGCCTTGGGAAGCTTTGCGGCAGGGCGGCGCGACCTGCCCTGCTTGGCCTTCACCCACTTTCAGCCCGCTCAATTGACCACGGTGGGGAAAAGGGCAACGCTGTGGTGCAGCGATTTTCTAATGGACCTGGTCGAGCTGGAAGGCCGATTGGCGAACTTGGCGTTCCGTTCCGCAAAAGGCACGACGGGCACCCAGGCCAGTTTTCTGGCCCTATTCGAAGGAGATCACAAGAAGGTTCAGGCGCTGGAGAAGATGGTGGCCAAGGAGATGGGCTTCGAGCGGGTCTACCCCGTGACCGGCCAGACCTATAGCCGGAAGGTCGACGCCCAGATCGCCGCCGCCTTGGCGGGTATTGGCGCATCCGTTCACAAGTTCTGCAATGACGTGCGCCTGCTGGCCGGGATGAAGGAAATCGAGGAACCTTTCGAGGCATCCCAGGTGGGTTCCAGTGCTATGCCGTACAAACGCAACCCAATGCGCTGCGAGCGAGCCACGGGGCTGGCGCGATTTCTGATGGACATATCCGGCTCGCTGTTGCATACCGCCGCTGAACAGTGGCTGGAGCGCACCCTGGACGATTCGTCCAACAGACGGCTGGGCATCCCGGAGTCATTCCTGGCAGCGGACGCCGCATTGCGGATTGTCCTGAATGTTGCCAGGGGTCTTGTGGTGTACGAGGAGGGCATTGCAGCGCATGTCCGGGCGGAACTGCCGTTCATGGCCACCGAGGAGATCTTGATAGCGGCCGTGAAATCCGGAGGCGACCGCCAGGACCTCCACGAACGACTCCGGCAACATTCGCTGGCGGCGGCAGAGCAGGTCAAAGTCCACGGCCGGCCGAATGATCTGATCGAACGTGTCAGGAAGGACCCGGCCTTTGCCAGGGTGAATCTTGACTCGTTGCTGAATCCGTCCGCGTTCATCGGGCGCGCACCGCAGCACGTTGATGAGTTTCTGGCCGAACAGGTTGAGCCGGTCCGTAGACGCTACGCCGACAGAATTGGGGCCGCCGCCGAGCTGAACGTCTGATCAGCCACCTGGGAATCCAAACCCTAAGACATCAGAGCTAACGCGGAATCTTCCAGCTCCCGATGGTGGCCAGCCTCCTTAGAGCTCCCCGACGAGTCGCACAAAGGTCTCACCTCGCTCCTCGTAGTTCTTGAACTGGTCGAGGCTGGCGCACGCGGGCGACAGCAGGACGACATCGCCGGGAACCGCCAAATTACGTGCATCCCTCACGGCGGCCGCAAGGGCCAACGCCTTGACCACCTTCGGCGCTTGCCCCTCGAGGCGGACAGCTCCCACTCCGCGGGCGATCTCCTCACCCGTTTGACCCATCGTGACAACTGCCTTGGCGCGGGCAGCCATGACCAAGCATAAATCCCCAAATCCCACTCCTTTGTCGTAGCCGCCAACAATTGCGATCACGCTGCGGGGAGGAAAACCATTTAGAGCAACAATTGCCTCGGCCGGAGCCGTGCTCTTTGAATCGTTGAAGTAGCGCACCCCGCTCCGTTCGCAAACCAACTGGAGCCGATGCGGCAGGCCCGCGAAACCTGCCAGGGCCTCAGCCGCCGCGGCGCGCTCTACCCCGAATTGCCTGGCGGCGACCCAAGCGGCCTGCGCGTTGGCCTGGTTGTACATGCCCGGTAGCTTCAACTGAAAACACTTCTCGTCAGCGCTAAAGAAGCGAACCTTTCCCCGTGCCTGTCCTTGCCAGCTTGCCGTAATAGCGTCGTTCCGGTTCAGGACCAAGACGTCATCGGCGCCCTGAAAGCGGAAGATGTTTTTCTTTGCGTCGGCGTACTCGGCCATGCTGCCGTGGCGATCGAGATGGTTGGCGTAAAGGTTAGTCACGACAGCCATGTGCGGGCTGCGCCCCAACAGCGGCAGGTACGACAGCTGAAAGCTCGAAAGCTCCAGTACAACAATATGATCTGGCGCGATCTCCTCGAGTTGCTCCAGAAGGCTGACACCGATGTTTCCGCCGACGTGCGTCGGTCTTTGGCTGGCCAGTATCGCGCCGGTCATAGCGGCGGTGGTGGACTTGCCCGCGCTGCCGGTAATGGCGACGACAGGGGCGCGGCAGCGGCCAAGAAACAGATTGATCTCCGTTGTGAGTTCGACCCCTGCCTTCCGGGCAGCGACCAGATAGGCTGAGTCCAACGGCACTGCTGGGTTAACCACCAGCAGGTCGCAACCGGTCATGTCGCTCTCGTGGTGTCCTCCCAAGTGAAGCCTTACGTCCAGGCCGTCCAACGCGGAAATCGACTCCACCAGTTCTTCCCGACCCGCCTGATCGGAGACCGTTACGGCAGCCCCCTGGCGGGCCAACCAGCGCGTCACACCGATTCCGCCCCCGAACCGGCCCAGTCCCATCACGGTAACGCGCTGATCCCGCCACTTGTCCTCTGTCGACTGTGTCATAGTCTAGCGGATTCTCCGAAGGGCTCGGGTGGCGGAGGAGGAGGCTTCGTCATCAGCGCGATGGAACCTTCGTTCAGAGACCCGTTGCGCCATATGACGGGCGTACTCCTCCCGGTCAATGCGCGCAGATCCACACGTTCTGGCCGGGTCAACTCAGATAAACGTGATGAACCCGCCCACACGCTCGATATCGCAGCAGGAATAAGAGGTGCTATCGGCGACGGAGCAAGAGCTGCCGGAGGCACACTTGCGCAGACCCGCTACGTTGATTGTAGAGCCCACCGGGGCGAATCGCCTTTAGACCTTCACCCTGGCCCGGCGCATCTGCTGCACAATTTCGGTCAATCGCGCGTCTACTTCCCGCTTCAGCGCCAGCAACTGGTCAACGGGAAGAGCATCGACCTCAATGCCGCTGGAGGCTCTCGCCCTGACAACGCCACGGGCGCGGCCGCCGACCGCCTTCTTGGTCCTCCGCCGGATCCCATGCATGGCTGCCTGGTGTCGGGCCAGATGCGGCGCCATCTTGAACGAACGACCGCAAGTCGGGCAAACGAACTTTCCTTTGCGCGGGCCCTTAGCGACCTTGCTTTGCCGCCTCGCCTTCGCTCCTCGACGCCCAGCCTTCCGCTTGGCACCGTGTTGCAGCCCCATGTGGACTTTCAAGGCATGCTCGGTGCCGAATTCCTTTCCGCACTTCTTGCATTTCACCTTCGCCATCTTATTTCTCCACTTGAGTAGCCCCGAACTTATCGCCATTCTGCTCAGATTCGGCTGGCAGTCAAGCATATTAAGCCGTGTTGATACCGCATTCCTTGCATAGCTGACGCGCGTGTGGCTCGAGGCCGGGACACCTTCGGCAGAATCAGCAGAACGCGGGCACCATGAGTGCGCGAAATGCCTTGAGCTAATCTTGCAGCAGGAGAGAGAATCCAAGTAGCCCCCCAAGATGATCGAAATCATTTGTCCGACGCGGCTGCACGGCCGAGCTTCAGCCTCTCGAAGAGCCTCTCGAAAACCTTCACCATGCTCGGTCCGAATTTCCCGCCGTTCCGAGCCAGACTTGCCAGGAAAGCAACTGAGCTGTCGGCGATCTGGCCTATCGGCAAGGGAGCGTAGCTGTCCGGCATCAGCTCGTCCCACTTGCCCCGGACCCTTCGGGCCAAGAGTTTGTTCTTGATATCGCCTATCACCGCCTTTCCGACCGGGTTCATCGTCAAGAACGTCCCGCCGACCACGCGCGCGTCCACTTCTCGCGTCCGCAGGTTGACGGTGCCATCCGTGCATTCAATACCTGCCAACTGATTGGTGATCGCACCGCGGCGAATGTGGAGGACGGCCCCGGCGACAGTGAAGACGGCGCGGGCCTCCGAGATAGTGCCGGGATTCTTCACGAGCTTTAACTGGCTGAAAAGATCCGCCACCAGAGGCATCGACCAAAAGTCACCGTCTCGGATCGAAACCTTTCCGCGGCCCTTCAATCCCTGCCAGCCGAATCGACTTCCAGTCAGGTCCAGGTACAAATCCATCTTTCCTGACATTCTGTTCGACCCGGCCGGATCCAGCGATCGACACAACTGAACCAGGTCGATGTCAGAGGCCTTGACGACAGATCGGAACGTCCGTTCGTCCAGGCGGGCCCAGTTCCCAACGCCCAAGTCGAAGTCAACGCTGCCCCCGGCCGTTTGGGCCGACAATCCCGCCAGTTCCAGCCGCTGCGGTGTGACCAGGGCGCTTTGCCAGCTCAACTCGTCCAAGACGAGCGGACCCGCAAGCGTTGCCTTGAGCCCCGCTGGACGAAAGCGTATGCTCCCCAGAAGTGGGCTGCGCCGGCTCCTGTCATAGTCCAGTGATCCGGCGAAACTTACCTTTCCTTCGAAGACGGCGCCCCGGAGAAGGCCATCCCAAAAGCGACTGCAACGCTCGCGGCCATCGAAGGTCACGGTCCCGCCCAAGTTCTGAAGGGAGACTTTTCCACTGTCCAATGCATACTCAAGCGGCAAGCCATCCACTCTCAGTACTCCCGCGGGGCTCGCAACACTCAGCAAAGCGATTTTCCCCTCGCCATTGGCCGCTTCCAGCACCAGATCGATGTCGTCAGCGATCGGGCCATTGGGGGCGTCGATCCGTAGGTTCTTCAAGGTGATTGAGGCGGAATGCTCGCAATCAGCCAAGCAGCCAATCGGCCCACGAAGGCTCCCATTGACCGTTAGCTCACCAGTGGCCGCCGCCACATGCCGCCAGTCGAGAGCGCGAAGAATGGCGCTAGTCTCGGCCACGTCGGCGGTGTGCTTCAAGGCTACCTGTACGTCCAGAGTCCGGCAACGCGGATCGTACGTGCCGGCGGCGCTGCATCTGTTGCCGACCTCGTCGGCCCCCCTGGCAACGTGAAACCGATAGCGCCCTTGCTCATTGATGAGACTGACTTCTATGTCTTTGTAGACAACGGCCGTACTCGGCCGATCAGCCTGCATGATTCGGAGGGCGACTCGCCGAGCCACCAGTTTTCTCAGGTCCGGCTCTCCCGGACCCGCCGTCGGCGGCCGTCTGAAAGGCAGCCTGCATTGCCCGCCTGTAAAGTGCAGGTCACACTCGACGCCGACCAGCTCAACACCGCGGAGCACCGGGTGCTTGCCAATCCAGCCTCCGGCCGAGACCCTGGCGAGCCCGACGCGGAACCAACTGAGCCCGTTGCGATCTTTCAGCTCCAGACCGTACAACCGTACGACGCCGGCGAAATCGAATTCCGCCTTCTCAAGCTGCACGGTGCCCTCCCACACGGCTCCAAGGGCACGCTGAACAGAAACGCGCACCAGATAAGGGGCAATATGAAACTTGATTGCCGTCGCTGCCAAGGCGAGGAGGACCGCTGCGACGAGCGCCACTCGAAACACGAGTCCACGAAATCTTCGAGGCTTGTCACTCATACACGTTGTCACTTCCGCCTCAGGGTCCTTACAATCTTTGTGATGCTTCGCAGGTTTGACAAGTCCGGATTGTTTTTTGCGTTCTCCATGATCGTGGCAGGCTGCGGCAACGACCTGGTGCCGGTCCGCCTGGACCTTGCCGGCGTGCAGCCAACGTCTGACGTTTCCGACCTGGCGGCAGTACTGTCCGAGGCGGTAACCGAGGACGGTCGGGTCAAGCCGGCGGATGTCCAACGGCTCAGCGATCGGCTGGATTCCCAGCTGCGGAAATTTGCGCTGGCGGGCCCGACGGCCACCCCGGAGCTCTACCCTACGGATTCGTCCCGGTGGGCATATTGGTATAATGCCCGGGCGGCCTGGTCCATAAAGCTTGCCGCACTGTCTGGCTTCCACGTGTACCCCCGCCCTCGGGCCATACGTGCCCGACCGTTCCAGCTCGATGGACGGACAATGTGGCTCGAGCAAATCGACCAGATCCTCTTCGCCGAGACCAAGCGAACCGGCGATTTCCATCTTGCATGCTGCGCCCCAGGCGTCTGTGCCGGTTACGCGCCTCTGCCGAGAAAGCCTTATTCAGCCGCGGACTTCGAGGCGCGATTGGATGAGGCGCTGGATTCGCTCGTGCTGGACGAACGGCGATTCGTCCTGTCAGTCGAAGACAGGCAGGTCCGTGTCCCGCACATGCTATGGGCCTGTAGGGAACTGATCGTACAGCAGTACCAGCAGAAGTACGGCCCGCGTAGCGTCAGCTTGATCACGGCGATTCGACCACATCTGGGCCGAGCCGCCCGACGCCGCCTGGATGAGTCGCTCGGATACGCCGTCGTTGCCCCGGCGCGGCAGTGCCAAGTGCTGATTCCCAAACGCAGGATCTACTATCCCGGCAAGGTCGGGCGGATCGAACCATAGAAGCCGTCCGCGATCGTTTTCATTTCGATTCAGGTTGCGTTCGTGTCGATACCTACTTCCTGGAACAAGCTGGAAAACATCGGTTGGGCAGGCACGCTGGCCTGCCTTTGAACCGGCCAAATCAATCGCCGGCGTTCGGGCTGCTTGACCGGACGACGCCGGGAAGGGTAAAAGCTTACCTATGAGCGTGATCGCACGTGTCGGCGGGCGAACAGTGACGGCGGTCACCGTCTTTGGCGACTTCTGCCGCTTCTGTGGGAGGACCCTCAATTGGGCCGTCACCAGTGCAGGGCGGCGGCGAGACACCCGCCTGCTGCTGGGGCAGATGTACGAGGTTGGCACCCGCTCGGTCCCGGTGGTGATGATCACCGGCGCCTTCGTGGGAATGGTGCTGGCCGCCCAATCGGTGCTACAGTTCAAGGCCGTCGGACTCGAAGCCAAGCTGGGGGCAATCGTAAACCTCTCGGTCGTCCGCGAACTGGGTCCGGTGCTGGCCGGCATCATGCTGGCCGGGCGCGTCGGCGGGGCCCTGGCGGCCGAGCTGGGAACCATGCGCGTCACCGAGCAGATCGACGCCCTGCGGGCCATGGGGGCCGATCCCATACGCGTGCTGGTCGTGCCGCGGTTCCTCGCCTGCCTGCTGCTGATGCCTCTGTTGTGCCTGTACGCCGATCTGACCGGCATCCTCGGGGGCTACGCCATCGGGGTGTACGTCTATGGAATCAACGCCGCGGAATTTTGGGAAAACGCCGCCCGCACGGTCGAAATGTTCGACATCTTCTCGGGGCTGCTCAAAAGCCTCTTCTTCGGCGGGGTGATGAGCCTGATCTCCTGTTACCGCGGCTTTCGCTGTCGCCCAGGCGCCGCCGGCGTCGGGAGGGCCTGCACCGAAAGCTTTGTGGAGTCGTGCATGGCCATCCTGGCGTTGGACTTCTTCCTGGGCGTATTACTCAACACGATCTACACGCTGATGTGGGGTGTCCCGCCGATCGTGTAGGAGACCGGACGTTGCTACGCAACTGGCTCTCCCGGCATCGCAACCCGACCAATTTCCTCCTGCACGCGGCGGGCGTGCCCATGATGATCCTCGCCATTCCGGCGGCCCTGATGGGGTACTGGTTCCTGGCGGTCGGGATGCTGCTGGGCAGCTATGCCCTTCAACTGCTCGGCCACGTCGTCGAGGGAAATCGCTCCGGCGAGGAAGAACTGCTCCGCAAGCTCCTCAAGCGGCCTCGCCGATCCTAGGCACAGCACTTCGCTCCACTCGACACGTGCCCGATCAGACCGCCCGGTGCGCCAACGCGGATGCGGTACGGACGCGCACGACTCGGAACCGTTGGGAACCATTCGCAACCATTCGGTACCATTGAGTACCATTCTGTACCGTTCTGAACCATTGAGTACCATTGGGAACCGTTCGGAACGGACCTGAAATCCGCAAGTACCTGGGCGGCAATGCCTTGCAGATTTGCACGTCCGATAACTAAGGTTTTCTCGTCCACGTCCGATCTGGCGGTCTTCCGGTCTCCGGCCTCACGGTATTCCGGTATCCGGTCCCACGGAGCCGCTCCCTGTTCCCTGGTCCCCAGTCCCAAGTCCCAAGTCCCTGTCCTCTGCACTTTTCAAAGAGCGTCGGCGCGCACGTGCAGCGCGCCCTCCGTACTTACAGGTTGCGTTCGTAGATGCGCGCGCAAACGCTTTCCCAAAAGCGCGCCGCTGGCCGGAAGCTCCCCGCCGGCAAGGAGTAAGAAATCTCAAGAAACTTTAGTATCCCCGGGGGATGGGAAAGCAAATGCGCGCGCCAATCACGCGCCGAACCAGCTCACCGAGGCCGACGCCGGGACAACCATTCCTCCCAGGCCTTTGGGTCGTTGCCCAGGTCCCGGCCGGTGAGCTTCTTCAGACGGGCGGCGACGGCCTGTCGGTCGGCGCCCTTGGTGCCCGCCAGCAGCTCGATCAGATATCCGGCACCCTCCAGCAGGCCCACGTCGGAGATAATCTGCTCGATCTTCTCGACTTCAGGCCTGTCGCGGAAGATTGTCTCCAGACGCCTTTTCGCCTCGGCCGACAGGGAATCGTCTCGGCGAGCCTCGCCCAGTGCCTCGCGATACCGCCCGAATCCGGCCGTCAGCAGCCTCGTGGCCTCGTCGCGCTTGCGGAACTCGGGATGATCGAGCTGAACGATCAGTTGCGTGGCCCGGAGAAGCTCTACCTTTGACGGGCCGGTGAGCTTAAACAGCACTGCGTCCTTGACATCCTGGCCGTAGAGGCGCGGGGGCACTGCCACTCCCAGGTGCCGGAGATACCCAAACAGACGCTCCTCCACGTATTTCCTGTGCTTTCGATAGAATTCGAAGAAGGAGGTTCCAGCGGCCGTGAAGAAGACTTCCCCTTTGGCCTCCGCGACGGCGAAGCGCCCGTTCGGACCCTGCAATATCATCAGGAACGCCCCGTCTGCGGACCTGTTGACCAGAATGCGGAGGCCCCCCTGCCCGTCGTCGAGAATCTCAATCTCCCGCTCGGGATTTTGTAGCTCTGTCAGCGAGATCTCGATCGCGCTGGTGGAGATCTTCAAGCTCGCACCTATCGCCCCGGACACGCTGAAGTGTCTCTCCATCGTGCGCCCCCCCATGCGAACGCGGGTGCCGCTGCTCCCGCCGGGCCAGCGGTCCCTGCACCCGCGCTCAAGTAGCGTCATCGCCAGGGCGGCGTTTTTCAACATATCCGCGCGCTGTGGAGGCAAGTCTTTGAACAGCCTGCTCTCGGGCGAGAAGTAATAGGTCAACTCCTTCTTGGCCTTCCCGATTCGCACAGGATCGCTCCGCTCAACGCGCCGCTGCCAGTGCCGGCGGTCCACGCACAGGCCGTCGCGCCCAACGGTCAGGCCGATGACCCTGCCGACGTCCTCGGGGATCTCCTGGAGGAGTCCCTTCTTCCACTGGGCCTGGCCCACCTGTTCCGGAGGCAGGGGCGGTGCGGGTCTGCTTTCCGGTGCAGGCGCGGCGGCAATCTTCGGCAGGTTCCGAGCGCTCACGCCCACGCGACGCAGCCTGGCGAAGACCTCTTTCTCGGCGTAGCCAGAGTGTGCCCGGCAGAAGGCCAGGAAGGAACGATCGCTGAAACACGTCGCCTGCCCCCGGTCAACGTGGCCGACGACAACGCGTCCGTCCTCGCGCTGGCGAAGGATCAGCGCCGACCCCTCGCTGCCATCTATCAGCGTCAGCAGCAGCCCGCCCCGGGCATTGTCCCACAGCTCCAGCCGCCGCCGTGGGCCGAAGCTTTCCTCCAGAACGATCCGGAACCGGTCGTCCAGATGCGTCAGCTCGGCCCGAAAGCCGCCCACACTCGCCGTCAGGAGAATGCGGCCTCCGTGGGAGGAGCTTTCTCGCCCGGAAGTCGTCTCGGTCGCGAGTTGGAGCCGCGCGAATACCAGCCTGTAGTCCTCCCCGGTCGCAGCATCCTTGGCGGCCCTGAGCGCCCAATGCTTGCCAAGGTGCCCCCTCAGGCAGAGTTCTTCGAACTGCTTGCGCAGCTCCTCCCTGTCGATTCCGGCAGCGACCTGGGCCCAGTGGTCGCGGTCTAGCCGGAGGGCGCCGTCGAGGAGCGTCAACGGGATCAGATCACCCACCTGCGGGGCGAACTGGCCGAACCGGCCCCAGACCTTCTGTTTTGCCCACCACTTTTCCCAAGCGCCGACGTCCTTGGCGAAGCTCTGCCGGGTCACTTTCCCCAACCTCCGCACGACGGCGTCCCGGTTCACGCCCTTGGTCTGCCTGAGCAGTGGGATCAGGTAGTCCGGCCGATCGCTCAGATTCTCGGCCCGAGCGGTCCTCCCGGCGTCCTCCCACCTTTCACCTGCCTTCCGGAACTCGGCGTTGCTCGACATCAGCTCTTCGAGGCGTTTCTGCTCTTCCCGCCCGAAGGACAAGCGGCCTATGCGTCTCAGCCACATCAGGTAGGGCGAGGGGTCGGCCAGGAACTGCCGCAGCGCCTTGTCGCGCTTTCCTGCGTCCTCGTCGGCGATGGTGCGCAGCATCCGCTCGAACTCCGCCATCTCGGCCTTGGTGGGCTCGCGAAGCTGGGCGAGGACCGTCCACTTCACCTCGGGCGAATCGACGTCGGGCGGCTTGTCGCCTTCCGCGGCGCCGGCGGCGCAGGCCGCGCCAAGGATCGTGCCGAGGATCAGCAACCGTGGAGGGAAGCTGCCGCTACGTACAGATCCGGATCGCATCGTTCCTGCCCCTTGTCACCCGGTCCGTTCGAAGCTATCCCGCCATCGCCCCGGGCGGTTCCACCAGGATGCATGGATTGTACAGTGGCGCGGGCCGCACCGCCACCCCGGACCCCTGCGTCGGCCCGGGCCGGAACTGGCAATGCGCATGGCTGGCGGCGATAATCGAGCCGGCTGTTGGCGGCCGGGCCGGCCCGGTGGAGGCGAGTCCCGCGAGAGCTTGTCCCGAACGATCAGGACACAAGCGATGAAGAAACCACCTGTCAAAGAGCTGGCGATCGAAGGCGGAAAGCCGGTGCGGGCAAAGCCGTTTCCCCCGCGGCGGCTGTTCGGTCAGGCCGAGAAGGCCGCGGCCGTGGCGGTCTTCGACGAAGCCATCGAAAGCGGACATGCATTCGGCTACGGCGGGCCCAGGGAAAAGGCCTATGAGGCCGAGTTTGCCGAGTCCATGGGCGGCGGGCTGGCCAAGGGTGTCAATTCCGGCACCTCGGCCGTGCTGGCGGCGGTGGCGGCGCTGGAGCTGGAGCCGGGCAGCGAGGTCGTTTGCCCGCCGATCACCGACCCCGGCGGCGTGATGCCGGTGGCGATGATGAACTGCGTGCCCGTGCCGGCCGACACGAACGGGTTCTCTTTCAACGCCGGTCCGGAGCAGATCCAGGCCGCCATCAGCGAACGCACGCGGGCCATTACCGTCGCCCACATCATGGGCGAGCCGGTCGACATGGCGCCGGTCATGGAACTGGCCCGCCGCCACGGCCTGCCGGTCATCGAGGATTGCGCCCAGGCGCACGGGGCGACCTATCGCGGCAGGAAGGTCGGCACCTGGGGTGACATCGCCGTCTTTTCAACCATGTCCGGCAAGCACTACGCCAGCGGGGCACAGGGCGGAGTGGTGTTCACCCGCAATGAGGAGCTGTTCTGGAAGGCCCGGCGGTTTATGGATCGCGGCAAGCCGTTCGGGCTGGACGAGAAGACCAACGTGGTGATGGGCCTGAACCTGAACAGCAACGAACTGGCGGCCGCGATCGCCCGGGTGCAACTGCGGAAGCTGCCGGAGATCGTGAAGCGGCGCCGTGAGGTTGCGGCCGCAATCGGCGAGGGGATGAAGTCGCTCAAGTCGGTCCGCCCTGGGCGGGTGGTGGAGCAGGCCGAGGTCAGCTACTGGTTCATGCGCATCACCGTCGATGCAGCGAAGCTGACGGTCGACAAGGACACCTTCGCCAAGGCCGTCGAGGCCGAGGGCATCCCGCTGATGGCCTCCTACGGCCACGCGCCCAGCGGCCACGTGTGGTTTCGGCTGAGGCGCACGTACGGGCGGAGCGGCTGCCCGTGGACCTGCCCGCACTACGCCGGCCCGGGCGACGCGAAATACGAGCTGCCCAACTGCCAGGTAGTGGTCGCGTCCAACTTCCTCATTTCCACTCACGAAAACTGGGGCGCCCATGAGGTCCGGGACACCCTGGCCGCCCTGGCCAAGGTCGAGCAGGCGTACCTGAAGCGGTAGGATCTCCCCGCCGCCGCAGCCCTGCCTGAACCGGTCAAAGTCGGGCCCGAACTGCCAATCCGCCTTGGCTGCCACCTGCCGCGCCAAGGATCCCCAGCAAGGGAAGGCAGCGTGATTGAAAGCCATATTCCTAAAGCTATCAACAAGGGGACCTTACGTATAGATGTGTAAGCAGTCTCTTTTATGTAAGATTTTTTGGTTCCATACTTGACAACTGGTACTTCTTATATACAATATAAGAGACAAGATGCTTCCCTAGTAAAGACGGACCGGTCAAAACCGAACCGCGTGAAGGAAACAGCAGGACGGGACCGACCCCAGGAAGGTAGCGGAACGATGATGACAGCAGTAGCAAGCAAGCCGAAGCGGAATCCCCGGCGGACCGTGGAAAAGCTTTGCACGGAGGATCGCAAGCTTTACGAGTCCATTCCGGAAAGCGTGGGCTATGTTGACCATCCCTCCTTACGTCGGCCGGCAACGGAGCGGCGGCTCTTCGGACCGGAGGCCGAGGACGTGCCCGTCCCCAATTGGAGGCAGTACCCGGAGATCCAGGAGCTGCCCCAGCGGGCGCCGAAGACCCGCAAGCTGCTGACGCAGGAGCAGGAGTCCCTGCTCTTCCTGCGATATAACTGTGCCCGGCGCCGGCTGGACAAACTCATGATCGCCCAACGACGCCGCTTCGCCCGCAGCAGAGTTCCCGAGATAGTCCAATGGTACCGGCGTGTGTTGGAAATCCGGGCGGCCCTGACCAACGCCAACATGGCGCTGGTGGTGGCAATGGCCAAGCGCACAAGGATCAACGCCGTCGAGTTCAGCGAGCTGGTCAGCGAGGGCAACATGGCCTTGCTGCGGGCAGTGGACAAGTTTGACGTGGCAAGGGGCTTCAAGTTCTCGACCTACGCCTGCCGGGCGATCTTGAAAGCCTTCAGCCGGGTGGCGACCAAGGCCGGCAACTACCGACAGCACTTCCCGGCCGAGTTCGATCCGTGCATGGAGCAGAGCGACGAAGTGGAACGCCGGCACAGCTATCAGCGAGAACTGGCCATTGAGGACATCCAGCGCGTCCTCGCGAGTAATGTCGCCCAGTTGACGGACGTACAGCAGCAGGTGGTCTCGGCGCGGTTCGCGGTCGCAGGGCACCCGGAAGTCCTGACTCTGGAGCAAGTCGGGCGACTGGTCGGACTGTCGAAGGAGAGGGTTCGTCAGGTCCAGAACGAGGCACTGACGAAGCTGCGAGAGGCTCTGGAGGAAGTTGCGGCCTGAGCGTCCAACCAGCGCGAGGCCACGATCGTAAAGTCTTCCCATTTGCGGGCGCTTCATGGGTTGCCGCGAGCGGGGGAACGCCCGGCCGAGTTCGAGAGACCGCGGGCGGCTGGCGAGAGCGCCTCTTGAGAATCTTACCGGCGCTGGATCTCTTTCATGCCCTCCACGTCTAAGGCCAAGGACAACCGCCCGTGCGGGCCCTTCCAGAAGCTTCTGACATCGGTCCCCGGCGGAGATAAAATGTCCAGCGTGTTGCTGACGACGGAACGGTACCGCCTGAGAAAGGAGAGTCTGCCATGAGGCCCATCGGACTGCTTGTGGCGTTGGTCGGCAGTGTGGGTTTGGCGTTGACGTCGCCGGCGCTGCCGGCCGAGGTCGCCTTGCCCGTAACCAAGATCACGGCCTTCAGTTCAGGAGTCGCCTACTTCGAGCACAACGGCAAGGTCGCCGACGAGGCGACCGTGCTGTTAAAGTTCAAGACCGAGCAGATCAATGACATCCTCAAGTCTCTGGTCGTGATGGACTTCGGCGGCGGCGACGTCACTGGCGTCAACTACGGCTCGCGCGACCCGCTGACCAGGGCGCTGAAGAGCTTCGGTGTGGACATCTCCGCCGAGCCGACGCTGGGGCAGTTGCTCAAGCAGATTCGCGGCTCGGAGGTCATCCTGGCCGCCCCGGAGAAGGTCCAGGGCAAGATCCTGGGCGTGGAGACCAGGACCAGGCGAATCCTGCCTTCCAACACGCTGATCAGCCAGGAGGTGCTGAACCTGCTGACCGACGGGGGGATCAAGGCCATCCCGCTGGACACCGTCGCCAGCATCACGCTGGCCGACAAGAAGCTCAACGAAGAGCTGAACAAGGCGCTGGCGCTGCTGGTGGAGAGCCGCGACACCAACCGCAAGCCGGTGCAGATCAAGTTCACCGGCAAAGGCGAGCGGGCGGTGCGGATCGGCTACATCGCCGAGGCGCCGATCTGGAAGACCTCCTACCGGCTGGTGCTCGGTGACAAGAAGGACCAGGCGACCCTACAGGGCTGGGCGATCGTGGAGAACACCAGCGATTTCGACTGGGAGAAGGTGGAGTTGACGCTGGTCTCCGGCCGGCCGATCTCGTTCGTCCAGGACCTATACACGCCGCTGTATGTGCCTCGCCCGGTGGTCCGGCCGGAGCTGTACGCCTCGCTGCGCCCGCAGGAATACGAAGAGGGCCTGGTTTTCGAAAGCGCCAAGAAGCTCGCCGAGGCCAAGGGGAATCTCGCCCAGCTACGCCGGCGCGCCGGTCGAGCGGCCCCGGCAGCGGCGGCAAGACCCCAAGCCCCACGACGCGCCTACCTGGCTGACCGGGCCAAGGCCGAGAAAGAGGCCGCGGAGGCACTCCAGCAGGGCGTGCGTTCGGTGGCCGCCGCCAAGGCCGTCGGGGAGCTGTTCTCCTATCCCATCAAGACGCCGGTGTCCCTGCCCCGGCGCAAGTCGGCCATGCTGCCGATCGTCAACCAGCCCATCCAGGCCCGCAAGGTCAGCATCTACAACGCCTCCGTCCTTCCCAAGCTACCCCTCAACGGGGTGTGGCTGATCAATGACACGGGATTGAGCCTGCTGGCCGGGCCGGTGACCGTCTTTGACGAGGGCACCTACGGCGGCGACGCCCGCATCGGAAACCTCTCGGCCGAGGACAAGCGGCTGCTCAGCTATGCCATCGACCTGAACATGACGGTCGACTCCTCGGACACTTCCTCGCAGAGAATCATCTCGGCACGGATCGACCGGGGCACGCTGCACTATACCCGCAAGTACACCTACACGCGGAAGTACACCGCCAAGAACAAGGCCGACAAGCAGCGCACGCTGGTGATTGAGCATCCGCTGGTGGCCAACCGCAAGCTCCTCAAGCCGGAAAAGCCGGCGGAAAAGACCGCGGCCGTGTATCGCTTCGAGCTCGAGGTACCCGCCGGCAAGACGCAGACGTTCGCGGTCGCCGAGGAGCGCGTGGCGGCCGAGAGCATGGGCATCCTCCCGACGCGCGAGGGCACGTTGCAGTGGTACGCCACGAGCGGGGAGATTCCCAAGGAGGTCCGCGACGCCCTGGCCAAGGCGCTGGCGATGAAGAGAAAGCTAAGCGAGTTGCAGTCCCGGCTGAGCAAGGTGACCAGCCAGTTGCAGACCATCGAGCGCGGGCAGGACCGGCTGCGGCGGAACATTGCCACCGTCGGCAAGGACTCCACCCTCGGGATCCGGTACCTGAAAAAGCTCAACGAGGAAGAGGATCAGATCGAAGCCCTGGAAAAGCAGATCCAGGAGCTGCGAAAGCAGATCGACGACCAGCAGAAGGAGCTTTCCGGCTACCTGGACGATCTGAAGGTCGGCTGATTTCGTTGCAGAGCACGGGCGGGCCCACAGTTGGGATCGCGGCGAAGCGTCACGCGCTCGCGCCGGCGGAGTTTCGTCCGCGGCGGCCAGGAGTTGAGCCTTCGCGCTTTGCCTTTTCAGCGCGAGGGGGCTTGCGTCGACCCGCCTCGATCGTCTACGCGTCGAGCAACTCCGGCAACCGCAGCGGCAGTTCGTCGCGGTTGGCCGTCGTAAGTTCGATCAAGGTAACGTCGCCTCTTCGGCGCAACTTCTCCAGAAACGGATGCCGGTGGGTGGGTATCGTGGCCAGTATGGGATGGTCGGAACCCATGACCTCCGTGACGGCTTGCTGAAAGGCCTCCGAGCACAGCTCCATCTTCCCGATCTCGTCAATGATCACGGTTCCACGACGGCGGAGCGCTTCGGACAGGGCCTTGACCCCGAGGCGTTCGAACGCAGCCACGTCCACCCGGTACTTGCCCACTCGCGGTCCGGAGCCATAATCGGCGTGCGCCAGGATGCCCTCGGTACCGTCGTGAACGTCCTCGACACGAAAGCCGACGCGGCGGCCGGACTGACGAATCTCCGCCGTCAGGAACCCGCCTGCGATCGAGCTTGCCCCGGCCAGGAATTTGCGGATAACCGTCGTCTTTCCGACACCCGGCCGGCCCGTGATCAAGATCTTCTTCCGCACTTCGGCCTCCGCCACGCCCCAAGCATCGCCTCGCGAAGATTCAGGCCTCCAGATTGTCGCCGCCGAGGGGATCAAACACATCTTCGCGGACCCCGCGCCCCGGCAAACAGGCCGCCGGGCCCGCGCCTTGCAGAGAGCATTGGCTGACGCAAATAGCGGTATCGGCGTCGACGGCGTCCAGGCGATTTATTGCAGTTCTCCCGCCCCGGCAGCGGCGCGGGTGGCGAAGATCGGGCAGCGCCGGCCGAAACGAGACTCGAACGCGCCCGCGATCTTTTCCGCAGCGGCTTCGGCCGCGTCGGTTCGCACCAGCACGATCGCACAACCGCCGAAGCCTCCGCCTGTCATCCGAGCCCCATAGACGCCGTCGCAATCGGCGGCGGCGGCCACGATCGCATCGAGTTCGTCGCAACTGACCTCGAAGTCGTCCCGCAATGAAGCGTGTGAAGCGTACATCAGCCGGCCGAACCGCCCGTGGTCGCCGGCGGCGAGGGCGTCGACGGCCTCCAGCGCGCGGGCAATCTCGCCGACCACGTGGCGGAGACGCTTGGCGTGGTCCGGTCCCAGAGAGCCCTCGGCGATAGCCCGCTCGGCCCGCTCGAGGGAGACGTCCCGGAGTGCGGCCACGCCGAGCTGCTCGGCCGCTTCGTGGCACTGCCGCCGACGCAAGGGATAGCCGCCCTCGCCGATGTCGTGCTTGACCTGCGTGTCCGCCACCAGCAACACCGCGCCCGGGTCGTCGAAAGCCACGTGGCGGATCTCGCCGGTGCGGCAGTCCAGCAGCATGGCTTTGCCCGCCCGACCCATTACGGCGATGGACTGGTCCATGATCCCGCAGGGGGCTCCGGCAAAATGGTTTTCGGCCCGCTGGCACAAGAGCGCCAGCCGCCGGCCGTCGATCGCCCGGGGCGCTCCCGCCGCGGCCATCAGCGCCAATGCCGCGGCGACCTCCAATGCAGCGGAGCTGGACAGCCCGCCGCCCACCGGCACCGTCGAATCGAACATCAGGTCCGCCCCGCCAAGCTTGACGCCGGCGCGCAGGAGTTCCACGGCCACGCCGACCGGGTAGTTGCTCCAGCAGCCGAGACGCGGAGCAGGCTCTTCCTCGAGACTGACGGCGACCGTGGAGTCCATTTGGGCCGAGTGAACGCGGAGCTGCCCGTCGTCGCGGCCGGCGTAGGCGGCCACGGCTTCGCGCTCGATGGCAATGGGCAGGACGAACCCGTCGTTGTAGTCGGTGTGCTCGCCGATCAGGTTGACCCGTCCGGGCGCGCGGACGGCGCCTGCGGGCAGGCGGCCGAAAACCTGCTGGAACTTCGTTGCGACCCGCTCGGTCGTCATGCCAGCGAAACTACCGGCCGGTGCCGGAGGTGTCAACTGACTGGCCGCGCGCGCTCATCGCCCGCCTTTGGCCGCCCCTGCGCCCCCGGCATACCGGGCTTCCCAGACGGACACCGCCTCCCTTGACGCGTCGCCGCTGCCGCGCGTGGAGCACACCTGAATACCGCAAGACGGGCCGGCCGGCATTTCAGTGAATGTCGTGCCGGAAGGTGTGTCTGGCGTAGCCCTTTCCCGCCGTGAGTTTCTCGGCCATGTGGGCAACGTCGGGGTTCGGGTCGTGCAGCGCTAGTTCGAAGACGGACCGGTTTTCAGTCGGGTCCAGATCCGGAAGCAGGGCCGCCATCTGCCGGCGCACGTGCGGGCTGGGGTCCTTCAGCCCGCGCTCGAACCAGCGCGGCGCGTCCTTGCCGGAATGTTTAGCAAGGGCGGCGATAGCGGCCGCGCGGATGCGATTGTCCTCGCTGTCCGAAAACGGCAGCAGCACCTCCGGGTCACCGTCCCGGCAGCGAATGATCCCCTGCAGCGCCGCCAGTCGCATCTCCGCCGACGCGTCGTCGATAAACATCACGCACCAGTCGAACAGGTCCGGGTCTGCGATCTCGGCCAGGATAGCCAGCCCTCGCGCCCGCCTTCGGGGATTGGCGGCCTCCAGACACTCCAAGGCCTCTTCCTCCCGCGGATCGATCTCAGGCCCCGGCGGCTCGACCTCCAGTTCGATCGTCTGCAATCTGCGCCGGAGGTGGAGCGTCTCCGGGTCGATCTCAACACCCTCAAAATACTCCGGCAGCCACTGCCGGGCCATGTGCAGCAGCTCCGCTGACTCGATGTGGCTGTCCGGCTGGTGGGTCAGCCGGCGGACGGCCCAGCGGCTCAGCCGGTCCACGCCCGGGTGCCGCCGGCCGACGCCCTTATGCGGCTTCAGGCCCAGCACGTGGTTGACCCACGCGGCCATCTGCTCGGGCGTGGTCGGCGCGTCCTGTCCCGGAAACGAGCGCAGGATGGTCGCCGGGACCGGCCCGTCGACGGCAAAACAGCCACCGCGGCGAAAGACCCGCTTTGCCCCCAGGCGGGCGCGGATCTGATGGAGGTCGATGTTGCAGGTCAGCACCGCCGGCCGGTCGTGCGCGCGACGGGCCTGCGTTCTGGCCCGCCCCTCGGCGTAGGCCTTGCTCTCGGCGAACCAGACACGACGGGAGGGTTTTCTCGGCAGAAACCCCTCCACGCAGATCCGCCGGGCCCGGCGAGCCGTGGTGCCGTGGTACGCGATCATTCCGCCAATCTCCCAATGCCCTAGGCGGCTACGAACGGAAACGATAGGTGACGGGTGGCATGATTTTCTCGAAGCGCTTGCGCGCCTCGGGGCTGAGGCATCGGAACGCCTGAGCCGACAGCGTCACGCCGCGCCGCCCCAGCCGGGCGGCGATGTTCACCGTCTTGCCGATGACGTCGAAGCGCTCGGCGCCCGGCGGGCCGAAGCCGCCCGTCAACGCCGGCCCGACGTGAACGTTCACGTTCAAATAGGCATCCAAGCCGAAGTCGCGGGCCCGCGAGCGGGCGTCCCGTGCGAAGGCGCACAATGCGAAGATCACCTGCTCGGCCGAGTCGACGGGGAAGACCGCCAGCCCGGCGTCGCCCATGAATTTGACGGTCCGCCCGCCGGCCGGGCCGATGTGGCTCGCCGCCAGGGCGTAGAACTCCTGAAAGAAGCTGGCGACGGTGGCATCCTGATCGGAAGACGCCCACTCGGCCATGCGGGACAGATCGAAGAAGGCCACGCCCAGCGTCTCAGTCTTACAGTCCGGCGGCAGCTCGCCCTTTTGGGGCGCGGAACGAACGTCATTCGATGCGGAAGGGGAATCTGACATGGCACTTTCCTTTCCATTAAGGCATATAACGTTGGCCTCGAAGGCAGCACCTGCCGACGATCCAACATGCGTGATTATCCAAGACGGTTGGCGGAAAGGCAAGCGCAAAAGCGGCGCTCTACACCAGGTCGCAGGCCTCCGGCGGCATCCAGTGCGCGTCCTTGCCCTGCCACTTGACGTTGCAGCCGATGGGATTGGTTACCGGCACGGGCGGCTCGCGCCCGTCCAGGAGGGCGTCGAGGGCGTCGCGGAGTTCGTGGGTGGTCTCCTTGCCCGACTGGCGCGGGTCGTCGTCCATGCGTCCGGTGTAGCGGAGCTTCCTCTTGATGTCGAAAACGTAGAAGTGCGGCGTGCGGAGCGCCCCGTAGGCGGTGGCTACCTCTTGCGATTCGTCGCGGACATACGGGAACTGAAAGCCTTTTTCCTTCGCCCGGACGACCATGTGGTCGAAGGAATCGGTGGGGTGGTTGTCGGTCTCGTTGGAGTTGATTGCGATCATCGCCACGCCCTTGGGCTTGTAGTCGGCGTAGAGGGCGTTCATGCGGTCCTCCGAGCCGACCACGTAAGGGCAGTGGTTGCAGCTAAATACAACGATCAGGATGTTCGCATCGGCGACGTCGGCCAGCGAGTAGTCCTTCCCGTCCACGCCCGGCAGGTTGGTGAACTGCGGTGCCGATTCTCCGATCTGTAGCGTAAAGGCCATGGTGCTGTCCTCTCGTGGCTGATCTGACAAGTGGTTCCGTTGGCCATTATATGTGGGCGCCGGCGGCATGCCATAGCTCTGCAAGGAAATGCCTCGCGGCCGAGGGGCGAGCGCCCGCCGGAAGCGCCCGCCTTGGCAGGCTTGTTGATGAACCCCCGGCAGGCTACACTCTTGCTCCAGACGAGCGGGCGGATGTACCGGGATCATGTGGTTGCTTGCCGAGGTCGGCGGCTGTTGGACGATGCCGGCGCCGGCGGCGACTGGAAAGGGGAAAGAGACATGTTCGGGAAGCCCAGGAACGCCGGTGTTCTGCTAGTCGGGTGCATCGCAATTTGTCTGACGGCCGAGGTCGCGCGGGCCCAGAGAATCCCCCCCGCAAGGGAGGATGAGCTGGTATCGCTCATCCCGGCGGAGGCGGTCTTCTTTCTGGAGCGCCGCGGCCACGAGGCCGTCCGCCAGGCTTTCCTCGCCTCCAACCTGGGGAAGATGGCCCAGGACGAGGCGATCAAGCAGTTCGTCCATGAATCGCGCGTCAGGATCGGGCGCATGATCGTCAAGCAGATGTTCGATCTGACCGACGACGACGAGATCGCCCGGCATCAGAAGCTGCTTCACCAAGTGCTCAAGCCCTTCTGGTACAACCGGTGCGCGATGTACGTGACGGTGGAGGAGATGCTGGGGTCGGAGCCCGGACTGGGGTTCATCTGCCTGCCCGGCGACAAATACCGCAAGGAGTGCAGCGACGCGTTGGACGCCCTGATGAAGGTGGGGCTGCCCCCCAAGGGCCAGCCGGGAACGCGCCAGGCCTTCACGTACAAGAGCGGCACGCTCATCTGGCGCGGGGTCGCCAAGAGTTCCTCAGCGTTCAAGCTTCCCGAGGACCCGGACAAGAGGCTGGAGGACCTGAAACAGCGATCTCTGTTCATGGTCAACTGGACGGTCCCGATGCTGCTGATCGCCACCGATTTGTCGGCGGCCGACGCGATGGAATCGGTGATGAGCAGCCGGATCAAGACCAAGGCCGACAGCCCCAGCCTGAAAGCGGTAATGCAGAAAACGGCGCTTAAGGACTGGGCGTTCCGCTGGCACCTCGACGTCGAGGCGCTGATGCGCATGCTCCGGGCGAAGCTGTCGGACGAGGGCCTGCCCGCGCCGGTCACGGCCATGGGGCTGGACAGAATTCGCGGCGTCGGGGGAACGGGCGGCTACGCCGACAACGTCTATACGCGGATGACTTATGTGGATGCACCCAAGGCCGCCGGCGGGCTGTTAGGGATCCTCAAGAAGGGAGGCTCCTACAAGCGGGCCTTCTCCATGGTGCCGTCCGACGCAACGTTCTGTCTGGCCGGGCATTTGGACACGAAGGTCCTGCTGAAGATGGTGCGGGAGATCCTGGTCGAGGAGGCCCCACCGGCGCAGACCCGCCCGACGGGCGCGACCCGACCGGTGCAACAGCTTCCGGAGCGCGCCGCCCGAATCCTGAAGCAACTGGACCTGCTGGCCGAGGCCTCCGACGGGAACGCGGCTGTCTTCGTAACCGACTTGCAGGCGATGGCCATGGGGATGTTTGGCGCCGGCGGCGCGCCGGTCGGGGGCGTGCTGGATCTGAAGGACCCGGCCAAGGCGACCAAGGCAATCGAGGAATTGGTCAAGCTCTCCGGGACGCAGGGGGCGCTGCCCGACGACGAGGACACCGCCCCGCCGCGCCCGAAGCAGTACAGGAATATGCCCATCCGCTACGCCGGTGAGAAGGTGCGACTCGCCATCTTGAAGGACCGCGTGGTCGTCGCTCTGGGCGACCCTGCCCTCAAGGCAGCCATCGACACCGCACTGGACAAGACCGGCGGCTTCGAGCCGGGCAGCAAGGGCGTGCGGCTGGCGCAACTGGCCGGCGATGGCTCGGCCATTTTCGCGATGGACTTGGCCGGCCTTGCCAAGCTGATCTGGCCCATGCTGATGCAAACCGTCGAGGGCGCCGGCGAGGAATTCCCCCTCGCCTCGCTGCCTTCGACCAACAAGATGGTCCGCATGCTGGGCCCGGAGATCGCGGTCTTCCAGCCCGACGCCAGCGGGCTGCTGCTGAAGAGCCGCGGCAAGATCCCCTTCGCCACGAAGATGGCAGTCGGGTTCCCCGTGGCCGGCGCCGGGCTGGTCTGGATGATAACGCACTGATCGCTCACGGGAAGGGAGCTGGTGTCATGGCCAACGCGAGGAGGCTTCCGGCCTCGACGAATTCCACACCCAAGGTGCCCACGTTCGGAGTTTTCGCCCCCTGCGACCCGCGGATCGACAAGGCATCCCGCGACCGAGCGGCCAACATCGTGGAGATGGTGGCGGAGGCGATCGCCAAGGGCGCGGCCCTCCCCGACGGCACGCCGGTCAGCGTCGTCTGGTCGCCGGTGCTGGTGGACGGGGAGAAGCAGGCCGACGTCGTCGCCCGGCAGTTCCTGGCGGCCGGGGTCGATGCGCTGGTCTGCGCCCCGGACACGTGGGCCTTCCCGCAACTGACGACGATCTCGCTGCTTTCGCACATGCCGGCGGGGACGCCCCTGAACATCACCTGCGGCAACAGCGGGCCCAGGCCCGGCGTCGTCTACGCCCACGCCCTCAACGGCGCCCTGGCCCAGAGCGGGGTGCTTGCCCATCTGAACGTCGGCACCTGGCCGGACACGGGCGCCAGGCCGAAGATGACCGACCCCACGGCCGAGGCCCTGATCGACTGGTGCTACGCGGCGCTGACTTTCGCAGGCCTTCGCGGCCGGCGGGTTGTGATCTTCGGGCACGACTCGATGGGCATGGAGACGGCACTTGCCCACGTGATCCCGACGCGGCGGACCTTCGGGCTGGAGATCACCCGGCTGGACATGAAGCTGCTGGCCGACATGCTCGCCAAGGGGGCCTACGACGCCAAGGAGCTGGCCCGGCTGCGGGCCTGGATCGACCGGCACGTCGGCAAACGGCTTGAGCTGCGCGACCAGGCCGACGGCGACCGCTTCAACCAGTCGCTGGCGATGTACCTGATCGTCCGCGACGTGATGGCCGACCTGAACGCCATCGGCGGGGGCTTCATGAGTCAACTGGAGTGGGGATCGGACCCGCGCGGGCTGCCGCTGCCGGTAGCGGACGTCATGGAAAGCCTGTTCAACTCCACCTTCGACCACAACGGCAACAAGCCCGCCCTGCCGTACGCCACCGAGGCCGACGTGCAGGGGCTGCTGACGATGCTGTTCATGACGTGGCTTTCCGGGGGGAATCCGCCGCTGTTCATGGACTTCCGCAAGGTATGGGAAGCGTGGGAGATTCAGGCCCTGGCCAAGAAGCTGAACCTGCGGTTCGGCGCGAAGGATCTATGGGCGACCGGCGGCTTCGTGGACGGAAATAACTCCGGCTCGGCCAGTTTCAACTGGGCGGCCAGGCCCGGAGCCCCGGCCGCGACCTGCATGAAGGGCGTGTCCATGCCGCTGGCCGATGAGTTCTATTTCCCCGGCGGCGGAAACAGCGTCAGCTTCATGAGTCCCGGCGGCATCGCCGGACTGGCCGCTCGCATGGCATACAGCTCGCTGAACGGCATGTTCTCGATGGTCTGGGACCAGGCCGTCACCACCGAGATGCCGTCCAAGCTCGCCCAGGCGGTCGCCAACACCTCCACGCCCACCTGGCCGCACACGTTCGTCGTGCCCGGCTACGCCACCATGGCCGAGTACAAACAGTACGCCCCGGCCAACCACTTCCACATGACGTGGAATCTCAAGCCGGCCCGCTTGCAGTACTGGATGGACCTGACCAACGTGCTTTCCGTCGCCCCGTGGGCCGAGAAGCCGGCCTCCGTGCCCGGTGTGGACCGGCCGCAACCGTTGCTGCACCTCATCAGCGGCGGGGAGAGGAGTGCAAAGCGTGCCTTGTTGTCAAGATAGAACGCTCTGGGGGGCGCAACTGTGGGCACCTCGGAAGCTACAGGCCCCCAGGTGACCCCTCGCCCGAGCGGGGGTCCATAGACTGAGCGCCCAGACGACGCACACACGCGCAACCGGTCCTCAAACGGTGGCAAGATGCCCTATATGTGAGGTATCAGCGTTTGCAGGACCCACTATCTTGTAGTACCAGTCCTCTTT
>Ga0315541_1001199_pt1 | contig 24832 bp, 29 predicted proteins | sample SalMarSW160190MG_FD_203095 | JGI IMG/M metagenome (GOLD analysis project Ga0315541, IMG submission 203095) | Salt marsh sediment microbial communities from the Plum Island Ecosystem LTER, Massachusetts, United States - Salt Marsh Sediment SW1601-190 ...
CTGAAGCGGGAAGAAGGCAAGTAGCACCTCCTTTTGGAGACGCGGCCCTTTCATGATATTCAGGTGGGAGGGCCGCTTGGCTTGTCAGAGCTATCGCAACGATAGGAACCTACCGTTGCGGAAAACTGGCATCGAAATTCCTGTCTATATCTGGACCAAGAGTCGGATTACGCTTTCGGCTCGTCTTATGCTTATCGATACTATAGTGGATAAGTTCTGTACGGCGTCGTCGTAATCCGCCTTGCCTCGGTCCTTCCGCATACGTCTTAGTTCTGCTGCCGCTTTTTGGGCATCCCTGTTGTGGGTTTTCTGGAGCTCATCGGGAACGAATTTGTGAATGTTGTCCCGATATGTTGGAATAACAGGCGGGCTTTGGCTTGCTAGGTGGGTCCGCGCTATCAACAAAGCTGCGTAGTACGCACGGCTAATAGCGCAGCGCTTCTTGGCTTCCTCGCTTGGGGATGCTGTGCTCTGCCCGACGAGTGACCGTGCCAGGTTCAAGTATTCAGTCCAGTTAAAGCTCACTCGAACTCCAGATCAATACAGAGTTTCCCATTTGCCTGTCCTGCAACTTCTAACCACCAATCAGCATCAAATTCATCGAGCCTCTCGAGAGCAGCGTCTACAGCAAGGCATGTTGTGATTGACGCAAGTAGTTGGGAAGAGTCATCCATTTCGAAGTCTGAGATAACTTCAAGGGAAAGCTGCGAGGCAGGGAAGAAGTGTGTGGTTTTCTCAGCAGCCTCTAGCAGTAATGGAGCAAGGAACGGGTTCCGATCAAGGAACCTGAGGACTTCTGTTCGCCTCCTGAATATGTACAGTTCCTCAAGCACTTTTACCTCGGTTTGGGCAATGAGAACCGTTGATGAGTTCGTTTCTCGCCTGCTGCTGATCATCTCTGGCACTCTTCGGAGAGGCATATAGCCACGAGGGAGGACTAGCACATTCACTGCTGCAGAACTCAACCCAGTTGGCCATATTACCTCGACAGACGAGGTTGCTGAACCTCGTTGAGGGAATGAGTATAGACTGCCAATGAAGCTTGCTGAATAGGGCATCTATTCCTTCACCTCCTCGAATCTCTCTTTAAGCCGTTCTGCAATAGACGCCTCAAAACACTCTACGACGCGCTCATGTGCGGCGTCAACCCATTCCAATACGTTGTCCGGTGCTACAGCTCCGGCCTTAACCAGAAAATAGTCAAGGTCTAATATCGTAGCAATAGCATTGGGGTCTTTAGCAGTTGTACTTGTTAGCTGCAGCTTCAAAGTATCTCTCGAACCTTCAAAGGGGACTTGTATTCCAGAGATAAACGCGTCGATATTATGCGGCAGCTCTGGCCCAATAAAAGGGCGAAAGTGGAAATAATCTTCTAGCTCAATGGACTTCTCCCGGATCTCAATCCGGTTTATGTATCGTAAGCCAACACGCCGGATGCGCTTTGGAGCTGCTATCTCTCGGTAGGCAGTGAGGCCCTGCTCAATTAGGCCCAGGAACTCACGCCAAGAAGAATAGGGCTTTAAATGATTGATAGCCAGAAACCAGCGACCAACTTGGATTAATGCGTTTTCATCCTCACGCAGGAAACGCACGCGCTCCTCGGTTTGGACTTGCTGTTCGATGCCTTCCTTCTGCGGCGAAAGGGATACCGAAACCACCTTAGCTGAACGGCGTTTGGGGAAAGTGTCTTGTACTCGCTCGTAAATTAAGCCAGGCACAGCGAGGTCCCAAGAATTTGATTCGAACTGAAACTCGCATAGGGCTTCGATAACAGGTGGGTTGTTGTATGTCTTCTCCTTGTACGGCCTTCCCCAGTTCATGCATAAAGTATATCGCCACAGACCCCGGAGCGCTACTCAGACCGCGGCTGTTCACCGGCGCTAAAAACTTGATCAGCCATCTTGCGAAAGCTCAAAAGGGTTGGTTTTTTTGACACCCGAACAGGCGAAAGCGGTTAACCGACACCCTGATGTAACACAATTGGCATTGTGTTACATCACCACCTCAAGCACACAACAAAAGGGCGTTTTAGAATTGTCCACTTGGCCGCTATGTAACGTTTCGCTGACATCTGGCGGTAAAAGCCCAGCGGCCAGGGCGACTCACTGCCTACTTATGGGTCTTTCATCCGATCAAACTACACTACTACCACCGCTCCTTGGCGAAAGGATTTGAGGGCGTTCTCCACCTCCGGGTTGTGAATGTGCGTATAGATCATGGCGGTGGAGAGGTCGGCGTGCCCGAGCACCATTTGACCTTACGGGGCTTGCGGTCGATTATGGAGCGGAGGTTGCCGCGTGATATACGATGGGGTTGAGCTGCCGAGACTACTTACGATTGACGAAGCCACCAAGGTCTTGGGGGTCGATTGCGAGAAGATTCGCAAAATGATAAAGAGCCGCAAACTTGCCACAATGCGTGTAAACGGTGAGATCCGCATCATTACTGAATCTATCGAAGATCGAAGCAAAGGAGGCCCCCAAGGTCATTTGGGGACAGTGAGAGGCAGGCTTTGATCCTCGGTGCTGGTATTCCGGGGACATCACACCTATTTCTCGCAAAGACTAGGACTGACTTTGTAGGTGTTTCTTAATCCTCCGCTGTCCCATCTTGACGCTTTAGTGTATTATTTCACTCCATCATGGCGCGGATCGCTGCAACCCCTAGATTACTCATGCCATCTACAGGAGTGGTGAGCCGTACCGCTCACCGGTGGACAAGGAGGCTTGACAATCGATACAGTATCTGACCCTCTGTTCCCCCCTCAAGCCCCACCTTGGCATTAAAAAGATGGATTAGATATTGGTAGACACCCCGTGAAACGATCAGCGCCGTACCGTGATGCACGTATCAAGCCGTCCAATGATCTCCCCGTCCAAGCGAGCTGTCACGGTGATCGGCCATGTGCCCTGCGGGGTGTGCAAGTGTACCTTCCATCGCCACCTAACGACTCCGCAAAACGCCGCTCGGGGGCTCAGGGCGAGGTCTGTGCTGAGGTCTGAATGGTAGCCAACGTCGATCTGGTACCACGCCCCGGGAACGGCTTCGAGCTCGAGCTTGGCGTAGTTGCCGCGCCGAACGCAGGATGTAAGATGAAGCAGGTTGAGCGGCTCTGGAATTAGGCAGGCACAGGCACACGGACAACAGCAACACCCCCTCGGCCCCGCCAGGACGGTGGTACAAGCGGTGGATTGGGCAGGTGTCCACACGCTATTTGCCCCAGTGGTAATGGTCGATGCCGCGGTTGGTGCCTCGGCCATCGCTGTGCTAGAGGCTTCAGCTTGCACCTCGGACGTCGCCACACTTGTCGCCTTGTGAGTATCCGTTGACGAAGTAACCGCTTCAGCGAATCCCATCGCAATAAGCGTCGAATTCACCAGCGTCTTCCCCTCAGGATCGAGGTAGACATGGGCTGATAGAGGCTCGTCGCCGCCTTTCCACAAGATGGCGGAGGTGAAATCGACCGCCAAATACACTGTCCTGGCGATGATCATATTGGTGTACACATCTGCATTTGCTTCCCAGAACACCTCGCCGCTTTCCGTGACCTCGATCCCGATCAGGCGGATGTGCACGGTGTCTCCCACGGAGACCGGTGAGGCGTCGGACACGGCGAGGATGTTGACCACGATCGTGTTGCCATCAACGACGTTGACCACCGACGCCGTGATGGTTGGAGTCGGAGAATTTGGCCCTCCAACCACCAGAGCGGATAGCAGCACAAGGGTTATCCCTATCCCAAAAAGGCACGCCACCATTCTGTTCATCGTTGTCCCTCCTTGTAGAACTAAGCTAACAACAGCGCATCGTATTCCCTCGTCTCGTCTCGGCTCTGCCTCTCTTTTCAAGCTGCCTGCCTTGAACAGCGCCGAGACCACGCACGTGGGGTAGCATCCCATTTGGTATGGCCTTGCGAGTCGCGATTAACGGATTAGCACGGTCCGCCACACCAAAAGCCAGCAAAGGCGAAGATCCAGAACGCCCAGAAGAACGACAGCAGCAACCAAGTCCCCAGCGTCATCATCTACCTCCTTCAAAGGTTTCCTGGTACTACATTAGCATAAACACGTCTGAATGTCCGTAATCCTTATCACAAACGGCATACTATGGTGAGATTATGTAGGAATGGTAGACCCTTTAGAATTTGAGAGAACTCGATCTGACCGTCGATCCCGGTACATCTCTTGAGGAGTCGGAACCAGGGATAATAAGAAAAGGTTTGACCACAAGCGACCTAACCCTGGATTTCCCAGATGGAAAACGCAAATGGGGTATAATGGCACATGGATAACACTAAAGGGAATAGGGATTTCGTAGCTCTGAGGGTTCCGGACTTAATGGAGGTGTGGTTCCTGGGGTTCGCAGGCCATGCGGTTCAGCCCGGTGAAGTGATCCTTGTCTTCCCCACTCGCCTTAAGTGATAATGCCTTCCACATCAAGGCTTGAGGAGAAAGATCGACCATGGTCTTGCGCGGCCGCTGCCGGGTCATCACCGACTACACGTCCACCTATTCCAACCCGGTGGTCGTCTCTGCCTGGGAGACGGTCACCGTGCACGAGCGAAAGAGCGAATGGCCGGGCTGGTTGTGGTGTACCAGCGTAGACGAGATCAACGGATGGGTCCCGAAAAGGATCCTTAAACGTCAGGGCTCAGATGCCCGCGTCCGCGAAGACTACAACGCCACTGAACTATCGGTTAGTACAGGAACCGTTCTCACCTTCAATCGAGAAGAGAGTGGATGGCTCTGGTGCACAAACCCACGAGGAGAAAGCGGCTGGGTTCCGCGAAAAAACGTGGAGATCATCGAGTTCCACTTACCCTGAAAACCGGTTCCTCACTGGGTTGAGTAGGTAGCCAGACGTTAAACCCGCCCACAGTTTTGCAATAAGGAAACCAGGAATCCACCGAGAAAAGTTAAGACCGCAGCTTTGTTATGAAGAAAGCAGGAAATCGATCCTTCTCCTGGTTTCCTGACTTCCTAATAATTCCAAAGGTCCTCGGTTCAAACGGACAACCCAAAGCTGAGCTTGTCTGAATCCAGCACCAGGTTACCCACATCAGGTAGCAAAGAGCCGAAAAAACAATCGCTCTTACGAGTTGAATTCACGCTGTACCGTTCTTGGCTCAGTAGGTGTTATCCGGCCTTCGCCTTGCGCCGTGCCTCGACGATTTCCTCAGCGAGCCCATACGGAACGGTCTCGTAATGCTCGAAGTGCATGGTGAAGTTCCCACGGCCACTGGTGATATTTCTAAGTTCGGAGGCGTAGCCGAACATCTCCGCGAGGGGGACCCGCGCACGCAGGATCGCGGCGTTCCCTTTCGTCTCCATCGAGACGATCTTCCCCCGCTTTCCGGCTAGGCTCCCGGTGACCGCCCCGGTGTAATCCTCAGGTGCAGTCACTTCAACGCTCATCATCGGTTCGAGGAGTTCAAGGCCGGCCTTGCGACACGCCTCACGGAACCCGGCCGCTCCGCAGGTGCGGAATGCCTGTTCCGAGGAGTCTACCTCGTGCATCGAGCCGTCGTAGACCACCGCCTTGATGTCGACCATCGGGAACCCGGCGTACGGCCCCTTGGCCATCGCATCGATGATCCCCCGCTCGATAGCGCGCAGGTACTCGCGTGAGATCTTCCCCCCTTTAATCTCATCCGCAAACTGCAGGCCTGATCCTGGCTTGCTCGGCTCGATGCGAAGCCGCATGTGTGCGTACTGGCCACGTCCCCCGGTCTGCTTGACGTGGCGATGCTCGTGGTCGATGGCGCTTGAGATCGTCTCCCGGTACGCCACCTGGGGCCTGCCGACCGTAGCTTCCACGTTGAACTCACGGCGCAGACGATCAATGATGATCTCCAGGTGCAGTTCCCCCATCCCCGAGATGATGACCTCGCCGGTCTCTTCGTTGGACCGCACTGTGAACGTCGGGTCCTCCTCGGCCAAACGGTGGAGCGCTTTGGAGAGCTTATCCTGGTCCTCGCGGCTCGCCGGTGCCACGGCCACGCCGATCACGGGGGTAGGAAACTCGATCGATTCGAGCCGGATGGGATGATCCTGACTGCAGATCGTGTCGCCGGTGCGGGTATCCGCCAGGCCGACCACCGCGCCGACCTCCCCGGCGTGCAGCTCCTCGACCACCTGGCGATGGTTGGCGTGCATCTCAAACAGCCGGCCGATTCGCTGTTTCTTGTCGCGACTGGAGTTCAATACGAACTCCCCTGCCTTCAAAACCCCGGAGTAGACTCGGACGTAGGTTAGCTTCCCCATGTGCTTATCGGCCTGGATCTTGAATGCAAGCGCCGCAAGCGGAGCGTCGTCGCTCGGGTTCCTGACGATCTCGTTGTTTAACTCCTTGTGCGCCCCGATCACCGGAGGGAGGTCCACCGGGGAAGGGAGGTAGTCGACGATCGCATCGAGCAGACGGCGTACACCCTTGTTCTTGAACGCAGCCCCACAGAGCACGGGAATGAACCGCTCCTCGATCGTTGCCTGGCGGATGGCCCGGACCACTTCTTCCCGCGCGGGTGTCTCCCCCTCCAAGAACTGTTCCATCAGGTGGTCGTCCTGCTCGCTGATCCGCTCGACCATCTTCTCTTTTGCCTGACGCGCCTTTGCAAGGAGTTCGGGAGGGATCGCCTCCTCGCGGATGACGATCCCCTTCGGCGTGTCGTCGTAGTAGACGGCCTTCATGTCCACGAGGTCGATCAACCCCTGAAAGTCGGCCTCGGCACCAATGGGGATAACGATTGGCACCGCGTTCGCGCCTAGCTCCTTTTTGATCTCCTCGACCACGTCCCCGAAATCGGCGCCGGTGCGGTCCATCTTGTTGATGAAGGCAATCCTCGGGACGCGGTACTTCTCCGCTTGGCGCCAGACGGTCTCTGACTGGGGTTGCACCCCGCCCACGGCGCAGAAGAGCGCCACCGCTCCGTCCAACACGCGCAGGGAACGCTCCACCTCGGCCGTGAAGTCGACGTGTCCCGGCGTATCGATGATGTTGACACGATGGCCCCTCCAGTACGTCGTTGTCGCTGCCGAGGTGATCGTGATTCCACGCTCCTGCTCCTGGACCATCCAGTCCATCGCTGCCTCGCCGTTGTTCACTTCGCCAATCTTGTGACTCTTTCCGGTGAAAAAGAGGATCCGTTCTGTCACCGTGGTCTTGCCCGCGTCGATATGGGCCATCACCCCGATGTTGCGGACTTGCTCAATCGGTGTTTTATTCGTCATTCATATCTCCTTTGCGCGCGTTCTCCAAATATCTATTGCTCATGCTTGGTTCAGTCCTAATAAGCCTGGTCTTTTCCTCCCACGGTCACGTAGCCCTTACGCGCGCTCTTTGGTCGTCAGTGGCGGCTCTTTATAAGCTTCTTTGCCACCAAAGGCAAGAAGTCGGTCGCCTCGCGTAGCGCTTTTTTCGCTTTGCTCTTCTGTTTTAGCTGATACAACGCCGGCACCCGGCCATAGATCATATAGTCCATGCCGTCATCGGGTCCTTTTGTCGCAGACGGCTTGACCACTCACTCGGTTTTGATTACCGTATTTGCGTGTAGGAGCGGATTGTGAGTAGGGCCCCACGAAAGGTTGGATGGAGCAAAATCCACCCAGAGAGCCTGAAAGTGGGTTCACCAAGAGAGGTGAGACGTGGCGATCCCGAAAGACTTGATGTATCGGAAGTTCCGAGCATACGGGTTCTTGAAGAACCTCCGTTTTTTTGACCCGTTCCTCGTTCTCTTCTTCCGCGAGATGGGCCTGTCTTTCCTGCAGATTGGGGCGCTCTTCTCCATCCGTGAGATCTGCATAAACCTCCTTGAAATTCCCACCGGCGTGGTGGCCGATGCCTACGGGAGACGCAAAGCGATGCTCGCATCGTTTAGTTCCTATCTTCTCTCCTTTGCCTTGTTCTACCTCTTTCCTCGCTTCTCTATCTACGTCCTGGCGATGGTCCTGTTCGCGTTTGGGGAGACGTTTCGGTCGGGAACGCACAAGGCGATGATCTTCGAGCATCTTCGAATTAAGGGGATCGAGCACCTGAAGGTCGAATACTACGGTCACACCCGCGCGGCTTCGCAGTTGGGCTCGGCGCTCGCCGCACTCATCGCTGCCGGCCTCGTATTCTACACTGGCAGCTATCGAATCGTCTTTTTAGCCTCGATCGTTCCCTACATCCTTGAGCTTTTCCTCATGGCCTCCTACCCCAAGGAGCTTGATGGAGAGCTCGTCACCGTCGAGGGAAGCTGGCGACGGAAGCTCGTGGGACGGATCGTCACCACTGGAGGAGAATTCCTAAAGATGTTTCGTCGACCGCAGCTACTGCGGGGGCTGTTCAACGGCTCCAGTTTCGATGCCGTCTTTAAGTCCACTAAAGACTATCTGCAACCGGTCTTGCAAAGCCAGGCCCTCGCCCTCCCGGTTCTCCTCTCCTTCGGGGCGGATCAGCGGGTGGCAGTGGTTGTGGGAGTTTTATACTTCTTGATTTATCTGGCGACGAGCTATGCGGCGAGCAATGCCAGTCGGATGCAAGAGAGGGCGCGCTCGCTCCCCTCTGCGGTGAACCTTACCTACCTTTTTGGAGTAGCTCTCCTGTTCGTGGCTGGCCTCTCCACCTGGAGGGGTGTGCATGCACTCTCTATCGCCGCATTTTTTGGATTCTACTTCTTGCAGAATGTCCGCCGGCCGATGATCGTTGGCTACCTCTCAGATCTCATCCCGCAGCGGACGATGGCCACCGGCCTCTCGGTCGAGTCGCAGCTTCGTACCCTTCTGATGGCTGGAATAGCACCGGTGATTGGCCTCCTTGCCGATTGGGGCGGGGTTGGAATGGCGCTTGTGTTCGTCGCCCTCGGTGCAGCGCTCATCTTCCCGCTCTTGCGTATACGGGGTGTCAGATGAAATCCTGTATAATGGCGGAGGTGATCGGTGAAACTCTGCGAGGATATTGGTGTAGATAGGGACGCAGGATTATTTGAAGGCAAAAGGAGGAGATGGTGAAGCGCCTTTCACTGATTGTTAGCTTACTGCTCGTTCTGTTGACGACGGGAGTTGCCCTCTCCAAACCGGATCTTGTCGTCACCGACATCTCCTGGCAGCCGCAAGAATCACATGCCGGGGAAGAAGTAACGATTACGGCAACGGTGAGAAACGTAGGCACGAGCGATGCCGAGGGGAGATTTCATGTTAGGTTCCTTATGGACGGGACACAGATTGATGCCCCCTCGATTTCGTTTGGCCTTGACGCAGGCCGCACAAAGGCCGTCTCGGTTAGCTGGACAGCGCAGCTGGGAACGCACACGATCGTGGTGGAGGCCGATCAGCCGTTCGATCGAATAGATGAATCGAACGAGGCGAACAATACCCTACCTGCAGCGTTCGTCGTTCCGATTAGACCATCTTCCACCTCACGTCTTGCCTCACTCAAGGTGGCGGTGGCACGGTTCGATGACCGTAGCGGCTCTGGGTTCATCAACGTGGGAGAGGGAGTAGCCGATGAGTTGATCGCGTGGCTAGTGAAAAGCGGTGTGCGCGTTCTGGAGCGAAGCGAGCTTGAAGCGGTGATGCAGGAACGTGGCCTTAATCCAGCCTTTACCAGTGATCTTGCGACCGCCGGGCAGATCCTCGGAGCTGACCTGTTAATCATTGGCTCTGTAACAAGAGTCGACGTGCAACAAGCCTCGTTCAGCCTCGGCTTCTTCAGCGTTAGTAGTGCGGCGGTCGACGTGGCGATGTCCGCCCGCTTGGTGAACGTCTATACTACAGAAATTGTGAAAGCGGTCTCCTCTGAGGGGAAAGAGGAGGGAGCGACTGGCTTCTCGGTCGATATCGGAAAGATCGTCGCCTTGTCGCAACCGGCTGCCACTAACGTCTGCACCGGTGGTTTGTGCACGGACAAGTCCTACTACTACACTGGTGAGACCGTGAACATCGGCTACCTGAACCCAGGCCCGTCAGCATGGTACGATATCGTGATCGAGACGAGCGGAGGGACTCCTCTTAAGTGGCTCGGCTGGCAGTTCATCAACACCGGCGGCTGTAAGCAGTGGTTCTGGGACCAGCGCAACACGCTAAATCTACAGATGCCTCCAGGGATGTACACCGCCAAGCTGTGGGACGGCATTTCATACATCGCCCCGGTCAACTTCCAGATCAAACCAGGGAGCGGGCCGCCAACCCCGCTGATCGATGAGATCAGAGTAGGGAGCAATCAGTTCGATGAGACAATCGTCGGAAGGGCGGCAAATAGTGCACTGAACGAACTCGTCTCCAACCTAATCCAGGGGATGGAGGAGGTCGCTCCTGCGGTGCTTGCTACGAGGGGGGCACTCGCACTCGCGGGTGAGGCGCCGACACCAGAGGCCCGTGAGGGGCAAATCGCGCGGATTCTCGACGACGGCCGCATTGCGATCAACATTGGAGCATCCCATGGGGTGACAAAGGGCGACTTCTTCCAGGTGCTTGACACTACCAATCTCATCGTCGATCCTGCTACCGGAAAGGTCCTCGCCTATGACGTCCTCGATGTAAAAGGGGAGATCGTTATCACTGAGGTGCGTGACTTGGTCTCCTACGGGGTGAAGACGAGCGAGTTTGTTGCACTCGTCGGGGACATCGTACGGCCGAGCGCTCCCTAGCCGGTTGGCGGTCGACTGGGAAATCCGATAGACTTGGCCGAGATGTCGTTACGATCGATTGGCATTGTCTTTTTGTTCATCGCGGTCATTATTATGCCTGGCGCTTGGGGGATGGGAATCGACTACGTCGCCCTGCGTGTCGGTCTTCCTTTAGGCGAACTCCCCTTTCTGGTTGGAGTTGACATCGGAACGGAGCTGTCTTTTGGCTGGGGGGTCGCCTCCCTTCTCCTTTCTCCGGATGGGAGAACCCTTTTGCTGGTGAGCCTTGAGTACACGCTTGGCGACGCTGAAGGAAAGGGCGAGAGCCTAGTTAGGCTTACAGCAGGGGTCTCCTATTTCGATCTTGGAGCAACCTTTCCCTCCCCACTCATCGGTGGTGGACTTGCCTACAAGCTCTTTTTTAATGGGGGGATGGGAATCACCGGGGATATCCTCTACCCTCTGGTACTCGGTCCGCCGTTTATCACGTTGGAGAGCGGGTGGTCTCCTTAATGGCGTCCCTGTTTGGCACGGACGGGGTGAGAGGGAGGGCGAACGATGACCTTACTCCTGAGCTAGCCTTGTCGCTTGCCCGCGCTACTGCCAAGCTCCTTCTCCCTGCAGGGGGACGGGTGATTATCGGGAGGGACACACGGGTGAGTGGTCGGATGCTCGAGGGGGCACTCGCTTCGGGGTTCGCCGCGTGTGGGGTCGATGTCTTTCTCGCTGGTGTAATTCCCACTCCAGCGATCCCCTTTTTGATCAAGGATGAACGCGCTGACCTAGGAGCAGTGATATCCGCCTCGCACAATCCGCCTCAGGACAACGGGATCAAGTTCTTCAACAGCCGGGGTATGAAGCTTACCGAGGAGGAGGAGCAGGCGATTGAAGGAGCGCTTGATAGTCCACTGTGTGACTTTGTTGCTGTAGGAAGGATCGCACCACTAGAAGCAACGGCAAGTCGGTATGCTGCCTTTCTCACCGGGACTATTGAGATCGAAGAGATCGACCTCTCTGGGCACACAATCGTGGTTGATTGTGCATACGGGGCGACCGGCACTATCGCCCCGCGCGTGTTGCGCCACTTCAACGCTGAGGTAATCGAGCTCCACACCTCCCCTGATGGCGATAAGATCAACCAAGAATGCGGCTCCACCCACCTCGCCCCGCTCCGCGCAGCGGTTCGGGAACATCGTGCCGACCTGGGGATTGCTTTTGATGGCGATGGAGACCGCGTCCTCCTTGTCTCCTCGGATGGGGAAACGATCGACGGTGACCAAATGATGGGAATCGTGGCCCTGCATATGAAACGGAAAGGGACCCTTTGTCCTCCGCTTCTCGTGGCGACGGTAATGAGCAACCTCGGCCTGGAACAGGCGCTCGCGCAACAGGGGGTTAAGATGATTCGTACTCCGGTCGGCGACCGGAATGTGGCTCAAACAATGCTCACTCAAAAGGCGAAGATAGGGGGTGAGCAATCCGGGCACATTATCCTTTCCGATCACAGCGTCACTGGCGATGGGATCCTTACCGCGGTGAAACTCTTGGAGATCGCCCACGAGCGGGGAGTTTCACTTTACACGTTGGCAAAGGAGATCCCCCACTACCCGCAGGTGCGGTGTGATATCGAAGCAGAGGACGCAAAAGAGCTACTTAGACGCCCCTCCTTGAAACGGGCAGTCGAGGAGGAGAGACAGAACTTGGGTGGGGAAGGAAGGATCGTTGTCCGGGCGTCTGGTACGCAGCCGCTCATCCGAGTGATGGTGGAGGCAGAGGACGAATCGCTCTGTCAACGGGTCTGTGCGGCACTCGTTGCTGCTATAGAGGCGCAGGGTGGTGCGGATCGCTCTTGCTTGTAGCGATCAGTGATTTGCTTTCAGCGATCAGCACCCAGCCAAGGGCCAAGCCTATGATCTGCTGATAGCTTGTCATCGCTCATTAAACGGGTATGTGAGAATCGGTTGGCGAGCGGCGCGGGTCTGGTCAAGACGGCGCACTGGAGCGTATTGTGGTGCTTCGTGGAGGAGGCGCGGATTCTCCTTCGCCTCGGCGGCGATTCGCTCCATCGCCTCGATGAACCGATCGAGAGTCTCTTTCCCTTCACATTCGGTCGGCTCGATCATCAGTGCCTCGGGGACGATTAATGGGAAGTAGATCGTTGGGGGGTGGAATCCGTAGTCGATCAGGCGCTTGGCGATGTCAAGCGCGCTGATCCCTTCCCCCAATCCCTTCCCGGAGAGGACGAACTCGTGCTTACAGAGCCGCTCGTAGGGGAGGGGGTAGGTCTGCTTGAGGGATTCCTGAAGGTAGTTCGCGTTCAAGACGGCGTTTTCACTCACCTCACGCAACCCCGTATCACCGAGGAGGAGAAGGTAGGCGTAGGCCTTAAGGATCACCCCGAAGTTCCCGTAGAAGGAGTGGATGCAGCCGATCGAGTGAGGGGAGTTCCAATCAAGACGATAGCGGTTCTTGTCCTTAACAATCCGTGGCACGGGGAGAAAATCGACCAGTGATTGCGCTACCGCAACCGGCCCTGACCCGGGGCCACCGCCGCCGTGTGGGGCGGAGAGAGTTTTGTGCAAATTAAAGTGGAAGATATCCGCACCCATGTCACCAGGCCTTGCCCGCCCTAGGAAGGCGTTTAGATTTGCCCCGTCGAAGTAACAGAGACCGCCAGCAGCGTGCACCATAGCCGTTACTTCAAGGATCCGTTCCTCGAAGATCCCCAGGGTGTTCGGTACAGTGAGCATGATTGCGGCGACAGTATCGTCAAGCGCCTCTTCAAGGGTGGCTAGGTTGATCATCCCGTCTTTTCCAGAGGGAATCTCAGTAACGGAGAAGCCGGCGATTGTCGCTGAGGAGGGGTTAGTTCCGTGAGCCGAATCAGGAAGGAGAATCCGTTTGCGCTTTTCTTCTCCTCGCTCCTCGAAGTAGCGCTTTACGAGGAACATCCCGCACAATTCACCGTGGGCTCCGGCAGCGGGTTGCAGAGTCACCTCGACCAGCCCGGCAATCCCACACAGGTACCGCGATGCTTCATACAGTAGCTTGAGTGAACCCTGTATGAGGTCCTCATCGGCTAACGGATGGGCATTGGCAAAGCCAGGGAGTCGTACGAGGTCTTCATTGATCTTGGGGTTGTACTTCATGGTGCAGCTTCCAAGCGGGTAAAACCCGTCGTCTATTCCGTAGTTCACTTTGGAGAGGTGAGTGTAGTGTCGCACGAGCTCAGGCTCACTCAGGTTGGGGATCCTTGGCGCATGTGTCCGCCGAAGGGAGGAGGGAATCAACTTCTCAATCCCCTGTTCGGGGACATCCAGCGCTGGGAGAAGCCCTCCAACTCCTTTGGCCAGTTTGTGGTCGAAGATAGTGTTCATTAGATCACTTCCAGTAGTTCGACCAGTCGGTCGAGCTCATCCTTTGTTCGCTTCTCAGTCACTGCAAAGCGCAGGGTGTTTGGAGCGCCTAACGCGGAGAGGAAGCGCGGGTCGTCAAGCAGGATCCTTTCCTCTTTCAATCGTGCCCGGATCGCTTGCGGATCTATGGGAACTCGAACGGCAAACTCGTTGAAGAAGGGTGCCTCGAAAGCAAGCCTGTATCCGGGCAAGGCAGTGATTCGCTGTGCTAGGTAGTGAGCCTTCTCCAGATTCAGCGTTGCCAGTTCGTGTAACCCGTCCGCACCCAGGCTAGCGAGATAGACAGTCGCCGCAAGTGCGCACAACTGGGAATTGGTACAGATGTTGGAGGTAGCTCGCTCACGCCTGATATGTTGCTCTCGGGTCTGGATTGCCATGGTGTAACCGATTTTCCCTTCAGCGTCAACCGTCTGGGCGGTCAGTCGGCCGGGCATCTGTCGCAGGTAGCGCTCGCGGGTGGCAAACAGGCCAAGGAACGGGCCGCCGAAGGAGGCAGTAATACCAAGGGGTTGTCCCTCCCCGATTACTATATCTGCTCCAAACTGGCCTGGAGGGGCGAGGATTCCTAGCGAGATCGGGTTCGTGACGACGATTAAAAGTGCGTCCGCAAGTCTCTCTTTCACACCTTTCAACTCCTCGATCACCCCGAAGGCATTGGGGGTTTGGATCACAAGAGAAGAGAGGTCTTGTGGGAGCGCCGTGAGGTCACAGGTACCAGCTTTCGTGTAGGGGATCTCAATGACCTTTATCCCCGCTGCCCAACAGTACGTATCGAGGACGCGCCGGTAGTGGGGAAAGAGCGACTGCGCCGCCGCGACCCGACCCTTCCCAACGATTCGCTTGGCCATCAATACCCCTTCTGCAAGGGCACTTGCACCGTCGTAAATCGAGGCGTTCGCTACCTCCATCCCGGTTAGCTCGCAGATAAGCGTCTGGAATTCGAACATCGTCGTAAGCGTTCCCTGGCTCAGCTCCGGTTGATAAGGGGTATACGCTGTATAGAACTCGGAGCGTGAGGTGATGTGCGAGACAACGCTCGGGATATAGTGATCATAGACCCCGCCACCAAGGAAGGAGATGCTCGACTGCTGGCAGGAGTTCAAGCTGGCAAGTTCCTTCAGGATTCGTGCTACCTCCATCTCACTTTGGACAGGGAGCTCAAGCGGCTGGAAACGGTCCTTGACTTCCTGCGGAATGTCGTCGAATAGCTCTTCCAGCGAAGAAAGACCGATCGCCGCAAGCATCGCACGGCGATCGGCACCGGTGTTGGCAATGTAACGCATCTTGTGGCTAACCCTCGTTGAGGTACTGTTCGTAGCCAGAGGCATCAAGGAGGCTATCCGCCTCGGAAGGGTCTGACACCTCGAGGATGACAAGCCACCCCGCTCCATAGGGGTCCTGGTTGATCGTCTCGGGGGAGGATTCAAGCTGCGTGTTTACCTCAACTACTGCGCCGCTCATCGGAGCGTAGATGTCGCCCACCGCCTTTACCGATTCCACAGTGGCTAGGTTCTCCCCTTTCTTCACGGCGGTTCCCACGGCAGGAAGCTCGACGAAGACGATATCTCCCAGTTTGTCTTGGGCGTGCTCCGTGATTCCCACCTTTGCGTGGTTTCCCTCCAGATCGACCCACTCATGCTCCTTAGTATAGCGAAACTGCGTTGGATGAGTCATGCTTCCTCCTAATTAATATGGATCGAGAGTTCACAGGTGATTATACGAGGTCTTCCTTTCTCTCATCAAATAGGTTGCGTGGCCTTCTAGAAGGGCGGTCCCTCTTCTTGAGAAGGTTTACTCTCCCATGCATGTTCATAGAAGCTGGCGTATGCTTTGTGAAAGGAGAGAGTGAACTTTCCCAAAGGACCATTGCGCTGCTTGGCGATGATGATCTCCGTATCGCTCGTTGCTCGGTCTCCTTTTTCGGCGGAGACATCTTTTGGTTGTTCGTAGTAATCTGCCCGGTAGATGAAAGCTACGACATCAGCGTCCTGCTCGATTGCCCCACTCTCGCGCAGGTCAGCAAGTCGTGGGTACTTACTTTCTCTCTGTTCCACAGCCCGGTTCAGTTGTGAGACCGCGATCAGCGGGATGTTGAGCTCGCGGGCAAGTTTCTTCAGCGAGCGGGTGATATGAGCGATCTCCTGCTCACGCATGTCACTGCGGATCGCCCCCTCAATCAGTTGTAGATAGTCGACGATGAGCATGTCTAATCCATGTTGAGCTGCCATCCGCCGTGCTTTAGCCCTGATTTCCAGGATGGAGAGTCCTGGTGTGCCGTCAACGATGATCGTTGCATTCTGGAACTTGCTCGCCGCGGTGGCGAGGTTACGCCACTTGGCTGCTGGGACATACCCACCGCGCAAGCGGTGGAGGCTCACCTTTGCCTCTCCACACAACAGCCGCTCTAGGAGCTGCTCCTTGGCCATCTCCAAGGAGAAGATTCCCACCGCTGCCTTCTCTCGGATCGCCACGTTCCGCGCCAGGGTGAGAGCGAGACTCGTCTTCCCTGTTCCTGGACGGCCAGCTAGGACAATCAGGTCGGAACGCTGCAGCCCTGATGTCATCTCGTCGAGCTTAGAGAACCCCGTAGAGAGCCCAGTGATCGTGTGTCGATCCGGATCGCGATGCAGCTCCTCCAGCGCGTCGATGTGTTCGTAAAGGAACTGGTTGAGAAGGTAGTAGGAAGTGCCAGCTCCGTTATGGCTAGAGATGTCGAAGATGATCGATTCGGCCTTGTCGAGCACCTCGTCCGTATCGTTCGTTTCGTCGTAGCCAAGTTCGGCGACCCGTCCGCCGGCCTCGATCAGTGCGCGCAGGGTGGCCTTCTTGCGCACGATCTCTGTGTAGTAGTCCAGACTAGCAGTGGTGGTTACACGGTCGAGGAGTTCGTTTAGGTAAATCCGGCCTCCCGCCTTCTCCATCTCTTCCTTTTCCTCGAGGCGGTTGGCCACGGCCACAATGTCCGCTGGCTCTCCCCGCTCGAAGAGTTCTCGAATTACACGAAAGACCACCCGGTGGGCCCGACGGTAGAAATGCTCTGGTCTCAGCTTCTCCAGCAGGATGGGGAGGGTTTCTTCTGGTTCCAGGATCGCCGAGCCAAGAATGACTTGCTCGGCTTCGATATTCTTGGGGAGGTCACGTAGATAGGCTCTATCCGTCTGTGCGGATTCTTGCTCCCTCATTTTACCCGGCCTCCACCTCCCATTATAAGGGGGTTGCCCCTTAAGAAACAAGCAGATCGAACCTTGATCTGGTACCGGCTTCGTTGCGCACTTTCCGTATTGAAGAGGCGTTCCTGGTTTGCTATACTCTTGCTTTAAAGATTGCATTCTTGGGAGGGTGATGTGGAAGTTCTGACGATGAAGGAGCTACTGGAGACCGGGGTCCATTTCGGTCACAGAACTAGAAAGTGGAACCCCAAAATGGCTCGTTATATCTTCACCGAGCGCAAGGGAATTCATATTATCGACCTCGAGCAGACAGTGGATATGTTCAAGAGGGCGTACTTTATGGTTCGTGACAGGGTCGCTCAAGGGGATGAGATTATTTTTATTGGAACGAAGAGGCAAGTGCAAGCGACGATTGCCGATGAGGCAAAGCGTTGTGGAGCGCACTACGTCAATCGACGCTGGCTTGGTGGTACTCTGACCAACTTTGTTACGATTAAGCGGAGCATCGATCGCATGAAGAAACTGGAGAATATGGTTGAGGACGGCTCGCTTGAGCACTTCCCCAATAAAGAAGCGAGCCGCCTTCGCCGGGAGCTCGCCAAACTGCAACGGAACCTTGATGGGCTTCGTCACCTGAAACAGATCCCCGACCTTCTCTACGTCATCGACCCCGATATTGAGGCGAACGCCATCCGTGAGGCGAACATCCTGAAGATCCCAGTTATTGCTATCGTGGACACAAATTGCGATCCCGACCCGATTGACTTCCCCATCCCCGGAAACGATGATGCCATCAAGGCTACAAAGCTGATCACCTCGCGCATCGCCGACGCCATCCTGGAAGGGCGTGAGGGCAGGCAGGATCAGGTTGAGGAACCAGCGGTGGCCGAAGAGACGGAGGAGGCGATCACTGAGAGCGAACAACCAGTTGAGGAAACTGCAGCAGAGAGCGTTCCAGATGCTGCTCCCGTGGAGTCTGTAACGGTAGAGGTGGATGAGGAGAAACCCGAGCAAGAAGGAAACTGAGCAACGATGATGATAAAAAACGAGGATATAAAGAAACTGCGTGCCAAGACTGGAGTAGGGATCATGGACTGCAAGAACGCCCTCATCAAGGCAGAGGGCGATATGGAGAAAGCGAAGCAGATCCTTCGTGAAGAGGGACGAGAGCTCCTCGCCCATAAGGGGCGCGAGGCGACTGAGGGTCGTATCGAAGCCTACGTGCATCATAGCGGCAAGATAGGTGTCCTATTGGAGGTTGCTTGCAACACTGATTTTGCTGCTAACAGTGACGACTTTCGACAGTTTACGCGTGAGCTAGCCATGCACATCGCCGCTGCCCGAGCACGCTACATCTCACCCGAGGATGTTCCCGAAACTGACCTAGAGACGGAGAAGGGAATTTACCGCAAGCAGGGTGAAAAAGAGGGGAAACCGCCTCAGATTCTGGAAAAGATTGTTGAGGGGCGCCTGCAGAAATTCTACACTGAAGTGTGTCTCCTCAAGCAGCCGTTCGTCAAGGACTCCACTCACACGATCGAAGATCTATTGGCGGACCTGCGCTCAAAGACCGGCGAGAACATCTTCATCAAGCGCTTCGCGCGCTACGAAATCGGCGAAGAGGCTTAGATGAACATCCCTTCACGCCTCCTCCTCAAGCTGAGTGGCGAGGCGTTTAAAGGAGAGGAGGGGGCCTTCTCCCCCACATCCTTACACCGTATCGCTGAGGAGATCGCCTCGCTTGCAAACACCGAGCTTGGGATCGTGATCGGTGGGGGGAACATCATCCGTGGAGCAAAGAGCCCGTGGCTCGATCGGATTGAGGCTGACACCCTCGGGATGCTTGCCACCGTCTTAAACGGCCTTGCCCTCCGCTCTTACCTCGAAGGAATCGGCCGAGAGACGATCGTTCAATCGGCAATATCGACCGAACTGACCGAGCCGGTCTCTCCGCGAAAGGCACGTCGTGCTATGGAGAACGGCCAGGTCGTGATCTTCGCCGGTGGAACGGGAAACCCTCTTGTGACGACTGATACCGCGGCTGCCCTCAGGGCAGTGGCGATCGAGGCAGATCTTCTTGCTAAGGGGTCGAATGTCGCGGGGGTGTTCACTGAGGATCCCGCTACTGGGAAAGAGCCTCGCCTATTGGAGGAGCTGATCTTCCAGGAGTTCCTCGCCAGCCGCTACGAAGTGATGGACTTGATTGCGGTGGAGGTATGTCGAGAGAATGACCTTCCTATTGTAGTCTTTGATTTAGGGAAATCGGGGGCGCTAGCGGCACTCGCTTCAGGAGAGAGAGTGGGAACTCTCATCCATTAGAGGACGCGCGGAACCTCGAAGTAGTCATCGCGGCAAGGGAGGGTGTTTTTTTTGAGCCTCCTGCTCTCAAACGTGTAACCACTTGAGCATCTCGCCGAAGCGCCTCTCCACCTCCGCCATGAGGGTAGAGGGAGGTCCTTCGCTGTAAAGGACCCGCGCCTCCTTCCGTGCTTGGGTCATTATATCAAGGTCGCGTATCATGTCTACCGCGCGCAGACGGCTGAGGAAACCGTGCTGCTGTGTTCCCAGCAAATCGCCCGGGCCGCGGATTAACAGGTCCTCCTCGGCGATGGAAAAGCCGTCGAGGTGAGTGGCAAAGGCTATGAGGCGCCTTTTCGACTCGTCGGTTTTTGCCTCCGCGATGGCGAAGCAGGTTGCGGGCTGTCCGGAGCGTCCGATGCGACCGCGCAACTGGTGAAGCTGCGACAGACCGAAGCGTTCGGCGTGCTCAATTACCATGAAGTCAGCGTCGAGGACGTCTATTCCTACCTCGATTACTGTGGTTGCTACCAGAAGACGGATCTCGCCCGCCCTGAAGGCCTCCATTACCCGATTCCTCTCCTCCCCAGGTAGCCGACCATGGATCAAGCCTACGCCGAAACACGAGAAGGCCGCAGAAAGCTCCTCGGTGACTTGTACCGCCGCCTTTAGGTCTAGTTTCTCCGATTCTTCGACGAGTGGGAGGACGATGTAACCTTTTCCTCCCTTTTCCAGGAGATGGCGAACCTCCGCGTAGACTTCAGGCCGCCGGCTTTCCGCTATCCACACCGTACGGATCTTCTTCTTTCCCAGTGGCATCTCCTCGATCAGAGAGACATCGAATTCCCCGTACAGGGTGAGAGCAATCGTGCGCGGGATTGGGGTAGCACTCATCACCAGAAGGTCAACCATCTCCCCTTTTTCCTCGATCAACGAGCGCTGCACAACGCCAAAGCGCTGCTGTTCGTCGATCACGACAAGCCCCAAAGCACGGAATGAAACATCCTCCTGGATGAGGGCATGCGTGCCGATGAGAAGGTCGATCTCTCCACCCGCCAACTGTTCTTTCACTTTGTCCTTTTCCTTCTCTTCGCTTGTGAGGAGGGCCATCCTTACCGGGAGGTCAGCGAGGAGCGCTCGAAACCGCAGGGCGTGCTGCTCGGAAAGGATCTCGGTGGGGACCATGAACGCCACTTGGTAACCAGCCTCGATTGCATACAGCGAGGCGATAAGGGCGACTACCGTCTTTCCGGATCCGACGTCCCCCTGCAGTAGGCGCATCATCCGCGTGGACGCGCGCAGGTCGGTGAGAATCTCCCGTGCGACGCTACCCTGGGAGGAGGTGAGGGTGAAAGGAAGGTGAGCGAGGAACGAATCGACAAGCTTCCCGGAATCGGCGTGAGATCTTCCCTTCCCGGTGCGTGCCGTCGCTGCCATGCCAAGTTGCAAGAGGAAGAGTTCCTCAAAGGCAAGACTGTGGCGGGCCCCTTCGAACGTCTCCGAGTCTACGGGAAAGTGAAGCGTGCGGACGGCGTCGCGCTTGGCGAGCAAGCCGTGCTCATTCCGAATGTGGTCAGGGAGGACCTCGTAGAATGAGCCGCCGTAGGTCTCCAAGTTTCGAGCAATCAGGGTTCGTAAGAAGCGGTCGCTCGCCCCTTCCGTGGCCGGATAGATCGGAACGAGTCTCCCTATCTCCATCCCCTCTCCGGCTGGCTCCCACACGGGCGAACGCATCTGCAACTCACCGTAGTTCCGTTCCACCTTCCCGAAGAGGTCGATCTCATTCCCACGGTGGAGTTGATTGGCGAGCCAAGGCTGGTTGAACCATACGGCGTAGAGGAAGCCAGTTCCGTCTCCTAAAGCCGCCTTGACTACGTTCATCCGTTGGCTGATACGGATTTGATCAACGGCCAGAATCTCGGCGCGCACGCAGACCTCTTCTCCTTGCTTCAGTCTCCCGATGCGCTCAAACCGCGAGCGGTCCTCAAGGCGACGAGGAAGATAGGTAAGGAGGTCCTCGATCGTGGCGATTCCTATTTTCTCTAACATCGCTGCGCGCTTGGCGCCGATGCCCTTTGCCTGACTCACCGGCCGGAGAAGATCCCTTGGATCGGACGCCTTTGATTTCAACTTCGCACCATCCGTTAAGTGCTTAAGGAGGCGTAGGACAGCACGCTGGCGATCGAAGCGGCCTTTCTGGCTATAGCCCACAACGAGCGGCAGGGCATCGGGAAGGTTGCGTTGGATGAACTTCTCCAGTCCGCATGTGACCGCGTCATCGTTGTAGCCGTGCGCGCGTTCAAGCTTGAGAACCTTCTCAATCCGGATCGTCATATCCTCGTTCTCTTGTGGCATACCGAGGGTTACTATATAATTAGATGTTTCCGGAGGCAAGGGGAATGTCGATAGAAATAAGGACTTATGGAGATTCGGTCCTCCGCCGTGTTGCCAATCCACTAACGAAGATCGACGCTGAGGCGAAACGAATCGCTGAAAAGATGGTGGAAGCGATGATCCGTGCCAATGGGATCGGGCTCGCCGCCCCGCAGATAGGCGTCTCCAAGCGGATCATCGTCCTTGACCTTAACGGAGAGTTTCATATCCTGTTAAACCCCAAGATCATCGAGACCTCGCAAGAGTCCGAAGAGATCGTGGAGGGGTGCCTGAGCATCCCTGGAGTCAACGCGGAGGTTACTCGCAAGCTGCGAACGCACCTCCGTGGAATCACCCTCGATGAGAAGCCGGTCGATATCGAGGGTGAGGGACTGATGGCCCGGGCGATACAGCACGAGATCGATCACTTAAACGGTGTTCTGTTCGTTGATTATCTCAGCCCGGCACGGCGGCGTAGCCTGCTCAAGGAATATCACCGTAAACAGAAGGAGAAAGACGAGTGAGGCTCGTCTTCCTCGGCACCTCTGCGTTCGCCTGCCCCGCTTTGACGGCCCTCGCAAAAGTTCACGAGATCGCTCTCGTGATAACCCAACCGGACCGGCCTGCCGGAAGAAAGCGCGAGCTCAGGTCACCGGCAGTGAAGGTGGAGGCTGCTCGGCTTGGACTGTCGATTGCTCAGCCGGAACGAATCAACGACGATGAGGGGCTGGAACTACTGCGGAAAGCTGATCCCGAGGCGATCATTGTCGCCTCCTACGGGCAGATTCTTCGTGAGGCGGTCTTCTCCCTGCCTTCATTTGGGACGATCAACATCCACGCCTCCCTCCTTCCGCGCTTCCGCGGTGCCGCGCCGATCAACTGGGCGATCATCCGTGGTGAAGAGCAGACCGGGATCACCACCTTCCTGATCGATGAAGGGATGGACACCGGCAAGATCCTTATAGAAAGGCCACTTGCGATCGGGAAGGACGAAACCGCTGGGGAGTTGCACGACCGTCTTGCCGTCCTCGGCGCACAGGTTATCCTCGACACCCTGAATGGGATCGAGGCGGGAACTCTCAAGTCAACTTTGCAGGAAGAGAAAGTGGCCTCGCTTGCGCCGAAGTTGACTCGCAAGGATGGGCGGATCGACTGGGGTAAAGGTGCTCATGAAATTCATGACCAGGTGCGCGGGATGAACCCGTGGCCCAGTGCATTCACTCACCTGGGGAATGAGCGGGTGAAGGTTCATCGCACCGCTATCACCGGGGTCGGCTGCGGCGACACGCTTTCCGGAGAGATCCCCTTGCGCGAGACCGGGCGCCTTTTTGTGGGGACAAAAGATGAATTGATTGAGATTCTCGAGGTTCAGCGAGAGTCGCGACCTCGAATGAGCGGGCGCGACTTTTTAAACGGCCTGCGGGGAGAGGAGCGTTTCAGTTAACGGGGATAGAGCCCGGCAAGCCCGGTCTCTTCCATCTTTCGTTCGAGAGTTATTCCAGCAAGCTTGTGGATGAAGATCTCTGCGGTGTTGTGTACCGTCGCCTTGATCACATGCCCCCCGAGGGCGGCTCCACCGTGCTTGGCGACAGTGGCGTGACAGTGAACGATCCGCTCTTCATCCTTGCGTGCGAAGTTTCCTTGCAGGGATAGGAGCTCCACCGGCTCGGCGATCCTTTTCACCTCGTAGCTTGACCCGTTCCAGTAGCCGAGTTCTAGCTCGCGCAGCATCCCAACACCGTTTAGGAGAACGCCGGAATCGAGCGAGAGTTCCTGCAAGGAAGAGATCAACCCCTCCCCGTCCTTCAGCCTCACCATCAACTCGCACTCATGCTCTGCTTTGATCATCGCGATCCTCCCTTTTGTACGGATTGTAGCGAGCCTTCAAGTTGCCCGTCTCCTCAAGTCGGATGCCTCGCCCGGCACGCAGACTTTGCCTGGCTGCCTCCACGCGGCGAAGGAAACGCGGATCATTCTCCAGACGGTAATCGAACCAGTCGTCCTCCGACTTAAATCCAATCAGAATTCCCGCTGGTTTACCGTGTCGGGTGATGATGACTTCTTCCTTCTCGGCTAAGCGTAGATACTTGGAAAGAGCATCTTTGACTTCCGAAAGCGCTACCTTCTTCATGTTCACTCACCTGCCTTTTCAAGCCACTGATCTACATCCACCGGCTCAAGGAATAACCCGATGGCTTCCCGGATGTTCGCGAGGGCTTCGTCTTTCGTATCCCCCTCGCTGATGCATCCTGGAAGCGACGGCACGTAGACTGTGTAGCCGCCTTCGTCACTTGGTTCGAGAACCACTCTCAGATTCATGATTGACCTCCAGCAATAGGCTACCCCAACATTTACATCGGTTCAATGCCATCTAGAAGACAACGTGGTCTTTTGTTTAGTCCCGTTTGAGTTCCTCCACACGATCAGGGGCAAATTTGTGTCCTGCGGTGTGCGTAACGACGAGAATGAGCCGCTTCGGTGAGACCGTCGCGTGGCCCCATTGAAGCCTTTCGTATAAAGGCCCGTCACAAATGCGACGAGCCGTCGATTTGCACGCGCGATAGCGCGGTCAGTTCCAGCGAATGTCAGGCATCCGCCTTGCTTCATGGGATTACCTCCTCGGCTTTACACCTATAAACACATCACACGATCCTGGTTCTATTTTACTATGCTCAAAAGGGATGGCTCGAGCTTGGAAGCCTGCTTCGGTGATCATACGGAGCCAATCCTGGCGTCCGAAGAGCCCGCACACATGCCGGTCGTACTCGCAGCACACCTCACCGTCAGCATCTCGTAGGAGGTACGCGAAGTCAACGATATAAGTGGAGTCACTAGGATCAGGATCCCAAGTCCATTCTAGATACCGCATGCTACGACCTTTACCGTCATGGCCACCGTATTTCGTTGACGGGCTAAATGTCTCTCGGATGTGATCGGGCGCGAAGAGGGCGGCTCCACCTGGCTTGCAGTGC
>Ga0315541_1001200_pt1 | contig 24830 bp, 22 predicted proteins | sample SalMarSW160190MG_FD_203095 | JGI IMG/M metagenome (GOLD analysis project Ga0315541, IMG submission 203095) | Salt marsh sediment microbial communities from the Plum Island Ecosystem LTER, Massachusetts, United States - Salt Marsh Sediment SW1601-190 ...
CAGTATGTAAGAAACTGACTGCAATACCGATGGAGCATGATGCCACCTCCCTTTTGTGATCATGCTCCATCATTAAACACCCATTAATAAAAGGCAAACTGCGCTAACTGCGGGGTTTGTTGGTTATCCATATCTTGAATTTCTGCAATTTATTCTGTACTTTGAAATCAGTTTTTATAGTTGTAATATCTTTTTTCGTCAGTGCCTGTTGGCCCTATAAATAATTCACTAATTTTGGCCCAAAAAATTGATAACAGCCTCTGTTTCCGAGGGATTTTTTTAAAAAACCACCGGTTATGATATCGACAATTAAACCATTTTATAAATATTTCAAAATATTGGTAAGATATGTTAAAAGGCATGTGCGTCCATAACTACACGTTTTCGTCCATATTTTTAGATCGAATAATAATAATTCTATTAATCGATTAAACACCTAATATAAATAATAGGTTTGTAAAATGAATGAACGTATTCAATATTTCGGACAAGAGGAATATTCTCGAATTCTCGATCTAAAAAATGCTCGTGAAAGAGACCTTTCCCAAACTGAATGCGAAAAAATACTTATTAAAGCTGGTGCATCTTATGAACAGGCTAAAAATGGATCATATGTCTATCTACACCACGGCAATCATTTAAAAGCAAAAAACAGAACAACACAAGATGAGTATGACCGAATATTAGATGATTTTAATGGGCAAAAAAAACGTTATATTGAATGTGTAAGGCATTTGGAGAGACTGGGTTTTAGTTTCGGCCAGGCAAAAACGGCTACACATAAATATCGTCAAAATAGAAATCTCATTAGAAAAAAATACTAAAATAAATATAATCCCTCGGTTCAGTTAACAGCCAAAGCCGGAACACTTTTACAAAATATCATAAAATTTTATATTAACAACCTTTCTGGAGATAACAAAAATGAACCCTTGTCCAATTTGTGAGGAACAAAGTCAAATTAGCCGAGTAGGATCAAGTGATGCAAATTCCGTAAAATGTCCTCGCTGTGGTAATTATAATATTGTTAGAACAGCTTTAGTGAACATTAAAAACACTCGCCTAACTGCACGCCAAAGGGCAAATATATCCGGTTGGCTATCCGAAAATCAGGTGTTCGAGATAACGAGACAGAAATTGGAAATTCTTTTGTTTTTACCTTCGCCCAGCTTTCATGAACGAGCTGACAAGGTCCTGTTGTCTATTGAGAAAAACACTGAATATGCAGGTCAATTCCTAAGAAGAGAAAAGCGATGGATAAGCTGGGGTTGGTGTGTAAATGAAGATGAAATAGAAGAAATTTTACAATATTTGGAGTCTACATCAAGGATACTAAAGCGATCAACGGGAGATAGAGCTTATAAAATTGTACCAACTGGATGGGCTCATTTGGAGGAAATTAAGAAGGTCAATTCCGATAGCAACCAGTGTTTTGTAGCAATGTGGTTTGATGACCGTATGCAGAACACTTATGATAATGCAATTTCAAAAGGAATCTTGGATGCGGGCTACAAACCTCATAGAGTTGATCAAAGAGAATACAATGACAAAATTGATGATGAAATTATTGTTCAGATAAGGCGTAGTCATTTTATAGTGGCCGACTTTACTGGTCATCGAGGCGGAGTTTATTATGAAGCTGGCTTTGCGAAAGGCTTGGGCTTGGAGGTAATATTTACCTGTAGAAAAGATGATATGGAAAACCTTCACTTTGATATCAGACAATATAATTGTATCGATTGGGAGGAAGATAAATTTCCTGATTTTAGAAAAAACCTTTCAAACCGAATTGAGCGGACTTTAGGTCGTGGAAATTACCAACAGAATTGAACATTGGCAATTGGCATAAAAACGGACTGGATAAGGATCTGCGGAAAATGCGCCCGTACGATGTAATATATTGTTGATATTAGCAATTATATACTAGGAATTTAAATTTTGCATGTTTAAATCTCTTTCATTAGCTGTTGAAATTTTCAAAGCATTAGTTGGTTTTAGATCCCAAGGGCCAACTGCTTACCTAAAAAAAGGAAGACTGGAGGATGTTCTCGCTCTTATACAGGTACTTGCGTTCCATAAGAACGCGAGGCGAATAGAAGCAGGACTGAAATCAGAGCTCCAGGGTGATCCTTTGTCTGCGAAACAGTGGACTCATATAGCCGAAGATCATCCTGAGTTCTTTAGGGTTTCGTATAAAGAAAAATATCCTGTCTCCTTGGTATCAAGATATGTTTCAGATGAAAATGTAAAAAAAGACCCGCTTTCTACAGAGTTCACTCAAAGCCTTTTTACAACAGCCATCGAAATCCATGATCGTCAGCTAAAACGTGCCGAGAGATGGACTTACTTGATTCCAATATGGGTTGCCGTGATAACTGGTATGTTCATTCTGGGAGGGACCTTGATATCTCATTGGTATTCAAATAAGCAAGATATAGTCTATAAAGTGGAGATTGTCAAACCACTCAATCCACCTAATCGGTCACAACTGACAGATTCTCGCCCATCTGAGCCCGATAGGTGAGCTTGGCGTTATTCATGCTTGAAATATCTGCTATGTATCTTTCTGGTTTGAAATGGCTTTGGTGGTTGTGATATCATTTTTCATCGGCACCTGATGGTGCCATAATAAATAAGTAAATTTGGCGAGAAAAATTTATGAATTATGTTTTAAATTTTAAAATTGAGAGAAAAATAAAAAAATTTTGCACAAAAAATTTATCAAAACATCTTTGAAAAAAACCACATTTCGGGTATTGTAAACCCATTGTAAATCAGTTGTCGGTAAATTTGCCGACGAGTTATATCAGTTTTAGGCCTTTAGTTTTAACACCCCTATACACTTCAAGAATTTTTTGAAAAGTTACAACTAACTGATACTGTTATATTATGAAAGATGTATCGCAGATCGATTATTCCGCTTTTGATCGTCCCGAGATTCTTCGGTTTTTATTTCATCCAAGGCCTGAAGAATTCATATCCCCACCCGGTGAGAATGCAAAAGACTTTACCATACCCGTAGAAGACGGCCATTTCATTGGTGCACGACTTCACGGCTCTAATAAAGCTGCGCCTGTAATACTCTTTTTTCACGGAAATGGAGAGATTGTATCTGACTATAACGAGTTTGGCCCCGTGTACTCGAATTTGGGAATTAATTTTTTGCCCGTAGATTACCGTGGATACGGTCGCTCAACCGGAAGTCCCACCGTAACCGGGATGATGCGTGACTGCCATACTATCTTCGATTATTTCAGAAAGTGGCTCCATACCCATGCATATACCGGTCCCTTGATTGTCATGGGACGGTCTTTAGGCAGCGCCTCCGCCCTTGAGCTTGCAGAAAGCTATCAAAATGAGATTGACGGACTCATCATTGAAAGCGGCTTTGCCTATTTCTCGCCTCTGTTACAATTGCTCGGAGTGAATATCCATGCCATGGGAATTCGTGAGCAAGACGGACTTCGAAATATCGATAAAGTTCAAAAATTTTACAAGCCGGTTCGTTTTATCCATGCCGAAAATGATCATATCATTCCCTTCAGTGATGCGCAGGCCCTTTTTGATGCCTGTCCTGCTTCGGATAAAAAATTGCTGAAGATACCCGGAGCCGATCACAATAGCATATTTTATTACGGTATGAATGATTACATGGGGACGGTTAAGGGTCTGGTACAAACACTGACTCGTGTCCATCCATAAAAGGCATCTTTCGGCCCCCGGCTGCGTTCTCGTTCGTTTTCAATCCTCGAAATAGCGCGCTATGCCTGCGGTTGAAAACTCGCTCGGGCCTTGCCGGAAACCAAAATCTACCATTTCTGGATGGACACTCATAATAAATAAAGGTTTCGCAAACAATTATAAGTAAGTTTACATTTTGGATGCAGAGGCATCTAATGACTTGACATATAATAAAACATTATTTAAAAATATGACCAAGGTGCCAATTTGGCTTAATAGGGAATCCCGTGAAAATCGAGAGCGGTCCCGCCGCTGTGACCGGTGACGAAATCTGCAACATGCCACTGACTGGTTTTAACCAGGTGGGAAGGCGCAGAAAGTAGGATGAACCGGAAGTCAGAAGACCTGCCTTAACATATACTCATCTCCCTGCGGTGCAACAGAGTGTTGTATATTAATGAACGCAATAAGGGTCAAGTAAACTGGGTGCAGCCCTTCAAACTTTATGAGTTTGAAGGGTTTTTTTATCCTCTGATACCGGCAGGGGAGCACCCGCAAAGGGTAAAGGAGGGGTTTTTAAAGGCAGAAGTTTCCTTTGGTCGCTATCTCCCGGCCAAGTGTTAACACCCCTCCTTGGCCCTTAACTTTACATTTGACCAAATTTAATAATATACATGCATGCTGTTCGCAATAGAAAAGTAACTTCTCAATAAATTCTGTTGTATTAAATGATCATATTGCCCCGAATCCATAATTTACTGAGATGTTACAAGAAAAGGTTTGAAAATAACATTTGGAGTCCTGATAAGTTGACGTTCTCACCCCATATTATCAGAGAGTTGCTGCAGACTTCAGATCATCAACTGCAGGAGCTCAAAGAAACGTATGCACTCCTACCGGCAACCCGATGCCGGCGTAAAACGCATTGCTGTTCAATGCTACCGGAAATGACCCTGGTGGAAGCACTGCCGGTCATCCGGCGCTTAGTAGAAATGGCTGCTGCCATGCGAAAGCGATTGATTCAAAAAATTATCGGTTATTTTTTCTTGAATCCCGTGGAGATTACATCATGCCCCTTCTTAGCGGGTCAAGAATGCCTGATTTACCCGGATCGTTTCTTTGGCTGTCGGTCCTATGGGCTGTGGTCGCGAGCCCATTATGAGACACTTGCGGCGCGTGATCGTAAGGGTAAAAAACATTTGCAGGAACAGTGGAAAAATCTGGGAGTATCTCTTCCGAAAAAAGTTGTTGATTTTCAGGTGCCATATTGCCTGTGTGTGGAAACAAATGGCCCCGCAGTTATAGACGATAAGACGCTTCTACAGGCCTCAGATACGATTGAAGCGATTTCCGCTCGTTTTTCTTCCTGGCATCAATCGTTTGGTCAGAGATATTTTTCTGATCTGAGTTTTCTATTATCTGCCTTAGCGTTCGGATACAAACAAGCGGTGCGCATGAAATTCACCATAGTCCGTGATATGGTTCACACTGAAAATAGGACAAGACTGGACAGAATAATCCAAGAACTTCCAGACCTTTGTGAAGCGTTGACCTGATATTTCAGCAAATTCAGGGCTCCTGAACTGGCGTAAATCTGAATGCAACATCTTATATTAAACACTAAACTATGAGCTAAAATAAAAAATGAACGTCCAACATCGAACATCCAACGTCCAACATCGAATAATGATGTCGTTTCGCTCCGTAATTTAATTTTATTTGTTTTTAAAAATCCGATATCAAACTTTAAATGACTATTTCTTTTTTTTTTCATTTACCATTCGATGTTGGAGGTTCGATGTTCGATGTTCATCTTTTAATTCGTTCGATGTTCAAATTGTTGCATCTGAAATTACGACCGAGCTTTCATAACACCTCGAAAATACATACATAGGTCAGGAGTTCTGAAATTATGGATTCGGGTCAATATGATTATCTCATACACCAGAACTTATTGAGAAGTTACGTTCCATTGAATTAACGCCTTGATTATCGGTTAAGATTCAAAATGACAGCCACGACCTCACACGAATCGACATTTCTCTGGCCCGCGCGATTATTTCAGCAAGGTCCAGTGTCAGTAATTTACGATCTTCCATAACCGGTTGACCGTTGATAATGGAATGTCTGACATCGTTTCCCCTGGCAGCATAGACCAGGTGAGATGTTGGGTTATACATGGGAGTAAGATGAGGTTTATGAGTGTCTATCACAATGACATCCGCCTTTTTCCCCACTTCTAATGAGCCGGTGATATCCTGGAGTCCCAACGCCCGTGCCCCTTGGATCGTTGCCATTTTCAACACAGAAAGAGCATCCATGACGGTAGGATTAAGGGTGTTCACCTTGTGAAGTTTGGCAGCCGTATCCATCTCTGAAAAAAGGTCCAGGTTGTTATTGGACGCACAACCATCCGTCCCTAATCCTACGGTCAAGCCCTGTGAAAGCATTTGGGGAACCGGGGCAATACCGGATGCCAGCTTCATATTGCTTTCCGGATTATGAACCACGTTTACTCCGTGTACTGCCATTGTTTTTATATCCGCGTCCTCCACATGAACACAATGATCTGCAATCAGGTGAGGTCCTAAAAGCCCCAATGAATCAAGATACATCACCGGTGTTTTCCCGTATTTTTCTTTTATTTCAGCAACTTCAGTTAATGTCTCAGCCACATGGATAATCAGCGGCACATTATATTTTAAAGCCAGTTCATTAGACGCGGTAAGGAGCTCAGGGCTGCAGGTAAAAAGGGAATGAGGCTCTACAGCTATTGATACGATGGGATCATTGGTCCATTTTTGAATCAATGATTCGGTATACTCAAGACCTTTTTCCACGGGCCCGTAGTTTGGCGATGGAAAATCGTACAGGACTTCTCCCACCAGACACCTTACCCCCGCTTTTCGAGCCGCCTTTGCCACTTCTTCTTCAAACAGATACATGTCACAGAATGTGGTTGTGCCGGACATAATCATTTCTGCGAGGGCAAGCAGGGTTCCGGTGTAAACGAACTCTGCATCCATCTTGCTTTCTGCCGGAAAGATATAGTTGTTTAACCATTCCATGAGAGGGAGGTCATCGGCAAGCCCCCGGAAAAGGCTCATGGCAGCATGCGTATGACAGTTCACCAGGCCGGGAAGAATCAGGCCGCCCTCGGCATCTATAATCTTTTCGGCTTTAAATGATGTGGGGTTGCCGGTCCCGATTTTAAAAATACTGTCGCCACGAATACATAAAAAGCCGTTTTCAAGAATAGAATTTTTTGAATCCAATGTCAAAATAGTGCCATTTTTTATGATAATATCTAACTGCTGCATGATTTATCCTCCCGGCAATATTTGTTTTGTCTCAATCCGCTCGGCATCAGTACTGTTTTTTACCTGGAGTGTTCTTATTCGTCAACCTATCTTGACAATAAAATATTATTGTATCATGAAGTGTTATAGGGATTTGAGAAGAATATTTTGAGACCTTTGCAAAACGCCCCTTTTTGCTCAATTTCTGCGTCAGGCTCAAATTTTAACCCGCCACCGAACTTTGGTGGGTTAATCCTCGAAATACTCAATGTATTCGTGCCTGCCCCGTGAAATGCGAAGCCTATTTCTCTGGGGTGGTTAAAATTATCGCCTTTCTTGAACTTAAACAAAAATTGACATTTTTCAAAGGTCTCATTCCGTTACAATACGGAAGAAAATTTTTTGACTCCGGCTTTAAGGGAAACAAATGAATTTTGATATTGTCATACATAACGGCGTTATTATCACGGTGAATCCTGATTTTGATATCATTGAGAACGGTGTGGTTTGTATAAACAAAGGAAAGTTCGTCAGGATTGAAGCACGGGCGAATGATAAGCCTTTGCCTGAAGCAGAACAAATAATTGATGCGAACGGCGGTATCATTATGCCCGGTCTGGTAAATACCCATACCCATCTTCCCATGACATTGTTTAGAGGGCTTGCCGATGATCTTCCTCTGGCGCTATGGCTGGATGAATTCATCTTTCCATGCGAAGCAAAATATTTAACTCCCGAAACTGTCCGGCTTGGAACAGTTTTAGCTTGTGCAGAAATGATACTCTCGGGAACAACGACCTGCTGTGACGGATATTTTTTCGAAGATGATGTTGCATCGGCGGTTTATCAATCAGGAATCAGGGGAGTATTAGGACAGGGTGTTATCGATTTTCCTGCGCCGGGCGTGCCGGATCCGTCAGACAATATCAAGAACGCGGTGAGGTTTGTTGAAAAATGGCAGGGTGTATCTCCTTTAATAACCCCCTCAATATTTTGCCATTCTCCTTATACATGTTCTGAAGAGACACTAAAAAAGGCCAAAGCCGCCTGTGATTCAAAAGCACTTCTTTTCCAGATACATGCGGCTGAAACCAAAAGCGAATATGTCCGGATTCAGACAGAACAGCATACGACTCCGGTCAAGTACCTGGATAGAATCGGCATCCTGGATCAAAATACGCTGATTGTTCACGGCATATGGCTGGATGATGATGACATCGAGATCATCGCAAAACGCCAGTCAAAGGTTTCCCATAACCCCCAGAGCAATATGAAGCTTGCCTCGGGCATTGCACCGGTTCCGAGTCTATTGAACGCCGGCGTGACCGTCGGTCTTGGTACGGACGGATGTGCCAGCAACAATGATTTGGATCTTTTCCGGGAAATGGACACGGCTGCCAAGCTTCATAAGGTGAATCTTCTCGATCCCACGGTCATGGATGCCAGGACCGTATTGAAAATGGCGACACGAGACGGCGCAAAAGCCATAGGCTTTGATAAACATATCGGCTCCCTTGAACCGGGCAAGCAGGCAGATGTCATTATTGTCGATACCAGCAAACCCCACCTGGTTCCCATGTACAACTCCGTATCCCATATTATTTATACCGCTCAGGGTTCGGATGTCAGGGATGTCATGGTTGCCGGAAGAATTCTTGTAAGAAATCATAACCTTATGACCATAGACCTAAAAGATATACTCGAAAGAGTTGCTGCTATAAGTCAGGTCATAAAAAGAAATAAATTGGTTTAGGGAGCTTATATGAATTTGAAAAATATTATCAGATCGGCACGGGGCCGAAAACCGGTTGATCTTGTTTTGGTCAACACACGGATCATAAATGTCTTCTCAGGGGAAATTTTTTCCGGTGATATTGCTATTGCGGATGGATATATCGTAGGGTTTGGGCCATATGCAGCCAAAAACACGGTGGATATTGGCGGACGCTTTGTGGCTCCCGGTTTTATTGATGCCCACGTTCATATTGAAAGTTCCATGACATGTATTACCGAGTTTGCCCGAGCTGTGGTTGCTTGCGGCACCACCAGCGTGGTGGCCGATCCCCATGAAATTGCCAATGTGCTCGGTACTGAGGGAATAAACTATATGCTCCGGTCGAGCGAGGGTCAGCCCATGAATATTTATTTCACCCTCCCGTCCTGCGTTCCTGCCACAACCATGGAAACTTCGGGTGCAACGCTCACGAAAGAGGATCTTTTGCCGTTTATGGGCCATGAGCGGATTTTGGCATTGGCCGAAATGATGAACTATCCGGGTGTAATCAACCAAGATCCGGAAGTTCTGGGCAAAATAAATATGGCAAAAAGAGAGCGGAAACCTGTGGACGGTCACGCTCCCGGACTTTCCGGTCATGACCTTTATGCCTATATGGCCGCCGGAATTTCGAGTGATCATGAATGCACCACCGATCGGGAGGCAAAAGAAAAACTTGATTTAGGAATGCACATCATGATCCGGGAAGGGACGGCCGCGAAAAACCTGGAAGCACTAATCCCGGTTGTAAACGAGCGAACCGCTCGCCGTATGATGTGGTGTACGGATGACAGACATCCCCAAGACATACTGGAAAAAGGGCATATCGATTCAATGGTTCGTAAAGCCATATTTGCCGGCCTTGATCCTGTGATTGCGATTCAAATGGCCACAATAAATGCTGCCGAATATTTCAGGATCGAAAATGTCGGCGCGATTGCGCCCGGCCGAAGAGCGGATCTGGTGGTGTTTTCAGATCTTGACTCCCCATACATAGAGGCTGTGTATTGCGGCGGTGTTCGGGTGGCTGAAAATGGAAAGATTTCACCGGAAATCGCGACCCCCGATCCTGTTCTTTTTCCACCGTCCATGAACGTTGACATTGAACAAATAGATTTTTCAATCCCGGCGGAAACCGGGCGAATCAGAGTCATCGATATCGTGCCGGACCAGATAATAACCGGGCACCGCATTGTTGACGCGATGAGATCACAAGGCAAGGCCTCTGCCGACATATCTCGCGATATTTTGAAAATTGCGGTTATTGAACGGCATACCGGGTCGGGCAATATGGGAAAAGGTTTTGTCAGAGGTTTCGGCTTGAAGCGTGGCGCCATTGCATCGAGTGTGGCCCATGACTCACACAATATCATTGTTGTGGGAACCACCGATGATGACATGAACGCTGCACTCCGGGCTATCGTCAAAATGGGAGGCGGGCTGGCGGCGGTATATGACAACAAGGTCTGTGCCGGTCTTGCCCTTCCCATTGCAGGGCTTATGTCCCGGGAACCGGTTAAAGCGGTGGGTGATAAGATAGACCGCCTGATCCATGTCGCCAGGGAGTTCGGCACAACACTTGACGATCCTTTTATGACGCTTTCGTTTTTGGCACTTCCTGTTATTCCTGAGCTAAAAATCACGGATAAAGGGCTGGTTGATGTTGCCCGGTTTAAAATCGTACCTTTGTTTGTGGATTAGATTAGTGTCCATCCATAAATGGTCTTTTTGCTTGCCCAGTTAAATCCGTATTTAATATTTAACCGGGGCCCAATCTCTGCTTTATGTTCAAAAAATAATCCTCGGAATATTAAACATATGCCTGCCGGACCTACTCTCATTAAATTCCCCCGAAAGAATGTAAAACATGCCAAAAAATGGCAAAGATATTGCCGAATATTGTCGAAATACCTGTGGTCTTGAAATTCGCTTATTTAACACAACTATCCGGAATTCAATCATTTCTCGATTTTCTGAAGTCAATTTTTTACTCTTGCATGATTTTTGCAACATTCAGCTGAATCAGGTTACGATTATAGAATACAGGGGGCTGACTTATGAAAATCAAACCGTTTATCCAATTTGGTATTTTATTGATATTGTTATACTTTGTTGGGGGATGTGCGGATAGAATGCCATACGCTTTTAATGGTACGGTTTCCCGTTATCCGGATTCGAAGATCGTGAACTTAATGCACCTGAAGGGCGGTTGTTATGCCGAGCTAGAAACGAACGATTCATGGAAAAAAATATTAGAATATTATAAATATCATATGAGCAAAAAAGGTTGGTTAATACGGGTTGAACGAGAATCTGCATCACCCCATAGTGATGATTCAGAATCAGTCGCTTTTTTGGCTCTTTTTAAAGACAATACGGGTTTAATGATAGATACCTATACGCCGGTTAACGGCGGTAAAACACAAATCGCTTTGTTTATGGGAGATACTGATGAATAAAAAAGGTTTTACGTTTATAGAAATTGCCGTTGCCCTTGCGATTCTTGGCATAATATCGGCCATTGCCATACCCAGTTATTTTTCCTGGCTTCCCAAACACAGGTTACAAACATCCGTAAGAAACATTTATGATGATTTGAACATAGCGAGATCCAGAGCGGTAAGAACCAACATCGTTGCAGTTGCAATATTTGACATTCCAAATGATAACTATACTATATTTTTAGACACAAGTGGTAACGGGATACTGGACTTTGGCGAGACCGTCCTAAGTAACGGCATATTGGCAGATGGCGTAGATATTACTGGTACTACATTCTCTTTCAATACATTGGGATTTAATAATAGAGGGATGCCGGCAACAGCGTTAAATGGCCAAGATGATGATGTTTTTCTAACAAATTCAAGTGGACTGTTTATAGGGGTGCGTGTAAATGTCGCTGGCGGTCTCACAATTATAAACAGCACGGATAGCGGCACAACCTGGAGTTAATTTAACGATAATAATCCTATCCCGGATTGTCGAGAGGCCTTTGAAATAAAATTTATGTCAAAGGCCTTTTTATTTTGAATTGCAGGGTAATATTCCTGCTCATGGGGCTTTTTCGACTTTAGCGGCGCAAACCTTAAACTCCGGGATTTTGGCGATGGGGTCAAAAGCCGGATTGGTAAGCATATTGGCCGGGCATTCTGCAAAATGAAACGGCACAAAAAGAATACCAGGCTTTACCAGGTTGCTGATTCTGGCCGGAATTTGGATTTCGCCTCTGCGGGTTGAAAGATTAACTGCATCACCATCTTGAACCGACAATCCTTTGGCGTCTTCGGGATGAATTTCAACATATCCGGTTTTCTGTTCGGCATCAAGATGCGCAGATGCTCTCGTCATGGTGCCGGTATGAAAATGTGCGAAATTTCGACCGGTGGATAGAAAATATGGGTATTCATCGTCGGGCATCTCGTCCGGGTCGAGATACTCGATGGCATGAAACATGCCCTTCCCTCTGGCAAATTGCTCTTTATGCAAAAATGGGGTCCCGGGATGTTCGGAATTCGGACAGGGCCATTGCAACCCGTCAAGGCCCAGTCTCTCATAGGTCATACCTGCATAGCTCGGGGCCAGCTTTGTCATTTCATTAAAAATTTCTTCCGGGTTTTCATAGCTCATCTCGTAGCCCATGGCCGTGGAAAGCCTGGAGATAATTTGCCAGTCATCCAGCGCATCCCCTACTGAATCAATTGCTTTATTCACCTTCACGCAGCGACGTTCGGAATTTGTAAATGTTCCGTCCTTTTCAGCCACGGAGGCACCTGCAAAAACCACATCCGCTGTCTGTGCGGTCTCGGAAAGGAAAATGTCCTGGCAAATTAGAATCTCAAGTTTTTCCAGAGCCTTCTTAAGATGATTCTGATCAGGATCACTCATCATGGGATTTTCGCCAATCACATACAGGGCCTTTAATTTTCCATCCAGCATGGCCGGAATCATATCGGTTATGGTGTAACCAATCTGATCAGACAGCTTTTTCCCCCAGGCCTTAGAAAATTTTTCATTATTGGCCTCAACGGTTACCGGCTGATAGGCCGGAAAAACGTTGGGCAGACCTCCCATGTCACAGGCGCCCTGGACATTGTTCTGTCCTCTAAGAGGATTTACACCTCCGCTTCTCACACCCACATTGCCGCAAAGCATGGCAATATTACAAGTGGATTTGACGTTATCCACACCGGTGGTGTGCTGGGTGATTCCCATGGCATAAAGGAGTGCAGCGGGAGAATTTGTGGCATAAAGTTCCGCCATTCTTTCCAAATCCCCTTGAGCTATACCGGATATGGCTTCAACTTTATCCGGAGTATAAGCTTCAACAACCGCTTTGAATTCATCAAACCCTTCAGTCCTTTCATCGATGTAGCTTTTTGCATGCCAGTCATTTTTGATAATGACATGCATCATACCGTTAAGCAGGGCCACATCACTTCCAAGGCGGTGGCGCACATGAATATCTGCAAAACGGGCCAGCTGAATATTTCTGGGGTCAGCCACGATGAGCTTGGCACCCTTTTCTTTGGCCCGGAAAACGCGACGGGCGATAAGAGGATGGTTCTCCGTGGTATTCGAACCGATAACAAAAATACATGCAGCATCCTCAATTTCGGCAATGGAATTAGTCATGGCTCCACTTCCAAACGCTGCGGCCAGACCGACCACAGTAGAGGAATGTCAGAGACGGGCGCAGTGGTCCACATTGTTGGTGCCGATCACCGCTCTTGCAAATTTCTGTGCCAGATAATTCTCTTCATTGGTAACTTTAGCTGAAGCAAGCACGCCGACACTGTCCGGGCCATGTTTTTGGATAATGGCCTTAAGCTTGTCCGCGGTAGTCTGGATGGCATCATCCCATGTGGTTTCCTGCAAATTCCCATCTTTCTTTAACATCGGGGACTTCAGACGCTTATCGCTAACCACATGCTCATGGAGATTCCAGCCCTTCATGCACAGCTTTCCTTCATTCACCGGATGTGTCTTCATCGGCATGGTACCCACAAGCTTTCCGTCAAACACCTGAAAAAGCACACCGCAACCACATCCGCAATATGAACATATTGAAGGGATAATTTTGTAATCCATACCTGTCGCTCCTCATATTATTGAAGATTTTCGATTGAATATTGAATAGTTAAGGAATTCTTCCAATTTTAAAATACGGTAATTAAACGTCTCGGAAATTCTACAACTTCTTGAAAATACAGGTTTATCAATGGCAACCTGTTTGTGCCATCAAAATGGAAGAATGGAATGCTGGAATATTGGGGATAAAGGCGGAAATAAACCATTTTAATTGTAAAAAACTCCTTCAAACCCGTCATTCCATTACTCCATCATTCCATTATTCCAATTGGGGCGAAGCCCCTAAGTTCATAAGTTGAGCAACCTAACCGATTGATTATTGACGATTGTCTTTAATATGGCTGCCAGGTTATCAAATCTTGAATCGTCAATTCTTAGATCGGCTTAAGCTCAAGGGTAACCTCATCACCCAGCAGGTTGAATGGAGATTGATCTGCGTGGGTTCCGGTTACATAACCAAATACATCTTCCACCGTTTCATTGACTTTGCGGTAAAGCAGCCTCAATGGAATATCCACGGGACATGCATCTTCGCACAGGCCGCAGTCTATGCACCGGCCTCCCATATGCACCGCCCTGACAAGGTGAAAAATCGGAATTTCGGGTGGAATGCTGCCGGTAGCGATCAGGTCCGTATGCTCAAGACTGCATTCCTCGCAAAAACAGACCGGACAGATATCCCGACACCCGTAACATTTTATGCATTTTTGAAATTCATACATCCACCTTTTAAAGCGGTCTTCCTGGTTGAATTCTTCCGCTAGCTCAACCTCCATATTGTTGTCTATGCCAACCTTTTTTTTATAAGCCCCTGCCTCTTCAGGCTCGAGGTAGGAGCAATCCCCATGTTCCTTTAGTTTGGAGGGACAGCAGTTAACGTTTATTGTCTCTAAATGGTCAGGATTCAACTGGTTCCACACATAAAGCACATTTAAAGCACGCTGGTTGCAGTCACGAGCCAGCAGCCCTATGTTCATTTCCGGGCGTTCAGCAGCTATTTTTGTCGCGATCTTTTCAAGGGAATATCTGGCCTGACCGACGATCAAGTCATCAACCTCATCCAGATTATCCTTGGTAAAACAATGGGGCAGCGGGTGTCCCTGCACCATCTTATATCCTATAAACAGGTCTACCTTGTCCTGATCGAGCCAATCTTTGACCTGCTCCTGCATCGTAGCAAGCATGCTGGTTTTACCATTGGTAATGCTGAAAGGTTCGGGCCATTCTTTCATCTGCTCTTCCATATTATCCTCCCTCTACGCTCTCAACTTCTGCGCTCTTGGCTTCTATCTCGGCCTCACATTCGCTCTCGATGGCAGACAGGTCAAGTTCACCTGTCAAAGGGCTCGGACCCATCGCCTTGATCTTTTCGGTGAAATCGGTAACCACCTGAACAAATTTTTGGGCCTCTGCCGAAGATATCCAATCCAGGTGCAGACGGCCTTCCAACCCCATAAAATTCAAAAGCTCCTGCAAAAACGTCATCCGCTTGATTGTCATGAAATTACCATACAGGTAATGGCATTCGCCGGGATGTCACCCACCCACCAGGACCGCATCAGCTCCGCTTTGAAAGGCCCTCAAAATGTGGTGAGGTGATACGGTGGCCGAGCACATGACACGAATGGGCCGAATATTAGGCGGGTACTCCATGCGGCTCACACCCGCCAGATCGGCTGCGCTATAGGCGCACCAGTTACACATAAAAGCGATTATTTTGGGCTCAAAAATATCCTCTTTCACCTTGCTCTCCTTTTAATTTGTATTAAACACTCAATGCGCCTTTGATCTGGGCGTACATTTGATTGTTACTAAATCCCATCAAGGTTGGCGCCTCGGAGGGGCATACTGCCGCACAGGCTCCGCAGCCCTTGCACAACGCCGGGTTTACTTCGGCTACAGATTTTATATTATCGAATGTGATGGCGCCAAAGGGACAAACGTTAATACACCCCAGGCATCCGGAACACAGCTCCGGAATAATATGGGAGATAATTCCGCCAAGCTTAATGTTTTCCATGGCCAGAACCGTTATAGCTCTAGCTGATGCGGCCTGAGCCTGGGTGATGGATTCATCTATTGGTTTCGGTGCATGAGCTAGCCCGCATACGAAGACACCGTCCGTGGGAAAATCAACAGGCCTGAGTTTGACATGGGCTTCTGCAAAAAAGCCATCCTGATTCTGGGACACTTTGTAAAGCTGCGCCAGGGGATTTTCCATGTCAGGAACAATGGCGGAAGCCAGAATCAAAAGATCGGGACTGATCTTCATTTGTCGTCCGAGCACCCTGTCAGTAAAGGTTACCTGGAGATCCTCTTGCTCTAAAGTCACATTGAACCCTTTATCAGAGTTAAAGCGGATAAAAACGATTCCGGCTGAGCGTGCATTTCGGTAAAGATCCTCGCGCAATCCATACGCGCGCAAATCTCTGTAAAGAATAAAAACATCCATTTCCGGATTAATCTCCTTGAGTTTCAGAGCGCTTTTTATGGATTGCGTACAGCAGACCTTTGAGCAGTAGGGTCGCTCCAAATTGCGCGAACCCACGCACTGGACAAATGCAGCTGTTTTGAGTTGCCCTAAAGCAGGATCATTATCTATAAACCGCTGCTGCAGTTCCAGCCCGGTGACAACACGGGGATCCTGACCGTACAAATGCTCATCCGGCTTAAGTTCTGAAGCGCCGGATGCAATGATGGTTACACCATGTTCCAGAATGCTGTCCTTGCCGTTGTTTTGGATGGTCGTTTTGAAATTTCCCACAAACCCTTCCACCTCTGTAATCCGGGAATTTAAGAATATTTCAATGTTATTGTCAGACTGGATCTCATCAATCAAAGCGGTCAGATACTGTTGAACATCTTCGCCCCGCCAGGTTTCGTGAAGATGCCGTGCCTGTCCGCCGAGGGACCCGGTCTTTTCGATCAGATAGGTCCGATATCCCTGGCCGGACAAGTTTTTGGCTGCTGCCATACCGGCAACGCCGCCTCCGATCACAAGGGCCGCATGGGTGATCGGCATGGTCGATTCTTTCAAGGGTTCAAACAGGGTCGCTTTGGAAACGGCCATTCTGACCAAATCTTTAGACTTTTCCGTGGCCGCATCCGGGTCTTTTTTATGAACCCAGGAGCACTGGTTTCGGATATTGGCCATCTCGAACAGATATTTATTGATGCCCGCGTTGATCAGAGTCTCCTGAAAAAGCGGCTCATGGGTTTTCGGAGTACATGAGGCCACAACCACCCGGTTTAGTTTTTGTTCTTTGATGACCTCGGTCATTTTATCCTGGGTGTCCTGGGAGCAACTGAACATATTCTCTTCCACATAGACAACACCGGGCAAACTTTTGGCAAATTCCACCACTTCAGGGACATCAACGACACCGGCAATATTGGTGCCACAACGACAGACAAAAACACCGACCCGGGGGGATTCCCCGCTAACGTCCAACTCCTCGGGGATTTCTTTTGTCTTGGTAAGGGTCCACCGGGCTTCGGCCAATCTGCTTCCCACCACACCCGCCGCAGCACTGGAATCGACAACAGATGACGGAATATCCTTGGGCGCCTCAAAGGCACCACAAACATAAATACCCGGTTTTGAGCTTTCCACCGGTGCAAAACTTCCGGTGCTGGCAAAGTTGTAATGATCCAGATCAACGCCTAATCTCTGAGCCAGTTCTGTTCCTTCCTTGGTTGCCATCAGGCCCACGGAAAGGACCACGATATCAAATTCCTCTTCGATCTTCTTGCCTGCTTCGTCCACATATCGGATGAGATGCCTTCCAGTGCCGTCAACGGGAGTAACGTTGGTGATCTTGGATTTGATGAAACGGACCCCTATTTCATCCTTTGCCTGGTTGTAATATCTTTCAAAGTCTTTTCCGTAAGTTCGTATGTCAATATAAAAAATGGCCGCATCCAGATCCCCGCTGCTGTGTTCTTTGGCCAGTATTGCTTCCTTGACGGCATAGGTACAGCAGACTCCTGAGCAGTAACCCTGGGCGCCCAGGTGTTCATCGCGGGATCCGATGCATTGGAGCCATGCAATTTTATCGGGCTCTTTATGATCAGAGGGCCGGACAAGATGACCGCCGTATGGCCCGGAAGCTGATAGAATTCTTTCAAATTCAAGGCTGGTTACAATATTGGGGTGCTTTTTGTAGCCAAAAGTATCATGGACCGCGGGATCAAAGGTCTTGCTGCCGGAGGCAATGATGATCGATCCGACCTTGATTAATTCTTCTTCTTTCTGTTGCGCGTGGGTTTCCAGAGTGAGTGCGTCGGCCTTGCAAGCCTTGACACACTCGAAACACTCGCAACATACCATGCAGTTAAGACATTTTTCGGCTTCAGCAATGGCCTGCTCTTGGCTTAATCCTAGCTCAACCTCAGAAAAACTCTTCTTCCTTTGGTCCATGGGAATCCTGGACATTTTGGCCCTTGCAGCCTTTTTGATATCTTCTTTGATTGGGTTGAAGTTTTCCTGAGGAGCCTCAAAGGGTTCCCGCCCTTCTTTCAAGTCCTCGCCATTCAGATATCTTGATATGGAAATAGCTGCCTCTCGCCCGGCAGCGACAGCTTTAATTGCTATGGAGGGGCCGGTCTGGGCATCACCACCTGCGAATACGCCTTTCCTTTTAGTCTCGAAGCTCACGGGATCGACCGCTATATTGTTCCACCGATCTAATTCAACACCTGTTGCGCTGTCAAGATAAGAGGTGTCGGTTCTTTGACCGATGGCAGGTATTATGATATCCGTATCAACAATAAATTCACTCCCTTCAACAGGAACTGGACGACGCCGGCCGCTTTCATCCGGCTCACCGAGTTCCATTTTAATGCATTTCAAACCGACGACGCTTCCCTCTTTTTCAACCACCTCCACAGGTGCCACCAGGAACTGAATATCCACACCTTCTTCAAAAGCATCTTCAATCTCTTCATCCCGGGCAGGCATCTCTATCCGCGTACGCCTGTAAAGAATGCTGACATTATCAGCTCCAAGACGAAGGGCGGATCTTGCTGCATCAATCGCCACATCGCCACCACCGATGATTACAACCTTGCCTTTTAACTCCTTAATGTCGTAAAGTGCTGAATCCCTTAAAAATTTAACGCCAGGGATAACACCTTTGGCATCTTCATTCGGAATATTAAGTTTCATGTCGGCGTGACAGCCAATGGCCAGATAGACCGACTTGTATCCGTCGTCCATCAGACCGTCAATGGTTATGTCTCGCCCAAGAGCGGTATCGAATTTAATCTCGACCCCGAGCCGGGTGATCCACTTTATCTCTTTTTCAAGCACATCCGGTGGAAGCCTGTAGTCTGGAATCCCTACTCTGAGCATCCCCCCTGCTACGGGAAGGGCCTCAAAAATTGTAACCTTGAAACCATCCTTTGCCAAAAAATATGCTGCCGTCAGACCGGCAGGACCGGCACCAATGATGGCAACCTTTTCATCCCTGGCCGTTATTTCCGGAAGAGGCAATTTGTCAATATCAATCTGATCTGCCGCAAAACGTTTAAGGGCGCAGATGGAGATTGGTTCATCCACCTCTTTCCTGCGACAGACATCTTCACAAGGGTGGGGGCAAATTCTGCCAATCACACCCGGCAAGGGCAGAGTCCTTGTAATTATCTCAAGAGCCTCCTGATATTTCTTCTGGGAAATCATTGCCACGTAGCCGTGGGCATTAACGTTGTTCGGACAAGCATTAGTGCAAGGCGAACGATCCCATTTGTCTATGGAATAAGCTCCGGGTACCGCCTGTGGGTACAGTTGATAAACAGCTTTCCTGTTAATAAGACTTTCTTCGTAGAGACTTGGAAGACTGACAGGGCAAACTTCGGCACAATCACCACATCCCGTGCATTTGTCAAGATCTATATATCGGGGAACTTTATCTATAGTTACATTAAAGTCGCCCTCTTTTCCGGATATCTCTTTAATCTCAGATAAAGTGTGAAGTTCGATGTTAATGTGCCGGCCGACCTCGACCAGTTTGGGAGAGATGATTCACATGGCACAGTCATTGGTGGGAAAGGTCTTGTCAAGCTGTGACATCATCCCGCCGATAGAGCTGGACTTTTCGACCAGATAGACATAAAAACCGGTATCGGCCATATCCAATGCCGCCTGCATTCCGGTGATTCCGCCGCCAACCACCATCACGGCGCCTGTTTTTTTATTCGGCATTTTCTTCTCCTGATTCTAAAAAAGATGTAACACCACTGATATCGAGTTGATTCATCCCGATTCCTAAAGTCCTTGCGTCAATACCCATACTCAGCCCGAGAAGTTGCGGGTAAAGAATAGAGGCAAGCGGGTCGTTCCCGTTTTGGGAGACCATCATATTCTGCACCGTATCAAATTGCAAATGACAGTACGGACAGGCTGAACACAGATAGTCGGCGCCTGCTTTTTTGCCTGATGAAATTTTTTTCTTTGTCAAATTCATGGAAAGATCGTCATTCACACCCAGTACGGGAGCCCCGCAGCACTCCAGCTTCCGGGTCCAATCAACACTTTTGGCGCCCGTCACCTCAACGAGATTGTCAAATATAGATGGGGCAACTGGATCGTCGAACTGGGTGATCTTGCTTGGGCGCAAGGCATGGCATCCATAATGAGTCGCAATTTTAAAATCTTTGTATGGCATGGTTATTTTGCTTTTTAAGGTCTCCAAACCCACATCGTGATACAACACGGAGAGGAAGTGCTTGATCTGGATCTTGCCTGTATATTTTAGACCTCTTTGAGCAAGCAATCCATGGACTTCTTTTTGCAGTTCTCCTTCTTCCTTCAAGAGATGTTCGGCCTCCTTAAGAGTGCCGAAGCAACATTTGCAAAGCGCCAATATATCAAGTCCCGCTTTTTCAGCCAGTGCCAGATTTACTGCCGAAGAAAAAAGGAATGCTTTTTGGTCCACATTGCGCATGGGATATCCGCAGCAATTAAAATCACGATTATCAACTAGTTGCACACCCGCCTGCTTTAAAACCGCTCTGGCAGAGAAATCATACTGCTCGACCCGGGAAGGTATATTACACCCCAAAAACAATGCATATTTCATAATAATATCCTCAATAACTTCATTGACCGGTTTCTTAAGCTGCCTCTAAATCAGGGGAACTTTCATCGGCAACCTTGGCTGCATTCTTGACAGCAAGATTTTTTAACTGAAAGAAAATATCCGTGATCTCTACATTCTGGGGGCAGTGTTCCTGGCATTGATAACAGGTAACACAATCCCAAAGCATCCTGGGTCCGGAAGCCATTTCTACCAGTCCCAAACCCAAACAGTTCATGATCTGATGGGGCAGCAAACCCAGGGTTTCCTGAGGATTCTCATACTCGGCCACCACCGGGCAAACCGTAGTACAGGTCTGACAGCCAAAACAGTATGAGAAAGTGCGGGTGCTGGGCAACTCATTTAATTCCACGATTTCTCTGTCCTTAAGAGAAATCGGCGTGCTTGGATCCATCACCTGCTCAAACTTACCGGCAACAGCCCGGTTGGCATCTGTCAGGGGCCGGGCATAATCTTCCGTAGATATATTTTCCCGATTAAGACCCCGATAAAAAGAAAATGGAGAAAGGACCAGAGGTTCAGGGAATCCTCTTTGAACCAGATCCTCCCTCACATTGAACCACAATTCCTTTAAATTGATCCCTGAAGGGCAAACCACGGTGCAGCGATCACAATTGGTGCAAAGGTAAACCCCTTCCTGGATGGCGCTCAGCTTCCGTGTGCTCAGTTTTTTCCCGGCTGCCAGGGTCTTGAGAAAAGTCATCTTTTCCGACGGCAGAATATATTCATTGCCCAGGGCATCAAAGGCCGGCGACGCGGAACATCTCAGACTGCAAGTGCCACAGTGCGTGCAGGCATCCAATTCCATGACTTGCCGGGTTGCAATATTTGCCGGATCGGATTTGTCCTTTTCCATGATCGCATTGGCCAGCAAACTCACCGGTGTGGCAAAAATATGAAACATTTTACTGAAAGGAAGATAAGCCAGGCCGATAAAACAGGCCAGGAAATGGATATACCACAGGATCGTAGAGGTCCCCACCCGATCCAGTGCCAGAGCCACAGGTTTGATAATTTTAGCAGTCGCATAACCGGTAAAAGCCCACTGAGAAGCAGAATGACAGTCCATACAGCTGCCCTCGTGAAGGTCCTTACCCATTGATAAAACGTCTTCACTAAAGGGCGCCTGGACGTTGGGAGAGACCGTGCCGAAATTCTGAACCCAGTAGCTTTCAAGAGCCGTTATTTCATCTTCGTCTTCAAGATCGGCATAATCTTCCACCATGATCTGATACTCGGTATAGGACGTTATTTTTGCGCCTTCCAAAATAACTCCCGAAAGCATAATTACGGCCAGAATAATAATGGCGTAGTGATCCATGGCGCTGGTTTTAAGACGGGGCACTTTCAGAACGAATCGCCGATATATGGCAATACCGACTCCGATTATTACCATGAGACCGAACAAATCTCTTAAAAACATAAACGGATTGATTGTCGAATAGTAATCCGTGAACAACGGTTCGGAGATGAAGTTCTCAAGGGCATGCATCAGAAGAAGCAGCATAAAGCCGGCATATATGAGCATATGCATCAACCAGCGGAGAAAATCTTCCTTGAGAATTCTTATCTGCAGTACCACATCAAGAATGAAAACCTTGATAAGAGTTAGAATTTTTCCACTGAAAATGGTTCCCAGAACCCCTTTAACAGCCGCAGACACCCTCTCTGATGTTGGGATCTGTTTGGCTGAAATTCCGATTCTGCGTGAAAACCAGGTGGAAATCTTGTAGATTAGGCCAAAGGTGAAAACAGCAAGGGAAATATAAAGAAGCAGATTAAATATCATACGATGAACCTCCTTCATTACGCGAAAAAGAAAAAAGTTGTAGGATCATCAATTCTGCAGCAATCCAGGTAACCTTCCGAATTCGGACTATTATTCAACACAAAGAAATTTGTCAAGGGAAAAGTTGTTTTTAGGTCTTTTGACAAGCCTACAGTCAAAACAAGGACCTGAAAATTTAGTCTCTATCCACTCGTGGATAATGAGTCCTTCCAGGGTTATTGCATCCACATTGCCAAAGTGAATACAACAGAATGCACAGGCTTTCGTGCAGACAGCGCCGGACTTGAATGGTCCCGCCCTGATTTCAAATCCATCATAGATTTCTTTTAATTTTTCCTGTTTTGTTTTAATATCCATGCGCACGCCAAAATTATGAACTTATAGAAGAAAATTGTATATACCAATCACTTTTTCTTTTCAATCAAAAGATATATACACAGGTTGCTCATGGAAATTTCGAAACGTTAAATTAGATGAACCGATCAATTCAGACTTGACATGATTTTTTTATAATCTTACAGAAAATATAACATCCCTCTAATTTCTTACCAACAATTTAATGCAGGATGTAAAATATGCGTATCCTACTGATTGGACAGGCGGAATTTGGGGCAAAAGTATTGGAAAGCCTGTTGGAAAGAAACGAAAATATAATAGGGGGTTATGTGCCACCGGACAGACCGGGCGGGTGAACTGATCCGCTCAAAGCGGCAGCGGTATCCAAAGGAATTGACGTCTTTCAATCGGCAACGTATAAAGATGATCAGGTATTTGACCAGTACAAGGAACTCAAACCGGATCTCACGGTAATGGCCTTTGTGACCGATATTATCCCGGCGCGCTTTTTTGAGGTCCCCACTCACGGGACCATCAACTATCATCCTTCAATTTTGCCGCGCCATCGCGGTGCCAGTGCCATTAACTGGGCGGTAATCATGGGGGATACCCGAACCGGGCTGAGTATTTTCTGGCCGGACGGCCAAAGGCAAAAAAGTAGCAGCGGCCGAATTTGCGGCTGAACAGGGGCTTAAGGCCGAAGATATGTTCGATAAATGATATCCGTAATAAGAAAAAGTAGTTGGCCTCGGATCGACCCTATAAAATTAACGGCAAAATTAATGGCGCAATTGCTGATTCTGCCCGGCAAATGGCTTCATCGGTTGTTACAAAAATCAAGGAGACTGTTTTTCCATTGCTGGGTGCCTGAAGCGGTAATATTTTCAAAACACTAAGATGTTACAAAAGATTCGGGTTATACGATGTCTTGTTTGAGCTTTTTGCTTAACGATTCCAGTTCAGGCGAGATTTTTGGTTTTGTCAGGATAACTATTAAATCAAAGGTTTTTTGTTTATTTTCACCATTTGCTGAATATTTAAGAAGCAAAGGTTCTTTGGCATCACGTTCCTTTTCAACCGATTCCGGTGATCCCTCTATAATCTGAAGCCCCGGGATTTTTTCCGCTTCGGCAAAAAACTTTTCTTGAAAGGATTGACATAAAGGGGAGATCAGAACCATCTCGAGATCTTTTGTTTTGTCAAGGGCAATGACGGATTGGTTCACACCCAGTACCAGGCTGGAAAGAAGATGCGCTTCATCATCTCCTGTATCTTCCTGAACAACGGCAATATGGCCGGGGATCTCGCCATCCAGAGGCGAAACCACCATCCCGTTAAAGGGACCGGTCGGTGAGAGCATCCGCTCGAACTGTAAATCGGTGATCACATCCGCGTACTTTCCATAACCCAATTGGGGATTTAACGGATAAAATGCGTTGTCCTGGCCTTTTGTTATAATGACCTCGTCAAATTCCAATTCCAGCTCTTGATCAGGAATATCAAAATCGATGGCTTCAGGCTTACATTCAGCCCAGCAAAGGGCACAGCCCAGACAGCGCCGGCAACTGAGGCATCGCCTGGCCTCTTGAATAGCCATGTCTTCAGGAAAACCGGTCTCTACTTCCGTAAAATTTTCTCTTCTTTCATCCACCGAAATCTCCGGCATTTCTGCCCGTGGAGACGGTACATCACCGAACGGTATAATATAGCGTGTTTCCTTCTCGTATATCATTTACTTGCTCCTCAGGTACTCATGAATGCCTACA